>Ga0209358_10002156_pt1 | contig 15191 bp, 15 predicted proteins | sample LauGreFa1BDMLBSN_2_FD_187574 | JGI IMG/M metagenome (GOLD analysis project Ga0209358, IMG submission 187574) | Freshwater lake microbial communities from Lake Michigan, USA - Fa13.BD.MLB.SN (SPAdes) (version 2) | ecosystem: Environmental > Aquatic > Freshwater > Lake | place: Lake Michigan, USA... | reverse complement strand
ATAAATATAAACTAATTAAAACATAAGAGATGCCTAATCCTAAACGCAGACACTCACAACAAAGAAGTGCTAAAAGAAGAACTCACTACGTAGCGCAAGAAGTTACCTTAAGCAAAGATGGCACAACTGGTGAAATCCATGTTCGTCATCGCGCGCACGTTCAAGAAGGTAAATTATACTACAAGGGTAAATTAGTATCTGAAAAAGCGCCACTTAAAGCGTAATTCAAATAAAATTTAATGAATATCGGTATTGATATGATGGGTGGTGATTTTGCACCACTAGAAGCTGTAAAAGGCGTAAAACAGTATCTTACCAATTCCGATAACAACATATTTTGCATTGGTGACGAAACACAACTGAAACAATTATTTCAGGAACATGGTTTTTCGTCACCATTTTTGCATTTAGTACATGCCCCAGAAGTAATTGGGTATCATGAACATCCCACAAAGGCTTTAAAAGAAAAACCGAACTCCTCCATTGCGATTGGATTTAAACTATTGGCTACCGGTGAAATAGATGCATTCTTAAGTGCGGGAAACACTGGCGCCATGTTAGTGGGTGCTATGTTTAGTATCAAGCCAATTAGTGGTGTCTTAAGGCCCACCATTGCCACCTTACTTCCTAAACTAAATGGACAAACAGGTATATTAGTGGATGTAGGTTTGAACGCAGATTGCAAAACTGAACAATTAAATCAATTTGGTATTTTAGGCAATTTATATGCTAAGCATATTTTAAATATTCCCGATCCATCGGTTGCATTATTAAACATGGGCGAAGAGGAAGGTAAAGGAAATGCATTAGCGCAAGCCACCTACCCTTTGTTGAAAGAAAATACAGCCATTCGATTTATTGGCAATGTAGAAGGCAGAGATGTTTTTAATGACAAAGCAGATGTAATTGTTTGTGATGGATTTACGGGTAACGTCATTCTTAAAACTGCCGAAGCCATGTATGATGCTGCAAAGCATCAAAATTTGGAAAACGATTCTTTCTTTGGACGTTTCCATTTTGAAAACTACGGAGGCACCCCTGTTTTAGGTGTCAATAAGCCTGTCATTATCGGACACGGAATTAGTAATGCAAAAGCATTCTCCAACATGATTGCACTTGGTGAAAAATTGGTAACTACAAAATTCTGTGATATAATCACATCGAATTTTGCGAATCTCTAGTAATTACTAACATCTCTTAGTTTCTCTAATTTTTACGTTAATTTTACGATATCATCATTGATCAAAAATCCTATGTGGTTAAATAATATATTAGAGACCATTGGCAACACTCCTTTAATTCGTTTAAATAAAATAACCGAATCCATTCCCGCGACCATACTTGCCAAAGTGGATTATTTTAATCCAGGAAACTCTATAAAAGATAGGATGGCTTTAAAGATGGTTGAAGTGGCAGAGGCCGATGGTAGATTAAAGCCAGGGGGTACCATTATCGAATGTACCAGTGGTAATACCGGAATGGGATTAGCATTAGCAGCAATTGTCAAAGGTTACAAATGCATATTCACAACTACTGAAAAACAGAGTAAAGAAAAAATAGATATTTTAAGAGCGATGGGCGCTGAAGTATTTGTATGCCCGACCAATGTGGAACCTACTGATCCCAAAAGTTATTATTCAGTGGCACGAAAGTTAGCTGACGAAATACCAAATTCCTTTTTTGTAAATCAATATGATAATTTAGCGAATCGCCTAGCACACTATGAAAGTACGGGTCCGGAAATTTGGGAACAAACGGAAGGAAAAATTACCCATTTAGTTTGTACTGCTGGAACAGGCGGAACGATTACAGGTATTGCAAAATTTTTAAAAGAAAAAAATCCGAGCATTCAAGTTTGGGCGATTGATCCTGTTGGATCACTACTAACACATTATTTTAATACTGGCGAAATTGATCATAGTAAAGTAGCCCCTTATATTGCAGAAGGATTTGGAGAAGATTTTATACCTGAAAATTATGACATGTCCGTCATTAATCATTTTGAACAAGTAACGGATAAGGACGGTGCTCTGATGACACGACGATTGGCCAAAGAAGAAGGTCTTTTTTGTGGCTATAGTGCAGGAAGTTGCTTACAAGGTTTACTACAATTAAAAGATAAGCTTAAACCCACAGATATTGTTGTTTGTATTTTTCATGATCATGGCAGTAGATATGTAGGCAAAGTATATAATGACGAATGGATGAAAAGCAAGGGCTTTTTATAACCGCTTTCCCCTATTAGACTAACCCTTGTTTGGACAAGAATTTGTATATTTGCCACTCAATATGTAAACTATGAGTAAGTACCCTTCAGGCGTTTTATTTGGCAAAGAATTAGAAGCATTATACAACGATGCTAAAGCCAACAATTTTGCAATTCCAGCAGTAAATACAACAGGCACAGATACCATTAATGCTGCTATAGAAACTGCCGCAAAGGTGAACTCTCCTATCATTATTCAATTTTCAAACGGAGGTGCACAATTCATCGCTGGCAAAGGCATGCCGAACGATAATTTGCAAGCAAATATTCAAGGTGCAATTGCAGGAGCTTTACACGTGCACCAAGTTGCTAAATTTTATAATGTTCCTGTCGTATTGCATACGGATCACGCATCAAAAAAATGGCTTCCTTGGATCAGTGCACTCATTGACGCAGGGGAACAATACAATAAGGAAAAAGGACAACCTTTGTTTAGTTCACACATGTTAGATTTATCAGAAGAGTCTTTGGAAGAAAACATTCAAACATCTGCTACCTTCTTTAAAAGAATGGCACCGTTGGGTATGAGTATTGAAATTGAATTAGGGGTAACGGGTGGTGAAGAAGATGGGGTTGATAATAGCGGAGTTGAAAATGACAAATTATATACACAACCTGAACACGTAGCATATGCATATACTGAATTAAGTAAAATCAGCAATATGTTTACAGTTGCCGCAGCTTTTGGAAATGTACATGGTGTTTATAGTCCAGGCAATGTTGAATTAAGACCCGATATTTTAAACAATAGTCAGGTGTATATTCAAAACCATTTAAAGACAGATACAAAACCTGTTTTCTTTGTTTTCCATGGCGGTTCTGGTTCTCCACAAAATCAAATTAGAGAAGCGATTGGATATGGTGCAATCAAAATGAATTTAGATACCGATTTACAATGGGCTTTCTGGGAAGGTATTTTGAAATATTATATTAAGAATGAAGCCTACCTACAAACCCAATTAGGAAATCCTGATGGATCAGACAAACCCAATAAAAAGTTTTACGATCCTAGAGTATGGTTAAGAAAAGGGGAAGAATCCTTTATTTCAAGACTAGAAATTGCTTTTAATGACTTAAACTGCATTAACCGTAACGCTTAAACAAAATTTTAACACAGCCATACTAATCCAAAATTAGGTGGCTGTTTATTTTTTAATAACTTCATAATAACGAAACCGATTGCATAAGCACAACAGCTATCTTAGCCCGTGTATATTATTTTAAATCGATGCTAATGAAAAATAGAGAAGAAGATATTGAAGTAAACCTAACTGGCGAGGAAACTATTGGCAATGATGCTAGTAAATCCAGATGGTTTAAAAGAATAAGAAAAGGGATTACTACTTCCACAGCCGATAAAAAAGAAACGCCTGAGGGATTGTGGACAAAATGCCCATCCTGTAATCATATTTGTACAAGCTCCGAATTAAAGGAAAATTTATTTATTTGTACCAAGTGCAACTTTCATCACCGTATTGGTAGTGATGAATATTTTGACATTTTATTTAATGAAGCTGAATTCACTGAATTATTTGATAATATCAAAAGTAAAGATGCGTTGAATTTTACTGATTTGAAAAATTATCAAAAACGATTGGATGAAATTCATGCAAAAACAGATTTAAAGGATTCCATGCGTGTTGCTGTTGGAAAAGTAAACGACGAATCTATGGTAGTTGCTTGTATGGACTTTGAATTTATCGGCGGTTCCTTAGGTAGCGTAATGGGTGAAAAATTCAGTCGCGCAGTAGATTATTGCATACAACATAAACATCCTTTTTTAGTAATTAGTAAAAGTGGTGGCGCACGTATGATGGAAAGTGCGTTTAGTTTAATGCAATTAGCAAAAACAAGTGGTAAATTATCCCAATTAAGTGATGCAAAACTACCATTCATCTCCTTATTAACCGACCCTACTTTTGGTGGAATTTCAGCAAGCTTTGGCATGTTGGGCGATATTAATATTGCGGAACCTGGCGCTTTAATTGGTTTTGCAGGCCCTAGGGTCATTAAGGAAACCATAAAAAAAGATTTACCTCCTGGCTTTCAAAGAAGTGAATTTTTATTAGAACATGGATTTTTAGACTTCATTATTGATCGTAAGGAGTTAAAAAACAAGCTTTCTGAAGTAGCCTTCCTTTTTAGAAATTAAAAGGCCTTCCATCTAAGTTTCTAATTCAAAAACAGAATACTTATATTACTTTTGTTCCCGGTCCCGAGTATTCGAGACCGGGATTATTTTTTATGGCAAAAGTTGTTAAACAAACCGAACTCAATAATAGGCAAGCCTATTTTAACTTCCACATCGAGGACAAGTATGAGGCTGGCATTGTATTGTTAGGTACTGAAGTAAAATCGATCAGAGAAGGTAAGGTGAGTTTTAATGATTCCTTTTGCATGTTTGACAAAGGAGAACTTTGGGTAAGGGGTTTATTCATTAATGCCTATACCCATGGTAATAAAAATAACCACATTGAAGTACACGATCGCAAATTGCTATTAAATAAAAGAGAACTTGAAAAACTTGAAGGCAAGGTAAAAGAAAAGGGATTTTCCATCATCCCACTTCGTATATTTTTTAATGAGAAGCGATACGCCAAAGTGGAGATTGGTTTGGCAAAAGGTAAAAAGGAATTTGACAAACGAGAAACCATCAAAAATCGCGATGTTGACAAGGAAATAAAACGTTTACTCAAACGCTAACTTTACTGCCCTACCCACTTTTTTTTAAAGCATAAGATGAATAAATGCTATGTCGAACGAACATTGTGAGCGAAGCGATCTGAGAGCCGAGGCATAGGTGTTTATTCTCTGGCGCTTAAAAAATACATTTATTCTTTTTCAATATTTTTTCAACTATTCATATTTTTTCTTAGGCGCATCTGCTCCTTTTAATTGCTCCGCTATGGCATTGGGATGTGGCCGATGTGTGGTTGCATAAGCAACGCCAAGTAACACTACAAATGCGCCAAAAGACCAAGCCAATTCCTCTGGAATTAACCAATACCCCCAAGCTTGATTAATTTTTGCATGCGCAGGTTCACGAAGTTCATATATAACTTCGACCCGCGCTCCTATCTTATTATGATAATTCATTGAATCCACTTTAATAGCATAATATTTCCCATATTCAGAATATTCAGCAACAACCAACCCCGATTTAAGTTTAATTACTGCCGGCGCAGTTTCACTATCAAAATAATCTGGCTGCCTGCTAAATGGCAGGTATAATAAAAAACAAACTACAAATAATATGATCGCTGACTTAAGCAATGTAAAAAGTAAATTTTTAATTTAAAAAAGGGGCGCTTCCATTTTGAAGCAACCCCTTTTAATTATTTTGGATGTAAATACCTAGTTACTCAAACTTCTAAAGTCAACAGGAACTAGTTTACTTACCCCAGGCTCTTGCATGGTAACTCCATAAATGACATCCACTGCACTCATTGTTTGTTTATTGTGTGTTACAATAATAAACTGTGAGTTGTCACTGAACTTTTTAATCATCTGCGTAAACTTGCCCACATTCGCATCATCTAATGGCGCATCCACCTCATCCAAAATACAGAAAGGTGCTGGTTTGATTAAATAAATAGCGAATAGCATTGCAGTTGCTGTCAACGTTCGTTCTCCTCCACTCAACTGACTTATAGAAGATGGTTTTTTACCTTTAGGACGTGCGACAATTTCAACGGCTGTTTCAGCTAAATTATCTGGATCCACCAAAATTAAATCACAAGAATCTTCTTCTGTGAATAAGGCTTTAAATACTTTTTGGAAGTTTTCACGTGCAGTATTGTAGGTAGCCAAAAATGCCTGATTTGCAGTAGCTTCTACTTCCTGAATCGTCAACATCAAACTATCCTTAGCTGTGACCAAGTCATTTTTTTGCTCTAAAATGAAATCATATCTCTTTTTCATTTCAGTATACGCTTCAATAGCGGTAGGATTTACTTCGCCCATATTTTCTAGACGCTTTTTCATTCTGTCTGTATTGGCTTGTAATTCATCCAAAGAAGTGTCTGTTAAACGACCTTCATCTAAAATATCCTCAATTTCAACCTTAAACTCAACATTCAAACGCTCTTTGGTTCCTGCTAATTGTAATTTCAAGTTATTCAACTTATCCTTAATCTCATTAATTAATTGATCTACCAATTCCTTTGATTTCACCAAGTGTCTCAATGCACTTTCCTTTTCTTGTAAATCATTTCTTAACTTATAATAAGTTTGATCCGCTTCATTTAATTTTAATTCTTCTTCTTCCTTAATTCTAATTGATTCAACCAAACCTTCTTGCAATGAAGTTAATTGATCTTTACTTTCAATGATCGCCGCTGAAGCTTCCGTTAATTGAACACTATTCGTTTGAATTTGTGCATGCAAATCATTCAATTGATTTTCCTTGAACAACACTTCTTGTTGCAATGCCTCAATTTTACTTTGTTGCTTCGTCAATTGTAAATTCATCTCATTAAACTCACCGGAAGCTAAATGGTACGCTTGCTCAGCAGCTTGATATGCCAACTCAATAGCTTCTAATTTAGTTTGGGTTTCCTGTAAGGATATATTCAATGCATCAAAAGCAATTCTTGTATCTGCAATTGCAGTATGCTCAAATTGTAATTTTTCTTCAAATTCTTTCAACTTAGTAGCCGCAGAAGTTTGCGCTAATTGTAAATTTTCTAATCTATTTTTATTTGCAAAAACTTCATTGATTAAAGTATTCACCAATTGTTCTATGGCTCTAATCTCATTTTCCTTCAACAATTCATTAAATTCTAAAACAGCGTTGTGCTTCACCTGAATTTTTTCCTTTAATTCATTCACAATTTTTTCTTGTGATTGAATGTCGGCTAATAATTTTTCTAAATTTTTTGCACGGCCAATTTTTTTACCTTCGAAAATGCCCACACTACCTCCAGTCAAGGTATACTTCCCTTTAACGTACTTGCCTGTTTTTTCTAAAAGGATACCGTCAAATTCGGCTTGTAAAGCTTGCTCATTTTCAGCAATAAATACATTGCCTAATAATTGACTCGCCAAAGCAGCATATTTACTATCTACTTCCAACACTGACAATGCAGCAATGGTATTAGCAGGTGCAGCTACTGCACTTATGCCCTTTAGTTGATCCAATAAGAAGAAATTAGCTTTACCCTTTTTGTTTTCGTCTAACAATTGAATTGCTTGCAAACCTTCTTGTAAATTATTAACAACATAATAATTTAAATAAGGCTCTAAAACGTTTTCAACGGCTGTGCGATATTCTTCCTTAACATATAAAATGTCAGATAAGATGGGTGCACTATGATTCCAGCCTGTATTTTTATGCAAAAATTTAACGCTATCTGGATATCCTTCCATGGAGTCCACTAAACTTTTCAATAAATCGTACTCATTCTTTTTAGCATCTAATATTCTTGTCTCATCGGCCAATTGAGATCTTAATTTTTCTAATTGCTCCTGTGTTTCAAAAATACCCGCTTTCGCTTGATCATGTTGCAAGTGCAATTCTGCCAAATGTGCTTTATTGGAAGCCAAAGCAGCTTCCTTTTCAGCTAATTGTGCCGTTATGGTTTCTATTTGTATAACCCTTTGCCCTTGCTCTTCTTCTAACTGAAGTTGCGATCTTTGAATGTTTTGAATGGAAGTGTCAGCAACAGCTACTTTTTTCTCCGCATCAAATTGATTACGTTGAATTTGTTGGTATTGTTGTCTTAAGTTATCCAACACCGATCTTTGATCATCAAAATCAGTTCGCTTATTGGTTAATTCAAGTTGGGATTGTTCCACCCTTGTTTTAAAATCTTGAAATATTTTTTCTTCATCCACTACTTGCAACTTGGTATATTCAATGGAGTCACCAATTGTTTTTAATTGCCCTTCCGCTCTTTCTAAAAATTCTTGTAAAGATTTTTCCTTATCATTTAAATAATCAAGTCGTTGCGCAGCTAAGTTTTTATCATTTTCTTTTGAACGTAGGTCTTGCAACAAATCATTAAACGCATGCTGCATAGTTTGCAAATTCTTTTCCTTCTCAATAAAACCTACACGCTCTTGTTCAAGTGCGGCTTCTTCCAAAGCAATAGCTGCTTCTAATTCAAACTTCTTGTCTGTCTCTGCATCTTGTTGCTCGTTTAACTCTTTATAGCTAATATTAAAGCCCTCTAATGCAGCTTTAGCAAGCTCAATGGCTGTATCCTTATAGTCCTTCTTAATTTCAAAATATTTCTCCGCTTTCTTCGCTTGGTTTTCTAAAGTTTTTAATTGATTGTTGATTTCAAATATTAAATCTTCAATCCTCGCTAAATCCTGTTCAGTGGCATCTAATTTATTCTTCGCTTCTTTTTTACGCGTTTTATAAATCGTAATTCCAGCAGCTTGTTCTAACATACGACGACGACTATTATCTTTATCCTTGATAATATCATCCACCATTCCTAATTCAATAATTGCATAGCTATCTGTACTTACGCCTGTATCCATAAATAAATTATGAATATCTTTTAAACGACAAGCCACATCATTTAACCTGTATTCACTTTCACCATTTTTATAAAAACGACGTGTAACAGTTACATTGTTAAATTCAGTGGGTAATAAATTTTTTGTATTCTCGAAGGTTAAACTTACTTCAGCCATACTACTCGCACTTCTGGTTTTACTTCCGTTAAAAACCAAAGAATCTAAATTCTCACTACGTAATGCTGAAATTTTCTGTTCGCCTATAACCCATCTTATGCTATCAATAATATTACTCTTACCACAACCATTTGGTCCGATAATACCAGTTATACCCTCGTCAAAACTTACAATTGTTTTGTCAGCAAAGCTCTTGAACCCCTTGATTTCTAATGACTTTAGTCTCACTTGTTTTCTACTTTTTTATGTCTGCGAACATAAGAAAAAGAGTCAAGAATTCAAGTCAAAAAGGGGGTTTTGTGTACAATTAGTGGAGAAAATTTAGGCCTTTACAACAAGCCTGCCTCCCTCGGTTGTCAGGGTGCGGGAAGGAAACTTATTCACGACCATAAAATCGTGGGTAGCCATCACAATCGCCGTGCCATCTTCCTTGGCAATTTGGAACAAAATCTGCATGATTTCATCACTGGTTTCCGGGTCTAAACTGCCCGTTGGCTCATCTGCCAGTATTAATTTAGGAGAATTAAGCAAGGCCCTAGCAATATCGACCCTTTGCTGCTCACCCCCGCTCATCTCAAAAGTCATTTTAAAGCCTTTATTTTGAAGCCCTACCTTGGCCAATACATCGTTGATCTTTTGATTGATTAACTGCTCATCCTGCCAGCCGGTAGCCTTAAGGACAAATCTCAGATTTTCATGCACATTGCGATCCGTCAATAATTGAAAATCTTGAAAAACGATCCCTAAGTTTCTTCTTAAAAAAGGAAGTTTTTTCCAATCCATCTCCTTTAAATCAAATCCCACCACTTTACCCTCCCCTTCGGTAAGCGTAATTTCACCATATAATGTTTTAAGCAAACTACTTTTTCCAGTTCCAGTTTTACCCACCAAATAAACAAATTCCCCTTTTTTAACTTCAAAATTTACCGCTTGCAAAATCAAATTACCGCTTTGATAAATATTCACATTTTCAAGTTGTACTACAATTTCACTCATGATGTTATAATTTGTTTAAGATAAATGATGATTCAACTTTTTAAATTAAATCATAGAACTATATATAAAATTAATAGGTAAACACTTCCTTTCCAAAACTTCCTTCTAAAACTAACTCCTTTTGTTCTGATGGTTCAACACGTCCAATCACTTGTGCTTCTATATTAAAAGTTTTTGCTAATTCAATTAATTTACTTGCAGATGCTGCATCAGTAAATATTTCCAATCGATGACCCATATTAAATACCTGGTACATTTCTTTGGTATTCGCCCCTGAATTTTCCTTAATTAATTTAAAAATTGGTGGCGGCTCCATTAAATTATCTTTTATGATACGCATGTTCCCTGGCAAGTATTTCATGCACTTTGTTTGCCCACCCCCACTACAATGAATCATTCCTTTCACCACTTCAAAATGTTGGGATAAAATTGCTTTTACCAAAGGAGCATAAGTTCGGGTAGGGCTTAACAATAATTTTCCAACGGATACCGAACCAAAACCTGGTATGTCTAATTCATCTGTTATTTTATTTTTTCCGATATAAACAACTTGCGCATTTAGTGTTGGCTCAAAAGTTTCCGGATACTTGGTCGCATATTCCTTACTCAAAACATCATGTCGTGCACTGGTTAAACCATTACTTCCTAAGCCACTATTATAATCAGTTTCATAGGTTGCTTTTCCGTGACTTGAAAACCCTACAATTACTTGTCCTGGCGCTATTAAATCGTTGGTAATTAATTTTGATTTTGGCCATCTCGCCGTCATGGTTCCATTCACCGCAATGGTTCTAACCACATCCCCTACATCGGCAGTTTCACCGCCTAAAAATTCAATATTTACACCAAAGTTTTTTAAAGTAGTAAAAAAATCCTGTGTCCCATTAATTAATATGCTTAACACCTCCCCGGTTATCACTGATTTATTTCGATCAATGGTGGAAGAAAATAATATTTGATCATAAATACCCACACATAATAAATCATCTAAATTCATAGCAATCGCATCCTGTGCAATACCCTTCCAAACACTTGCATCCCCCGTTTCCTTCCAATAGATATAGGCCAATATACTCTTGGTGCCTGCACCATCCGCATGCATGATATTGATATGATCAGCTTGCCCTCCCAAATAGTCGGCATATAACTTACAAAATGCGTTTGGATACAACCCTTGGTCTAAATGCTGGATAGCTGCATGAACTTCTTCCTTTTGAGCGGAAACTCCGCGTTGGGCATACAATGACATTGATGAAAATTGGTTTATGGCACAAAGGTACAATTGTTTTACATTTGTGCCATATTTAGCAATAATAGATGAAGGTTCATTACGATTTAAAACAATTACCCCCTTTTAAAAACGCTGTTATTACAACAGGGGCATTCGATGGTGTTCATACTGGACACCTTCAAATTATTAAAAGAATCAAGGAAATTGCCCACCAAATAGCGGGGGAAAGCATCATTATTACATTTCATCCGCACCCCCGTAAAATTATTTCCTCTATCCCAGGTGAAATTAAGCAACTCACTTGTTTAGACGAGCGCATTCAACTTCTTGAAAAAGCCAATATTGACCACTTGGTGGTCATCAATTTCGATTACCTTTTTTCAAATTTGACAGCTTCGGAATATGTCCAGGATTTTTTAGTTGCCCATTTTCATCCCCATACCATTATTGTTGGGTATGACCATCATTTTGGCAAAGGCAGAACAGGGAATTTTGATTTATTAGTAGCACTAGGACAAACAAATCATTTTAAGGTAGAAGAAATTAATGAGCAATTAGTAAATGATGAAATAATTAGTTCCACGCTAATAAGAAATTATTTACTTGAAAAAAATATCACTAAAGCAAACCAATTATTAGGTTACCCTTACTTTTTTGACGGATTCATCGTAAGAGGAAATCAAATAGGCCGCACCATTGGGTACCCCACTGCAAATTTGCGAATTTTAAATGAAGAAAAATTAATCCCTGCGAATGGCGTTTACGCAGTTAGAGTGCATGGAAATTGTTTCGGTGAAAAAGTATACGACGGAATGATGAATATTGGTATTCGCCCAACTGTTGATGGACAAAAGAAAGTCATTGAAGTACATATTTTTAATTTTGACGCTGATATTTATGAAAATACCATCACCGTATCTGTATATGAATTTATCAGAGGGGAAGAAAAATTTAGCGGATTGGATGCACTAAAAAATCAACTCGCTTTAGATAAGCAAACTTCTATAACTATTTTACAGCAATATCCATAAGGGCTGGATCCATAATTTTTACGACCAACTCTTTGAGCAAGTCTGCATCTGTATTGTCTGCATCATTAATACCCAATACCCTTAAATTATATTCTTGAATAAGGATAAGTATATGTTGCACTTTGCCCACCGGATAATTACGCGCAGCAATTAATAAATTTTTAACTGAAAAAAAGTTAGCCCCCACTTCACTCATAATTGTTTTCTCATCCCTGCTTCCCAACCCATACACCGCATATAACTTACTAAAAAAGGAATAAAGCGTGGGTAATATTAATTGTATGGGTGCTGCTTTGTTGTTGGATTCGAAATATTGAATCATGCGAATTGCTTTTGAAAAATTTCGCTGCGCAATGGCATCCTGAAATTCAAATGCGTTATACTCCTTACTAATGCCAATGTATTTTTCAATGTCATCTTCGGTAATTTTTTTTCGGTCACCCAAATTCACCACCAACTTATCAATTTCATTTTGTATTCGACTAATATCATTACCAATATGATCCACAAGAATTTGAACTGCCTTTGTTGAAATTTGAAACCCTTTGTCTGAGACAAAACCACTCACCCATTCTGGTAATTTATTGTCATACATTTTTTTAGTCGCAATAAAAATGGACTTTGTTTTTAGTAACTTGCCAAAAGTTTTGCGACCATCCACATTTTTATCTTTATAGGCAATGACTAAAATTGTTGACGACAAAGGCTTCTCGATATAAGATTCTAATTTTTCGATTTGCCCCATATGCTGTGCTTCCTTTAAAATTACCACTTGCTTTTCCGCATTCACCGGATATCTTTTGCACGCATTAATGACCTGTGCCCAATCGGCATCCTTACCATAAAATACAGTCAAATTAAAGGATTGGTCCGCCTCAGAAAGCAACTGATGTTCCGCATAATTGACCACTTGGTCAATATAATAGGGCTCCTCCCCTTCGAGCCAATAAACGGCATCAAACACCTTATTTTTCCAATTGGCTATTATTTTTGAAGTGGGCATCAGCAAATATAAAATTATTTTAACGACCTAGTAACAAGTTTCCCAAATTACATTCCAAAATTTGTTTATTAATATTCTACCTTTGTAGTCAATTAAATGATCATTTTATGAGTAACGAAACAAACAATAACGGAAGTAAAATTTCAATTGTGGTATTAGTCATCGCCTTAATTGGTTCTTGGATTTATTTTGTTAATACCAATAACACAAAAACGGAAATGATTACTAATTATACCGCCGAGGTAGCCGTATTAGACAGTACAAAAAATAGTATTCAAGCGGACTTTATCGCAGCTTCTGCAAAAGTGGACTCTTTGAACCAGGAGAACACTGGTTTACAAGGTGAATTACAGGAAAAATCAGTGGCTATCCAAAAGCTTAAAATGAATATTAGTAATATTTTAAGGAAAAAAGAAGCGACTGACAAAGAATTGGGTGAGGCCAAATCAATGATAGCTGAATTAAATGGCAAAGTGAATAACTTATTAGCTGATTTAGGTAAAGCACAAGAAGAAAACAAGCAATTGAATGCACAAAACCAGGAATTAACTACTCAAAATTCAACCTTGTCTTCCAACCTAAATACCACTAAAAAGGAAAAAGAACGTCTTCAGGATGTTGGTTCAACCTTACATGCTTCTACTTTTACCATCCAAGCCATCCGTGTTAAAAGCAATGGCAGTGAAAGAGCAACCGCTACCGCCAAAAGAGCCAACTTAATCCGTTTGGCATTCATGATTGATAAAAATAGAATTACCCCTTCTGGCACTCAGGAACTCTATGTTTGCATCACAGGTCCTGACGGAAAAGCAATTGGGGATGGTGGCAATTTTAATACCAGAGAAGATGGTGCACGTAGTTATGCAAATAAACTTTCAGTGGTTTATGAACAAAATGTTGCTTTACCTGTGAGCTACGACTTTAAACAATCCAATAAATTTACCGAAGGTGAATACAAAGTGGAAGTATACCACAACGGATTTAAAATTGGAGAAGGTAAAACTGCATTAAAGAAAAGTTTATTATAAAAAAATATTGTCCGCTATAAATAATAACGCCCCTCGATGTATCGGGGGGCGTTATTATTTTAAAACCTTTTATGCGAATTCAATGAAGTAGTAATTACACTAATTCATTTGAATTACTAAAACCTTGCATCATATTCCCAATTGGAATTTCATTGTAGGACAATGCATAAAACCATAATTGGATGGCAGCAGGCGAAATTGATTCTACAAAGAAATTTGCTTTACTTAAAAGCGGAACTAACTTTTCAGTAAGCTCTTTCATTTCATTAATATCAATAGCTTGTGACCATTGATTGATTAAGGATTTTAACTGCGCTAATTCATTGTCTAACAAATGATCAAAGGCATGCAATTGTATGAATTCCGAAACGGCTTCATATAACATTGCTTTGTTGTTTGATTTCATAAGGTAATGTTTTTATCGAGTTGGATTAATAATACAAAGGTCAAAAGTTAATGTTACCTAATTATGAACTTTATCATAAATCAAATTTTTGTGGAAAACTCAATGAAATATGTGATTATACGCGATAATGCATTGAAATCAATAACATTACAAAAGCATTTATTTAAATACGATGGCAGCTAAAGCAGGTAGTTGAACAGTTAGTACACCCCATTGTTCATTTTCAGTATTTGATATTGGGGTGAGTGTATCGTTTGACAAATCGCCGACGCCCCAAAATTTCGGAGCATCACTGTTAAATATTTGACGCCAAACTTTTTTTCCAGGAACATGAATGGGGAAATTAGTTCTAGACACTGGTGTCATATTTAAAACAACCAAAACCGACTCAGTGGCTTCTTTTCCTTTGCGCATAAATGCCAACACGCCTTCCGATCGCTTATTGGTTTCCACCCATTCAAAGCCTGCAGGATCAAATTGCAACTCATACAATGCAGGATGATTTTTATATAATTGATTTAATTGTTGCACACAATTTTTCATGCCTTGGTGGGCTGGAAATTGCAATAACTCCCATTGTAATTC
>Ga0209358_10002155_pt1 | contig 15193 bp, 15 predicted proteins | sample LauGreFa1BDMLBSN_2_FD_187574 | JGI IMG/M metagenome (GOLD analysis project Ga0209358, IMG submission 187574) | Freshwater lake microbial communities from Lake Michigan, USA - Fa13.BD.MLB.SN (SPAdes) (version 2) | ecosystem: Environmental > Aquatic > Freshwater > Lake | place: Lake Michigan, USA... | reverse complement strand
ATATCCCTTATTTCGAATCATATTTACATGAATCCATGGATTTCCTGATGGATTTAGGATTTGATGTCACATCTATTTATCATCCTAAACCTGAAGTTGTAGGTGCAGAGCACTACAAACATTATACTCCACTTGTTGCAGGATTTAAAAACGGTCAATTAGTAAGTTCTACTAGAGATTTTTGTTATTGTACTGATGGACTCATTGAAGTAATTTCGACTTTGGATATTTCATTACTTGAGAAAATTGCTCTATAATTACTTTTCTGTGTTGAAAAAAAATACCTGAAAAAGTCTTCCGTCGTGCATATTTTGTCCAAAATAATCCAAAGAGACGTGATAGTTATCGGCTCTATACATTATTAATCTGTTAAAAACGTTACCGATTCTGTCGACCATCTCCCATTTGGTGTAGTCTTGACTGTCATATCCTGGAGGTGCTGATTCTTTATATCCTGGTTCATTTTCTCTCTTATAATCATAATGCATCCATCCTGTGGTTTTGTGTCTGAATATACCTGTTCCTGAAGTTAACGGTGCGTCAGGAGTAAGATAACAAACAGCCGCCCAATCGGTTGTAGAGTCCGCATGAATCCATGACCTATCAGACGCAACAGTATATTGGAAAGAACCTGTGTAATTATTTTCAGGGTCATCGCTACCCCAATATGTAATTTCACCCGCAAAAGGGTAAAGGATATCTCTCAACTTCTTCTTAAGAGGTTCGTTTAAAAATGATTTTGTTCTTTGACCTGGATAATTTCCTCTAACTTTAAATTCTTGAGATAGAGCAAATTCTCTTACCTCCATCGGATTAGCATAAAAGTCATCAATTGTTAGTGAGTTAAATCTCATGTTGTTTCAGTTTTACCAATTAAATATAAAATATAAATCAGTAAAAAAAACCGATAATAATATTTTTTTGGTATGACTTTTGCTTCAATTTGTAATATTTCTTTATAAATTGATTTTTATGGAAATTAAAGAAATTGTTACATACTTCTTAAATAGTGAAAGCAACATTTTGGATGTATCATTCAGAACTATTGAAGATGGAGATGATGTATTAAGAAGTGATAGTATTGATTATAGTGTTGTTGAAGACTATGGATTCGAATTGGTGACCGAAAGTTTTGATTTTTTCGATGAGGATTTCGAAGATGATGATTTTGTTACCGAAGAAAAAGTTGAACTTGACCAAGACGAACTTATAACCTTTTTGAACGAATATTACACAATCAATCCCGATAGTTTACCAAAACCAGATTTCTTTTAGGGACCCAACCTTGTAAGGTATAAAGTTACCACTCTCTTGGGACCAAATTTGCCAAAAGGCCATTCACCAACAGATTTTAGTTGTAAAGATTCTGCACCATCGTGCTCGATATGAAATGTAACACGTTGACTATATCCATTTCTTGTGACGTAATCAAATTGAAGATAACCTAAATTATATCCCGTATTATTCCAAATGTAATAGAATATTTCGTTTGGAGAGTTACCATATTCCCAAATATCTCTACCAGATGATGTTACACCCAATTGTTGTAATCTGATAGATGCATAGTCCATATGAATTTTAAATCCATTGACTTTGATTGAATCAAACGGGTGAGGTGCATTTCTATTAATGTATGTAGAACCTAAAAGATAAAGGCTATCGAGTCCGGTATTTTGGTCGGTGTAGGTGACCTCCAATTTTGAAACCACATACTTACCACTTAATGTTACCGTTGAGTTACTCATGATGTATTTTTCACATCCCGTAAAAAATAAAATCAACAATAAAAGACTTATATTTTTCATTTTACAAATGTATGTAAATTTTATCAGTTCCAAAAATATTTATTTCTAATGGAATTGGATATAAATTTTCTCATAGATTTTTTCAGGAAACATAGCTACGATAAATCGTCTACCACAATTGACGAGCAAGATGCTGCGGGTGCGGCACCTTCGGGAGGTTCAACTGGAGCCGCTCCATCAGGTAAAACCCCAAAAAAGTGGGAGTCAGGTAGAAAATTTGGTGCAACTTATATGAATGACCCTAAACATAAATGGACTTCAGGAAGAACGATGGGTAAAACATACATGGGAGACCCAAAGTATCAGTGGACATCGGGAAGAACAATAGGAAAGACAGGTGGTTCGGATTATGCGTAAAAATTGAAATGAGTAACAAAAAACAACAAGAAGAACTTTTAAAGAAACTTTTACTTTTAATGTCTTATGATAATAGTAAAACATTGAAAGAAAATAATTTATTTGTTGAAAAAATAATTTCAGAGGCAAGTGCTGTTGCTTCGACATCACCAACGACCAATTCCAATTGGACATTGCTTACAAAGGCCACAGCAGTAAAGGCTCCATCCAATCAATACAATGTACAAACCGTCGTTTTACCAGCAGGTACTAATTATACTACATGGAATTCAGATACGAGGAAAGGGGATTTTGGTTTCATTGATTTATCGAAAAACCCCGAGAGAGCAAAAAAAGTTTTAAGTAGTAATCCCTTTGGTTCATGGTTCAAAGATGGAGATTTGAGAAGTTTTATAACACCCGATGGACGAAGTTGGAAATTTTGGATAGATTATCCAGACCCGAATAACATTTTCAAGGCAAGACCTTTATGGTGGGGAAATAACATGGGAGGAGAAGAAGTTTGGTATGATGAAAAATCTTATATAAACCAACAATGGATTCCAAGAAAAGTTGACAAATTTGAACAGGTTGATTTAGGTAAACCTAGAAATCAACAATTAGTTTTGAAATCTTCTGGAGGTAGGGATTTGTCTAGCGATAATATGTGGTTTTTTGGTCAAACAGAATCTCAAATTTTTATCAACTATAGTTTAACAAACTTAACCACTGAAGTTGTTACAGTAGAATCTGCAAAACTTTTAGTTACACAGGGATTCAAAGTTTTGAGTTTAACTGTAAATGGTAAAGAATTCAATGTTACAACGGGATTACCGAGGGGTAAGTCCAATGCTTTGCTTACTTTGAAACCCAACGTATCAGTCAGCATTAATGCGAAAGTATGGTTCGGAGAAGACCCAGAAACAATAAAACAAATAGAGAAAAAACAAAAAGAGCTCGAAAATCAAGAAAAACAAAAACCTGAATCAGAAAAGAGCCAAAATCAAGAACAAAAAGAATTTCCAGTAAAGATTGAAATCACTGATGATGATAAAATCGTGGTTGATTATTCATATGCAACCAAATCATACCAAAAAGATATTGATAAGAGAAGGAGTCAAGACAATAGTTTTGTTCTGATTGTTATTACTGATAAGGGTAGTACAGGTCTTAATGTTCCTGTAAGGGTTTCTGAAGATATTGCAGACCAAATACTTTTGAAAAAGTATGCCGATAGGGTTAAAGAAGGTTTAAGTATGTATGGAGGAGTACCGGTCCCTGATGGATATTCTCCAATGACATATGATGAGGTTTTGGAGATAAACCAAAAACTAAAAGAAATAAATACCCAGTACACAGAAAAAGGAGATGACGGTAAACTTTACTTTAAGACAGATACCCCTGAAAACATCATCTCCGAATACAAAAAATTAAGGGAAAGATTAGAAATTCTGAAAAATTCAGGAAAACTTACCCCTGAAAATAAAGCGGCGTTTGATAAAAAAATCGGAGAAATTGATGCCAAAATTAAAGAATTTGAAGAAAATCATAAGACTTATCACCCGGCTAGACAAGAAAGAGATGGTAAGGGACCAGCAATAACCATACCTGCGAGCTATTATTTCGATTACAACTTATTATCCGACGAACAAAAAAAAGAGTATGATTTACTAAAAGAGAATAGAGCAAAAATAGGTGAATACTACGGTATGGATTTGAGAACATCCTTTGAAAAAGCGATTGACGACTATGCTGTTTGGGTTCAATTGGCTCTTGGTGTAATAACAATTATTGCTACTTTTGGAGGTGCAACACCATTTCTTACATTGATGTATGGAATAGACGTTGCAGTAAATGTTGGGTTGGCGGCCCACTACTACGGTAGGGGTGACACGGCAAATGTTGTCATGTCCCTCTTTTTCGCCTTTTTACCTTATGTACATGGAATTTATGCGCCAATTGTGAAGTTTTTTGCAAAGACACCGGCACCGGAAGTTGCCTTAAAATTGGCTAACTTATTGGCAAAACAAACATTCAGAACTGCGGAAGATGTCCAAATATTTAGACAGTTTTTGAAAACCACGGATGAAGCGATGTTAGAAATGTTTGATGCCGGTTTAAGAATGCCGAGGTCAATGATTGGAACAGTTTTGGAAATGGGAATGGAAGCCATTAAATCTGCAAACAAAGTTGCGTCAACATCTTTGAAAGCCGGTTTATGGACTGGAACAGTTGTTAAGGGTATTTTGAAGTTTATTCCAACATTGGCTGCCGATATTGTACTTTTAAAATCGGCTCAAAAGGGTGTTGATAAGATAATTGAAGCAATGAACGAATGGTGTAAAGTTGAAAATAAAGAAGATTGTAATTTTGGAATGACATCTGAAGAATATGAAAAATCCAAAACTTACTTACAAAAATTAAATGAAGCGGAAGCTATTGCTTTGGCTTCTATTATTGGCCAAATAGATTTAATGGTAAGACAACGTCAAATGAGTGGAGAGGAAGGAAAAGAAGTTGTGACTTCTCTTGTTACCGGTAAAATAGGAGTAAAAATTGTTCAAGAAAAGGGAATTGAAATTGCAAAAAAGACACAAGAGGGAATGATAGATGAATATTCCAAACCAGATTGGAATGCAGCTACAAATCGTGTTCTCGAAGAGTATAGAAAATCAAAGAATCAATCACAAACTCCAAGTGAGACACCTAAAACTCAATCGGATAAAGCACCAACCTCAACAACACCCGCACTAGGTGAACCAATCAAAAAAATTGAAACCGGTTCTGATAAAAAATTACCCGACCTTTTCGGTTAAACTAATTAATATTTATTTAGGTAATTCTTCATCAACAATATATTTATAAAGAAAAAATCATGGAAAAGGAAATATTATCCGAAATAAGTAGAGTTCGTGAAATTATGGGTTTCAGAACATCGATAAACGAACAAGTAGTTGCCGTTGCTGAAAAACTTGGAGGAAAACCAGCAGAGAAAGTATTGGAAAAATTAGGTTTAGGTACCGCCGCAGTTGTCGGAAAAGGAGAACAACTTGCAAGTAGACTCGAAAAAACTATTGAGCAAAATACAGACATTGCTGCTAGAGTTGAAAAGATAAACTCATATGTTGAAAGAGGTCTTGAAAGAGAATTTGAACAAGAATTCGAAGAACTAATGAAAATTCCGGCATTTGTTAATGCAATTGGTGAGGCGGTTGCGGTTCAGTTCCCAGATGAAATAGCAAGATTATCCTCTGAATTGGTTCAAAAATTACCAGCAAACGTTCAAGAATTAGTGAACTTGGCATTTGAAAAAGGTGGAAGTGAAGAGGTTGAAAAAGCTTTGAGAGCTAATGGTATGTGGAAAGACAGTGAAGCTTTCATTTGGAAAGGATTTAAACCAGTCGAATCGGCAGTCGAAAGAGGTACGGGAAAAGTTGAGCAAGGTGCTGAAAAAGAGTGGGAAAGAATATTGAGAGATTCTGATGATATGGCATGGAAAAAACCAGAGTACAAAAAGTTTAAGGCACTTTTGAGGAAAACCTTCCCGAAAGCTACAGAGAGTGAATTGAATGCGATGGTTGCGAAGCTTAAAAGGTCAGCCGCAGCAACTAAAGAAGAGTTTGCACAAGAAATGGATAATTTGATGACGGAATTTGCACCCAAATATACTGAAAAACTTGCATCTCAATCGGGAAAATTAACTCCTATGGAGAGATGGGGTGAATTCTATCAATCATTAGAGGGTTTACCTTGGCCTATGAATAAGGTTGCTAAAATTGGATTTGGTTTGGCTGGTACTTATGGTATGTGTGAGGCCTTTTTATTGGCAATGAGAATTTTTGGGGTATCAAATAAGACGTGTGTTGGATTTGTTGGAAGTGTTTTGGCAAAATTAGGTACATCTGAAGAAGGTATAGAAGAAGTGAAGAAAAATTTAGGTGGTGGTAATACACAGAATAATACTGGAGGAAATCAAGGAGGAAATCAAGGAGGAAATCAACCGAATACATATACAGATGATGAGGCAGGGTTCAAAAAATTCCTTAGCGATTCATACAATGTTCCTGCGGATGCGGTAGTTAAAAAAGAACCTGACAATACATTTACAGTGTCAAGTGGCGGAAAAACAATCAAATTTAATTTCATAAATGGAATTTTTGTAAAACAATAATGAAAAAATTGAATCAATATATTTCAGAACAAAAAAAACCTGATTTGTTTCCACCGAAGAAAACTGATTTGTTTCCACCGAAGAAAAATGATTTGTTCGATAAGGACAAACCTAATTTGTTCGATAAGGATGAAAAAAAGAGTGGTACAACCGAACCTCCAAAACCAAAAGAAAGAGTCGTCGATTTGAAAAAATGCAAAAAATCAATTGATGATTTTTATCCCGATAAAGAAAAATATCAAAGGGATTTTAGTTTTGAAGATGTTGAGGATGCCTTTGAGAGGGAAGAAGGTAAACATGCAGACCAGATATTGTTTTCAAAAGGCACAGAAAAAAGACAAAAACAGATGTGTGCAAGGTGGGAGGATGGTTGGAGACCCAATTTCGGAAAACCTTGTGAAGAAACTTTTCCAATAGAGAAGTGGTGTAATAATGAAAAGATTAAAGAAATTCAAAAGTGTCTCGGACTTCCTGCAGATAGAAGGAGTGGTATATTTGATGATTTAACAATGAGTAAATTAAGAGCCAAAGGTATTTCACCAGAGGAATCAGAAGATATTTCTGAATATGAGTACAAGATAATTTGCAATAAATTAAGTTCTAAAGAACAAACTCCGAGTGATGAAATATTTGAATCAAAAGTTATGAAAATCAAAAACCAAGAGAAAGATGAAATTTTGAGGAAACATTTGGACTTCAAAAAAATCCTTCAAGAGCAGAAGAAGTTTTTGGAAAGAGGTCTAATTATGGAACAGACAATCGATGAAATCGAAAGTGCAAAAGCCCAAGGGTGTGTTTCAAAGGTTGGAAAATATGCTGTAAGAAGAAGTGGTTCATACCAAAATCAAACGGCTTGGGTTATTACAGCAACAAAAGAAACTAGTAAATGGAAAGTTGACGATGATATTTGGTTATATAAAAATGGTGATTGCGAGGTTTTCGACCAAACTGATTGGAAAGTAATAACTAATTGTTGGGCTTGTGATAAAGCGAGAGTTACAACTCAAACAAATACTCTTGAAGATTACAAACGTTATGGTTGGTTGGATATTAATGACGAGGATTTGAAAGTAAATTTTGCACAAAAAGATAATCCACAGTTTTTCATTAAAATGAAAGTTGGTGGTTCCCCTGACGGTTTTTTGTATTTTCCAGTATATAAGAAAAATATTGTACCTGAAAACTTTCCTCCAGAATCCGCTCAAGGAAAATGGATTGCAAACATAAAACAATATTATCCGAATATGGTAATTAACCCAACTCAAGAAGAGATAGATAGACTCGGGTTAGTTGAAATTTCAGTAAGAGGTAGTGAGACGTATTTTCCGTTCGGACTCAAAATTTATTATAATAAAAGTGCTGGAAAAGATTACAAAGCTGGCGGATTAGAAGCGTCCAAATTCAGAGTTAACAGACAGCCGTCTTTAGTTGAGTGTGAGCAGGCGATTAACGGATATTGGGAAGATTATGTTCAAAAAACAGAGATTGATACCCAGTCAACAAAATTCATAGAATTGAAAAATTATGTTCAATCTTGTGCATCACAATATTATAAAAATTGGAGACCAAGAACTTTACCTGATGGAACTAAAGAAAAACTAGATGGGTTTGCTGGTATAGGTACAGGAAAAAATATTTTAGATAAAAAATTGGCTGCTTTGGGAGGTATTGAAGCTTATGACGGTGTTCCGGCAACAACGCAATACGGAAGTGATAGAAGAATAAATCCTTGGAGGATTACTCTTCCATCAAGAAAATAAAAAGATTTATGAGTTTGAACAAACAAATAAGACAAAAATTGATTAAAGAAAAATCAAAAAAAGAAGAACTTTTAATTCAAGAAAGACTTTTTGTTAAAAGAGTTAATTTAATTTTCGAAAACGAAAATAACATAAAAAATTTCAAAAAAATAAACGAAAGTCAGAGGATAAAATTAAGTTTCAGACTAATTCAAGAATTGAACGAACAATCAAGTAACGGTGTTGTAAATGAGAGTATAACGGATTTCATTCAAAAAATATTTGGAACAACCGCAGGTGCGACCGTGGGCCAAACAATACTCGAACCAGCACTTAATTTCATTTTAGGAGGTTTGGGTATGGGAGATACTCCACTCAAAAAATTTATTATTTCATTCCTTTCGAAAAAAGAAGGATTTTGGAATGTGTTCAAAGATTGTGACACAGCAACCAAAATGATAGCCGAGTCAATTGTAGAGGCTTTCGCAATGGAGGCAACACAAAAAGCCGGTATCGGAGGTAAATGGGAAAGTGCATTAAGAAACGCGATTGGTGACGCCGCGACTAAAACTGCTATGGTAAGTAACGTTGAAAAACAAATTGTCGATACCGTTTGCGAGTTTTTTGGAAAAGCATCAAAAAATGCTAAAAATGTTTATGATAATCTAACAACTACCACAAGTGACTTAATTCCGGCAGGGAGTTAATATAAAGGTTCAAACAAAAAGGGGGTGTTCTAAAATCGAAAAAGAAGGGTATTAACCCTTCTTTTTTGTTTTTACTATTTCATCGATTATTCCATATTCCAAAGCCTGTTCTGAATCCAACCAAAGGTCTCGGGATGCATCTTTCTTTACTTGTTCAGGGTCTTTATCACAAAAACCACCAAGAAGTTGAAACAAGGTATCGTTTATTTTCATCCATTCTTTCATTGAAATTTCGGCATCCTGTATATTTCCAACAGCACCTCCTGATGACTGGTGTAACATGGTACGAGAGAAACGTAAAGAACTTCTCTTACCTTTGGTACCCGCACCAAGTAAAACAGAACCCATTGATGCTGCCATTCCTGTGTTTACAGTTCTAATATCACATGAAATGTACTGCATAACGTCAACCATAGATAAACCTGATTTGACTGAACCACCAGGAGAGTCGATGTGCATCGTAATGTCAGCCTTATCGGATGAATCTAGGAACATTAATTGTGCTTGAACTATTGTTGACATACGGTCATCTACAGGTCCTGCAACCCAAAGTAAACGGTCTCTCATTAAACGTGAAAAAATGTCCATTTGTGTTACTCGCATTTCTCTTTCTTCCAAAATGTAAGGGGTCATTGAGGATTGAATATTATTTTCATAATAATGCAAATCAAGTGAACCTTTACCTAAATGTTTTGTGTAATAGTTTTTGAACTCGTTTCCGATTGTCATAGATTGTTATTTTTACAAAGGTAAAAAAAACAAATCAAAGACCCAAAATATCATCAATAATTTCTTGAGAAGAAAGTCCGTTCCAATTTCTTGGATGTTGGTAGGACCAAAATTTTTTAAAGTTTCCGAACCAAATAAGACCCTCCATTCTCATGTCCATAGTTCTAAAATCATCTGATGACTTCGGAAAACGGCCTATATTGTATGTTTTATAGAAATCTATTTCATAGGTTCTATAGTATGACGAAAATTTTTTATTAACATCATCAAATTTGGATTCTACAAATATCTCACATCCATGAACCTCTTGATATAATTTAATTCTTTCTAACCATGTTTCAATTTCATCTCTATTTTCAGACTCAAGATTGAATCTTACTAATTTAGAATAATCGTTAAATCTATGGGTAAAAATTTTTTTCATACCATAAATGGGATGAAATTTCGAAACTGAAATTTCAAAATCCATATAGAATTCTATTGGTACGTGGAATTCATCTCTCCAAATTTTATTTTTTCCGGCAACAATCCTATATGCATCAACAACCCTTGATTGGTCTTCACCTTTGGGGTATTCTCTTAACTCAACATGGTATAATTCATCTGGTCCACGCATTCTCAAACGGGGAAAAGGATTGAAATCCATGGTTATATATTCATTATTCAACGAAATAAACATAGTCTTCAATTACTAATTTATCTATTATGTTTTTTTGTAAACTATCGAATGCTTGTTTAGGATTCTCAATTATCGGCTCGTTGTGTGAGTTGAATGAGGTGTTCAATAAAACTGGAATTGAAGAAATTTCATAATACTTGTTTAGAATTTCCCAAAACTTCGGTAGTTTATCTTTAACAACAATTTGAGGTCTTGCAGTTTTGTCAGATTTTTGTATAACAGCGGGTATTCTTTCAATCCATTCCTCTTTTGTATCGTAACATAAGGTCATGAATTCAGAAGTATATTTTGATTTAGTACTTGTGAAAATGTCGTCAAAATGTTCCGAAAGTACTATTGGGGCAAATGGCATTGTGTCGTGTCTCTTCAACCTCGAGTTTAGTATTTTGTGTGTTGATATGTCTGTCGGTCTGACCAAAATACTTCTAGCGCCCAAAGCTCTAGGTCCAAACTCCGAACCACCCTGAAACCATCCAATTATTCCTCCTTCATTAATTTCTTTGGCGATATTATCTACAATATATGGTTCTCTCTTAAAATTATAACTTTGGGAAATTTCAAAAATTTCTTCATTGGTATATTTTTGTCCGAAATGGACATCGTTCAGATGGAAAGGTTGAGTAATCTCACCTAATTGGTTTGCTTTGATTATACAAGCACCAAGTGATAGTCCCTCATCTCCCATAGGTGGAATTACATATATTTCTTCTACCCAGTCCAATTCATTTATTTTCTGATTTAGTTTTACATTTGCAAAAAGTCCTCCAGTTAAACACAATTTTGTGTATTCAGGATATGTTCGGTGTAAATCATTTAGAAATTCTAAAAACAAATCATTCGTTATTTTTTGTAAATTATAAGAGTAAATCATTCTATTCTCCTCGCTAGCGAAGTAACCCCCATAATATAACATGTCACCAACAAATTGAGTCCTCGAAGCGGTGTTAGAAGGAAAAAATCTCAAGTCTTTGTAAGATATTATACTTTTCAAGAGATTGTAAATTTTTTCATCATAATGACCGTCAGGAGCCATTCCCATAAGTTTACCTTCATCTTTGCACATTTTCCAATTACCCTCAAAGTTTTTATTATATCCCATCATTGATGAAGTACTGAAACCCCAAAGGTGAGAAAGACTACCGTAATTGGAATGTGGTTCACTTTTGACCAAATCCATTCTACCATCTTCACAGAGGTAAATTTTCATTACAGTATATTCTCCACCACCATCGTAAGATATGGTCATGACTTTACCCTTCATTCCGCTTGTGAAATAAGCACCATAAGAATGTGCTTTATGATGTGAAACGGTCTCGAATCTTCTTTTTGTTAAAATAGAAGCGAATTTGCTCGGTATTGGTCTTGCAAAAACATTATAATCTGTGTCGTCAAACGATACTCCTGTATATTTTTGAATTTCATCAGTTGCCAATTTGATATTGGTATCATAATTGTCTCCAGCTTTGATTCTTGTGTACCTTTCTTCTTCAAAACAATTAACTATTTTCCCGTCTTTCATAAGAGTCACAGATGAACTATGGGACCCTGTATAAACACCATAAATTAAACTCATTACCTCTGTTTGAAAACGAAATTGTTAATCACTAAAAAATCTAAATTTCTATCCAAAAAAGTCGATATTGCATCGTAGGGACTCTCTACAATTGGTTCTTTCGGACCATTGAAACTTGTATTCAAAAGAACAGGCACTTGTGTTTTTTCGTAAAATTTAGAAATTAGTTCGTAAAATTTTGGATTGTTTTCTTTTGTTACTGATTGATGTCTTGCCGAGTAATCAATATGTGTTACTGCCGGAATTTTTGACCTCCATTCTGGTTTAACTGTTGTTGTTACTAACATATGTGGAGAATAAACATCAGACTCAAAAACCTCGGATTGATATTCAAAGAGAACTGCGGGTGCAAATGGGCGGTACCACTCTCTTTTTTTGATGTCTGCATTTATGTGACCAGTCATCCAAGCATTAATTGGAGAGGCTAAAATTGACCTATTTCCTAATGCTCTTGGTCCAATTTCTGAACCTCCTTGGAACCATCCAATAACTCTATTTTGTGTTAACCAATAAGTAATATCTTCTAACAAATTATTGAAGTCAGAATACTCTTCAAATTCTAAACCCGTAAATTTATTAATTGCGTAGATAACATCGTTTCTTGAGTATTCTTTTCCCAAGTAAGGAGAAATCATACTGGTTTCTTTGATATCACTAATTTTTTGATAAGCGTACCAAGCACAACCTAATGGAATTCCACTGTCATCTGCTGGGGGAATAAAAAAACATTTTTCAAAAAGTCCTGATTTTAAAATTTTCTCGTTAGAGTTACAATTAAGAAAAGAACCACCAGCGGTACAAACGTTTTTGGAGTCTGTAAGTTTTTTTACAAGTTTCGCTAAAATTAATGATGCTCTTTCTTGTTCTCTTTGGTAAATTCCCGCAACACAGGCTTTTGAATAAAAATCAGAATTATAATCAACAGCAGGATAAATTCTATTATTTGGTATGAAAATGTCGTCCTCGAGTTCTCTCACAAAATCCTCTGCGTTCTCTACAATTTCAGGGTTTGCGTATGATGCAAGACCCATAAGTTTACCTGCTGGCCAAGAGTGTTGAGAAGGTTCATAAATTATTTGAAGAGAACCTTCAGAATACATAGTACCCATAGAAGTCTCTTCATTTGTGTCAACCAAAACAGGATATTTTATCCATTTTTTGTAGACTTCTTTGAAACCGTCTTTTGTAAAATGAAATAAAGAAATTCCTTCCGTCCAATCTTCATCTGCTTCCAAACCCTCTCTACTTACTTCGTACCACTCGTTAGTTTTATTATTGTGATTCAAAATACTACCTGATGCGTCACCAACAATTACAGCTGCCTCATCAAAACCAGAGCTAAAGAAAGAGGAATATGCGTGGGCTAAATGATGGGGGATAAAAAGTAATATTTCTTTGTTTAGAAATGGATATCTTAAAAAAAACTGATTTTCTACAGTATCCATAATTTCAGTTGTACTATAAACAAAGAGGTCAATTTCTTTGTGTGTAATACCAAGGTAATCCAAACAATATTCTATAGAACCAAAAGGTATAACACCTCCCTGATGAGCACCATCATGTTTGATTCTTGATAGTCTTTCATGTGTTATACCAACAACAACTTTTCCATCTTCGATGATGACAGCACCTTTGTCATGACCGACAGAAAAACCTAGTACTCTCATATTTTAATTTTCGTTAAGATTTACAGGAGTTCCTTCCTCGAAGTCCTGCTCAGATTTATAAATCTGTATTTGTCCTTCTTTTTTAAACACAATCAATTTTTTTGTGTCTTCTTCAAAAGATGCACCATTAGGTATGTTACAAACAATACCTTCACCCTCTTTGAGGATTAAGTCCAAAGCTTTTGCAAAAACTAAAGAAGCGTTTATAAAATCTTGGGTTGATAATTGTCCCCCCTGTTTACCTGTATTTTCCATTTTTATTCTGTTTCTTCTGAAATTATGTCACCGTATTGTGACGCGGCTTTAGGATTTCTTTCCATAAAAATCTGATAAGCAACTTGATATCTACCAAGTTCAATCTGACATGGAAAATTTTCACTATATAAAGAGTCTGAAACTATTTGTAAACTATCAATATTTGACTTCAGAGTTGTAACCTGTGTTTTTAAGTCTTGATTTTTTTCTCTGTAGAGTTCAAGTCTTATTAGAGTCCATAAAAAAGAAAGACAAATTACAACAAACGCGATTCTGAATTTTTTTTCTGTGTCCATGATAATAATTATAGGTTTTAAAATTAATAAATGAATGAATTTTGGAATTCAGACCAAACTTTTTGAATGGTTACATTTTCCCCAACAAGAGTAGGTGCAAATGGTTTATGTTTCATTTTCATTTTAGCTTCTTCAGGAGTTTTGTCTGCTTTTTTTAGATTACATTTAAAACAAGAGGTAACAAGATTTGTCCAATCGTTTTTTCCTCCCCTTGATTTTGGGATGACGTGGTCCAAGGTTAGATTTCTGTGAGAACCACAGTAAACACATTCATAATTGTCTCTTTTATAAATTCTGTTTCTGTTTGCTCTTAAAGTTCTTGTGTGATATTTTATATAATTCAGAAGTCTTATGATAAGTGGCCGTACATAAGTTTTGTAACCTGAAACCATTGGGGATTCATCAGACTTAACAATTTCTGCTTTCCCTTTATCTACAAGAACAAATCCTCGTCGAAACGTTGTGACATTAAGTGGGGTATAATCATAATTCAAAACCAAGACTCCCATACGTAAAATTTTAGCAAAAATAATAATTTTCTTTAAAAAAACAAAGGGGTCCATTTTGACCCCTTTGCAATATTAAACCGATTAACAATGGTTTATGGTTCGAGATTTTCCATATCTCATAACTCTTGAGTTCTCATATTTGAAATAATATTCCAAAAGACTTAATTCAATTATAAATACGTTAACAAAAAAAACAAATTCAAAAAAAATTTTTCCATTTCCCACAAACCTATTATCTTTGTACCAAATAAAATTATAAACATGAAAAAACTATTATCCTTACTCACGGTAACTCTATTGTTCCTTTCATCTTGTGTGAAAAATGATTTACCCGTACCTAACACAGATTATAATCAAAACAAGTTTGAAAATTACACGGCAAATTCTACAAACACCACGGAGATTAACACCAAGGCCTACATTTTCGTAGAACCTTATACAAAATATCTCATGGTTGCAAAATATCTTAAAGACAGCGTAACACAACTTCCAAATACAAAATTTTTAGGATTCTTCGTAGGTCCTGGTGTTGCAGTTCAAAACAACGTCAAATTTTATTTCGACATGCCTCATTGGGTTGATGGTCGTTTACCAATGTATTACACTGCAGAAATTCCACAAACAAGTGGTGGTGTTGATTCCTATGGTAATGCCAAAACTGCATTCAATTTCACAACAATTAAAATCCCAAAAGGGACCGTTCAAGGTATGGGTTGGGTTAACATTC
>Ga0209358_10002152_pt1 | contig 15199 bp, 10 predicted proteins | sample LauGreFa1BDMLBSN_2_FD_187574 | JGI IMG/M metagenome (GOLD analysis project Ga0209358, IMG submission 187574) | Freshwater lake microbial communities from Lake Michigan, USA - Fa13.BD.MLB.SN (SPAdes) (version 2) | ecosystem: Environmental > Aquatic > Freshwater > Lake | place: Lake Michigan, USA... | reverse complement strand
TATCCGGGGCTAGTTGCGAGCGAACCCGCTTGTCAAAAGCAAGTACGTCCTCGCGATCGAATGCATTGGCAAGCGAAAGCATGGGACGCAAATGGCGCAATTTTTCAAAGGCATCATCGGGCGTTACACCCACACGCTGACTTGGAGAATCAGGCTTCACAAGCTCAGGGTGTGTGGACTCGAGCTCGAGCAATCGCGCAAAACATTGGTCGTATAGCGCATCGGGTACGGTTTGCTTCTCGCCCCTGTAATAAGCCAATGACCAAAGCCGCAATCGCTCACTCAACTGCGCAATGGCAAGCGAGGGATCGGAAGGCAGCGTCGCAAGATCAACAAACTGCATACTTAACGCCCGGCATGCTTAGGCCTAGTTAAACAAACGCAATGCAAGCGCTGAGCCAGGCGGGTAGCCTGCGTCGATTAACTGTTGCTGCCTCTCAAGCACTTGCTTACCGATGGCGGCAAGCTGATGGGCTTCGAGTAGCTGCCCATGATCATCGAGCAGCTGACCCCCAAATCGTCCAACCGCCGAGGCAGCGCAATCCATCATCCTTTGCCAAGGCGACTCAACCATCGGTGAGCGTGGCACATCCAACATGAAGGTCATCCAATCAGGCTTAGATCCAAGCGTCATGGAAAACAATTCAAGGCCCTGCCCTGTCAGTAAGGCCTGCCGGGTGTTACCGCGATCAACAAGACCAAGGCTCATACCCATTCGGGAAAAAGACATGGTCGAAATCGCTTCGCCAAGCGCAAGATTTATAACAACCTGTGCATCGAGTGCTGCGCAAGCAACATCCACACGTCGCGCGCGCTCGAGCGCTTCATGCATACCCAGAGGTGCGGCACCGTCTGTCCAGCTCGCTTGCAAAAGGTCTCGAACCGACTGAAGTGCACTTAGGAAATCGGAATACTCGGTTGGCTTTAATGCACCACTTCGATTGGCGAGCAGCAGTCCCAAGCGAAGCCGCACAAAGCGCTGTCCTGGCACGACCGGTACCCATGTTTGTTGAGGATCTGAAAGTACCTGGCCCTCCAATAGCAAAGGCTTAGTGCCTACTCTGCGCAAGCCCTGAAAGGCCTGCAAGAGACGTTCTCCCTGCCAACCTTGCAAGCTTTCAAGTCCAACAAGCAGATCAACGCGTTCATCGATACCAACCCATGGCTTACTTCTTGCCCACTGCTTCGTGTCAAAAAGCGCTTCGCTCGCCACAAGCTCTCTGACTGGTTCTACGATGGTTTCTATAACGGCATCCGAAGCTTTCTCTTCGGTAACAGACGCCGGTTCGAGAGCGCGTGTAGGCAAAGCCTCGATGCTAGGCGATTCAGGTATTTGCACAGGCAACGGGGCTGGGCTGGGCACTTCGCGGCTTAGCTCCGCACGTGGCCATTCAAGGCCTTGCTCAGCTTGCACTTGGTTAGCAGTACCAACAAGCCTTGACTCGGCTTGACTCGGTTGATTCGCGTTTTCAAGCGCGCTCGCATCCCCCTTTTCTTCTTCCTTGACTTGATGCTTTGCAAGCTCGTGATCGAGCTGTCGCTCGGGCCTGGTGACATGCAACGGCTTTACCGGTTCTGAGCTTGCGACTGTCGCGGCTTGTGCGATGGGACGAGCGATCGAGGATGGTTCCTCGATCGTTCTTGGTCCATCAACAACCGGATCAAAAAAATCATGAGGAAGGTTTTGTCGAGGGCTAGTGGATGCCTGTTTCGGCTCCTTGTTTTGACTGATTCCTTGGCTGTCGACTGGCATTGTCTGATCGAGTGGCTTACGACTCCTCACCACTTCGCGAAGTGCTTCAAGGGTTTTCTCGCCACGCGAGCGACGCTTCCATTGCTGTAAACCATTTAGCAATAGCACCGCAGCAATGAGCGCAACCGCGCCAATGAGCAAACTCCATTGCAATGAGCTCATGAAAATTCCTGTGCTAAGCAGCCTGGGCAAACTCAGCCGCCGCCTCGAGGTCAACGGCAACCAGTCGTGAAACGCCACGTTCTTGCATGGTAACGCCTACGAGTTGCTGAGCGAGTTCCATCGCTACCTTGTTATGGGTAATAAACAAAAACTGTGTGTGATCCGACATTGAACGGACCATATCGCAATAGCGCTCGGTATTAGCATCGTCAAGCGGCGCATCAACCTCATCAAGCAAGCAAAATGGTGCCGGGTTAAGTTGAAAAATCGAAAACACAAGCGCAATCGCTGTCAGTGCCTTCTCGCCGCCCGAAAGTAGGTGAATCGAACTATTACGTTTTCCAGGCGGATGGGCCATAACTTGGATGCCAGCGTCCAAAATCTCCTCGCCGGTCAGCAATAACTTTGCATCGCCTCCACCAAAAAGTTTGGGGAAAAAACTACCGAAGTTTTGATTCACTTGGTCGTAAGTCTGCTTGAGCAGATCACGGGTTTCACGATCAATTTTCTGAATCGCATCTTCGAGCGTTTGCATCGCTTCAGTCAGGTCTGCACACTGAGCGCGCAAAAATCCCTGGCGCTCCTGCGCATGCGACAGCTCTTCAAGGGCTGCGAGATTGACAGGTCCCATCGCCTCGATTGCCTGCGTCAGTCGCTGCAACTCAGCCTGAAGCGCAGAGGCCTTCATCAGCACTTGCTCTTCGCTTGCTCGCTTCGTAAGTGCTGCCTCGTCAACCTGCGCATCTTCAAGCATTTGCTCAAATTGCTCGGCCGTTGTCTTGGCAGCCTGTTCATCAAGCGCAGAACTCGATAATGCATCGCGCAAAGGCTGAATCGCCCGCTCGGTTGACATGCGCTGTTCTTCAAGGGCTCGCACCTGCTGATTCGTACCCTCATGATGTTCGCGCGAGCTAGTCAGTGCTGCTTCGGCCTCAACCCGCATCGAAAGCGCCTGCTGCAATTGCTCGCGCGCCTGATCATCGCGCAAGCTCGCTAAGCGTTCACGAAGCGCATCTTGCTGCGAGACGAGCATGCCAATCGATTCCTTCAGTGAATCACGACGTTGCTTGGCATTGCCAAGCCTCTCAGTGACGCTCTTTAAATCATAGCGATAAGCATCAAGCTGCCGCTCTGCTTCTCTAAACCCTTCGCGCCATTTCGCGAGCAATTGCTGCGCCTCACTACTTGAGGCCTGAGCCACACGCAAGCCTTCTTCATACCCGCGCCAGTCCTGCTCAAGCTTATCGATCTGATCGGAGGCCTGCACATCGATCTGCTTTTGCCGATGAACCTCCTGTTCGATATCTTGAATCTCCTTGCCCAGTCGTGCCGCTTCGGCCTCACTTTGGCGTTGAGCTTGGTTCATCCGGTCCGTTTCGATCCGGATTTGTGAAAGCGCCCGCGTGGCCTGCAAATGCGATTGTCTTGACTGTGCCAACTGCTGCGACAAATCCTGTGCCACCCGCTCTGCGGCTGCAGCATCTTGTTTTGCCTGCTCAAGCACGAGGTGCTGGGCACGCAGATCTTTTTGCAAATCCTCGGTTTCGCGCTTTCTTGCCAGTCTTCCCTCATGGGCTTGATCGGCCGCGTGAAAAGCAAGACTATCGCGCTCAAGGCAATGGCCTTGGGGCGTGAACAGGCGCTGACCAGCCGCTAATTGCGCTTGAAGCTTCAGGGCTTGGGCTAAGTTCTCGGCAAGGAAAGCACCATCAAGCCAACGATCAAGCAGCATGGATCGCTGCTCATCAGCGCTGTGAACGACTTCGCGCATACGCCTTAAACCCGCAAAACCGTTATGTGCCTCAAGCGGCGTCCGCTTTGGACTTGTCACTTCTTCCTGTCGGGCTAGCAAAGACTCCCTGAAAAAGACTTGCTTATTGGGCGGCGCCTCGGTTGACAGCGCTTCGAATCCGTCCATCGAAGTTACGGCGATTGCTTCGAGCCTTTCACGTAAGGCAGCCTCGATCGCCGCATCCCAACCAGCCTCGACCCGAACCCCCTGCCAGAATCGCTGACTTTCAAGCCAACCCTTCGCCTGCAACCAGGGGCGCATCTTTGACTGATCACTCAGTCTAGCCTCAAGCTGAATGAGGGCCTGAAGCTTGGCCTCAAGCTCGGCATGTCTTGACTGTGCAAGCCTCAGCGCTTCCTGAGCAGGAGCACGTGCTGCTTGTGCATCACTCGAACGCGCCTCAAGACTCGCCTCTTGCTCACCGCTTTGCAACTCATCGCGCTCGGCCGCCTGAAGTTTGAGGCCCTGGTGCCGCAGAACTTCGGCATCGACAGGCTTTAAACGCTCGAGTGCCTGCCGACTACGGTCTAGGCGTTGATGCAACTGCCGCAGTTGGTCTTGTGCGGATTGCCGCCGAATCTGGGCGGCATCGCGTTCACGACGACATTGGTCGAGCCTTGCACGTGCGCTTTCAAGGCCTTGCTGTGCCCTGGCAATGTCCGACTCGAGTGGCTGCTGTTGCAACGCAAGCTGCCGAACTTGCTCTGATTGATCCTGGACAGAGACGCTGAGTGCGTCGAGCCGTTGTGCGCTATCGCCGATTAACTGCTCTGCCTGCTCATGCTCCATACTTTGACGTTGCTGCTGCAGCGTCAATGACTCAAGCTGCCCTTGAGCTTGGCGTTTCGACTCATCGATAAAGCGAATTTCTGACTCAATCTTCGCAACTTCACCGTTGCGTTGATAGTAGCTAGCTTGGGCCGCGTGAAGTGCATCGGCCGCACGACTCGATGCCTCTCTTGCCGCTTCGAGTGCTGATTCAATCGCCCGAAGTGAAGCAAGCTCAGCATCAAGTTTCACCTCAAGGCTTCGGTGACGTTCGGCAGCACGTTGTTGCTGCTCCTTAGCGTCGTTGCGCCTCGCCAGCCACAGTAAGCCCTGAGAGCGCATTCGATCGGCATCGAGCGCACGAAATCGCTCGGCCTGCTTCGCCTGCACGTCAAGTCGCGTAATATTTGACTCAAGTTCGCGCAAGATATCTTCGACTCTGGTGAGATTTTCGCGGGTATCACCAAGCCTGTTCTCGGTCTCCCGCCGACGCTCTTTGTAGCGTGATATGCCCGCAGCCTCTTCAAGAAAGATGCGCAACTCCTCGGGCTTCGACTCGATAATCCGCGAGATAGTGCCTTGTCCGATAATGGCATAAGCCCTCGGACCCAGGCCTGTGCCCAAAAATAGATCGTGAACATCTCGGCGTCTGACGGTTTGCTGATTGATCGAATAAATCGACTGGCCGTCGCGTGTTAACACGCGTTTGACCGCCACTTCAGCATAGATCCCCCAGGAACCACCAATCCGACCCATGCTGTTGTCGAAGACCAGCTCAACCGAGGCTCGCGCGGCGGGCTTACGATCTGATGAGCCACTAAAAATCACATCTTGCATCGATTCGCCGCGCAGCTCGTTGGCGCGCGACTCACCGAGTACCCAGCGCACAGCATCCATAATGTTGGATTTACCGCATCCGTTTGGCCCAACAACGCCAATCAACTGCCCAGGCACATCAAGCACTGTGGGGTCAACAAAGGACTTAAAGCCTGAGAGCTTGATTTGCTTCAGTCGCACGACAGACGGTCTCCGGGCGGGGTCAACGGGAAACCTATAATCGTACTCTATGACTCAAGCGCTTCTTCGATACCTAGGCCCGGCGATGAACATTCGACCACTCAATGCCGCCTGCTTTGATGGCCCTCTCTTACGACCACCCTATTAGACGATCAACATGAGTAGCAGCAGACCTTCAACAAAACTCGACCGATTTCCAAACCCTCAAAAGGCGCGGGACTACCTGATCCATATGGAGATTCCGGAATTCACATGCCTTTGCCCTTTAACGGGTCAGCCCGATTTTGCTGTCTTTGAGCTCGACTACATTCCCAACGATTGGTGTGTGGAACTGAAAGCGCTGAAAATGTATATGTGGTCCTATCGTGATCAGGGTGCGTTTCATGAAGCGGTAACGAACCAGATTCTCGACGCCCTTGTGGAACTGCTCGCACCTCGCTACATGCGATTGACCTCGCGTTGGTATGTTCGAGGCGGTATATACACCACGGTCGCCGCCGAGCATCGAAAGCGGGGTTGGAAGGCTCCGGTTCCCGTTGATTTAGGTACGCAGAGGTCGACCTCGCGTTGGTATGTTCGAGGCGGTATATACACCACGGTCGCTGCCGAGCATCGAAAGCGGGGTTGGAAGGCTCCGGTTCCCGTTGATTTAGGTACGCAGAGGTCTGAGCCGGTTCGCCCCTTTTCACAGCGATAATGGGTCATCGATCACCTCGATTCAGGGGAGAACGCGGCCGCACAAAACGCTACAAAGCGAAGCAAACCAATGATTTCTTTAAACGCCCACCCAATTAGTCAGGAATGACATGAACCAACTTCAAACGCTTATTGAACAGGCCTGGGAAGACCGGGCCGGTATCAACCCTCGTGATGCCAGTAAAGACTTGCGCCAGGCGGTTCAAGAGGTACTTGAACAGCTTGACGCTGGCACATTGCGTGTTGCCGAGAAAACCGATGGGCAGTGGCAGGTCCATCAATGGATTAAGAAGGCTGTCCTGCTCTCGTTTCGACTGGAAGACAACCAAATCATGCCCTCGGGTCCTATGCAGTTTTACGACAAAGTTCCTACCAAGTTTGTGGACTACGATGCGGCGCGATTTGCTCAGGGTGGCTTTCGAGTCGTGCCCCCTGCCGTGGCTCGCCGCGGGAGTTTCATTGCCAAAAATGTGGTCCTGATGCCTTCGTTTGTCAACATTGGTGCTTATGTCGATGAAGGCACCATGGTCGACACGTGGGCAACGGTCGGGTCTTGTGCCCAAATCGGGAAGCATGTTCATTTGTCCGGGGGCGTTGGCATTGGTGGTGTGCTTGAACCCTTGCAGGCCAATCCAACCATCATCGAAGATAATTGCTTCATCGGCGCTCGATCCGAAGTCGTTGAAGGGGTTGTCGTTGAAGCAAACTCGGTACTCTCGATGGGCGTCTTCATTGGACAAAGCACAAAGATTTTTGATCGGACCACCGGGCAAGTACTTTACGGTCGCGTACCCTCGGGTTCGGTTGTTGTGCCAGGAACCCTCCCCTCATCAGACGGCAGTTGCGCACTTTATGCGGCCATTATCGTGAAAAGGGTTGATGCACAAACCCGTGCAAAAACAGCGATTAATGAGCTCTTACGCGGCGACTAGATTGGAGCGGGTGAACTTGGGTTTGGAGCTGGTGCTTGCAGCGTAAAAATCAACAACGACTCAAATGGCTTTGCCACGCCGATCGCCGTTTGATCGACGGGATGAGGGTTGTCGTTTCGATCTTTGAGTCAGAGCACTTAAGTTTCGGGCAGGGCACCGCTGATGCCTTTGAAGATGCAGCCTGGCTCTTGCTGTGGTCGCTTGATTTGCCACGCGACCGCCTTGATGATTTTCGAGACAGCATCGTGCCCGCTTCGGAATGGCGGGCCATTTCGCACTTGATCAGAAAGCGGGTCGACCAGCGGACTCCCGTGTCCTATCTAACAGGGGAGGCATGGCTTGCCGGTTTGCGCTTTCGCTCGGATCAGCGGGCCTTGATCCCAAGATCGCTACTGGTTGAAGCACTTTCGTTTTGCATCGACGAAGGATTAATCACGCAAGCGTCCCGCATGTTGGATCTTTGCACAGGCTCGGGCAGCATCCTGATCCACGCCGGGCATCGTTTTCCCGATGCGGCGCTTTTCGGCTCGGACTTGAGTGCACAGGCTCTTGAGCTTGCCCGGGTGAATCTGAAGGAGCATGGCTTGAGCGGTCGTACCACCCTCAAGCAAGGGTCAGTCCTCGAGCCTTGGGATGAAGACTGCTTCGATCTGATCCTTTGCAATCCGCCCTATGTCAATCAGGGATCGATGCGAGCGCTTCCCGCCGAGTTTTTGGCAGAGCCAGCCAATGCGCTCGATGGTGGTTTGGATGGTATGGATTTTTGTCGATCATTCCTTAGCGAGGCACAAGCCAAGCTCAGCGATGAGGGACAGATACTGTTGGAAATCGGGCACGAAGCTGCTCATTTCGACGCTGCATTCCCAGCGCTTGAAAAGACCTGGATCCCAGTACAAGCAGGTGAATCGATGGTGGCGCTCATCACAGGTAAGGCCTTAATGCGCCTCGGATAAACCGGGATGCAAGACCTGGCATGATCCGAATTAAGCATCTGGGTTTATCGCGCGGCAGCAAGCAAATTCTTCGCGACGCAAACCTTGACTTACCGATGCAAGGCTGCATCGGCTTAGTTGGGGCGAATGGCTGTGGCAAATCAAGTCTTTTAGCCGCCTTGCAGGGCGAACTCTTACCCGACGAAGGCAGCATTGACATGCCAACGATGCGCGTGGTTGCGCTTGAGCAATCATTACCGCAGTCGACCTTGCCGGCGTGGCAATGGCTTCTCGAGCAGGATCTCGCACTCAGTCGAAGCGTTCGAGCGCAAGCGCTCGCCATGGCGGCCGATGATGCCCAGGCGATTGCGCTTGCCAATGAAGCCTGGGTCGAAGCCGGAGGGCCCGATGCCCAAGCCAGAGTCATGAGGCTTTTGCACGGACTGGGATTTTCCGCATCACAATCCGAGCAGGCCGTGCAACGTCTCTCGGGAGGCTGGCGGATGCGCCTTAATCTCGCCAGGGCACTTTTTGTGCCTTCAGATTTACTGCTGCTCGATGAGCCGAGCAATCACCTTGATTTGGATGCGGTGCTGTGGCTGGAACGATGGCTGAAACGCTACGAGGGACTATGCCTCATCGTTTCTCATGATCGCGACTTTCTAGACGCCTGTGTCCAAAGCACCGTTCATGTTCACGATACCCAGCTTCGTAGCTATCGAGGGGGGTATAGCGCGATGGAAAGGGCACGCGCTGAGCAGCATCAGCAAGCCGAGCGTGTGCGCAACAAGCAGGATGAACAACGCGAACATCTCGAGCGATTCATTCAACGCTTCAGGGCTCAGGCGACCAAGGCGCGCCAGGTGCAAAGCCGAATCAAGATGCTCGAGTCAATGCAGGCGGCGCCGCGTGTTGATACATCGGTACAGCTTGATTTACCGCTCGACGAAGCGCAAGACTGCCCGGATCCCATCATCAGTGGTGAAAACTTAAGCATTGGCTATGCACCAGTGGTACTTTGCCGAGTCAGGCGATTCACCTTGGGGCGCGGCGATCGAATCGGTCTACTGGGTGCCAATGGCGCTGGCAAATCAACATGGGTGAAGCATGTCGTTGGCGAGATGCAAGCCATTGAAGGGCGGCTATCAAGAGCAAAGCATGCACGGATCGGCTATTTTTCTCAAAGTGCAGTCGAGGAGCTAAGGCCCGACGACAACGCCCTTGAACACTTGCGGCGTCTTGCGCCGAGCTATGCCGAGCAAGCCTTAAGAGACTGGCTCGGTCGATTTGCCATCCGAGGTGATGAGGCCTTACGACCCATTGCACCGATGTCGGGTGGGGAACGCGCACGCATTGCCTTGGCAGCGCTTTTTATTCACAAGCCTCAAGCACTCATCCTCGATGAGCCTACCAACCACCTTGACGCAATAACCCGAGATGCGCTTGCCCAAGCCTTGGCAGGCTTTCAAGGCGCGCTCTTATTGGTTTCGCACGATCGCTACTTGCTGCGTGCCTGTGTTGATAGTCTTTGGATTCTTCGCGATCAGCAGCTTGAAGCTTTCGATGGTGATCTGAGCGATTACGAGCACGATTTACTCCACCGCAAAAAGGCAGCCGAGTTCGGCGTTGATCAACAGGCAATGGGTTCTAGTCGATCAAAGCAACAACTGCGACAATTTGCAGCCAAACAACGCGAGGCGCTCAAGCAACGACTCAAGCCGCTTGAGCAAGCCATCAAACGCTGCGAAACGAACATGGAAGCACTTCGTCAGAGCATCGCAGCTTGCGACGCCCTGCTTTTGCAGCCGCCAGGAGAAAACTCGAGTCGCTGGCAGGAAGCAGCGAGAAACCGCGCTCACAGTGAACGCTTGCTGCAAAAGCGAGAAGATGAGTGGCTTGAACTTGCAGCCGAGCTTGAAGCGCGCCGCAAAGACTTTCTCACCAGCGAAGCAAAGCCCGACCTCAATGGACATATTGCGGAATCCTAAGGCAATGGTCCTTACTTGGTCGAGCTTGTAGAGGGCTAGAATCAACGCCATGACAAGCTGACGTCCGTCAAAGAGATCTTCTAAAGCCTTAAGGGATTAGCCGTTCATGAGCCAGAAAACCTTCGATCAACCGCAAGAGAATCAACGCCATGACAAGCTGACGTCCGTCAAAGAGATCTTCTAAAGCCTTAAGGGATTAGCCGTTCATGAGCCAGAAAACCTTCGATCAACCGCAAGACAGCCCTGTGACGGGCTTTCAACGTGTCGGCGTTGTTGGCGCTGGTGCAATGGGTCGAGGTATTGCTCAAATCATCGCCCAAATCGGCATCCCGACGCGCTTGCACGATAGCGACGGCAAAGCGCTAGAGGCAGCGCAAGCCTCGATTCACAACACTTGGACGATGATGCAGGAAAAGGGACGTTTGTCAGCTGCCCAACTGGAAAAGGCCCACGAAGCACTAAGCCTCAGCAATAGTTTGGAAGGCCTTGCAGACTGTGATCTCGTTATTGAAGCGATCGTTGAAAGGCTCGACATTAAGCAGTCGCTGCTCAGGCAACTCGAATCGATCGTTCAAGCCGACACGGTGCTCGCCTCAAACACCTCGTCGCTTTCCGTTGCAGCGATGGCATCCTGTCTAGAGCACCCCGAGCGAGTTGCGGGCTACCATTTCTTCAATCCAGTACCCTTGATGAAAATTGTTGAGGTCGTCCGCGCAGCCAAGACTTCAGGCCATGTTGTTGAACGACTCACAGCACTGGCTAAGACCGTTGGTCACCGGGCCGTGGTCTGCGGCGATACACCAGGCTTCATCGTCAACCACGCTGGCAGAGGTTTTGGGCCTGAATCGCTGCGTGCGCTTGGCGATGCAGTTGCGCCGGTTCAAGTCATTGATCGCCTACTGCGCGAACAGGTTCAGTTTGAAGGTAAGGGTTTTAAACTTGGCCCCTTCGAGTTGATGGATCTCACCGCCATCGACGTGTCACACCCGGTGATGGAATCGATTTATCACCAGTATTACGAAGAGCCGCGCTACCGCCCCTCGGTTATCACCGCACAACGAATGGCCGCTGGACTTTTTGGTCGAAAAACAGGCGAAGGTTTTTATCGCTATATCGATACTAAAAAACAAGAGCTTCCATGGCCCGTACTCCCTGACGTATTGGCAGAGGATGCGCCATGTTCCAGTGTCTGGATCGCTCCAATGCTTGATACCCAGCCACCATGGGTTTTGGAATCACTCCAGCACTTCATCGGTGAAGCCGGTTTAGCCTGCCAAGCCGATGATCAAGCGTCAACTAATGCGCTGATTGTGCTCTGCCCACTAGGCGAAGACGCCACCTCCATGGCCCATCGTCTTGGTCTCGATGCGAGTCGCTGCATTGCGATTGATACGCTTTTTCCCTTCGGTTGGAAGCAATGCAGCGTACGCAGCATCATGGGTACGATTACCAGCACCCGCAAAACCTTGGCCATGGCAAGCAAACTCTTTTCAAGCGACGGGGCATCGGTCGCTTTGCTGGGGGATAGTCCGGGATTTATTGCTCAGCGAGTCATCGGGATGATCGTGTCGATTGCTTGTGATATGGCACAACAAGCGGTTGCTTCGCCCAAGGATATCGACGACGCTGTACGCATTGGGCTTGGCTACCCGGTCGGCCCTATGAGCATGGGTGATGCGATCGGGCCTAAACGCCTTCTTGCAGTCATGGATGGTCTCTATGCAACAACCCAAGAGCCGCGTTACCGGCCTAGTTTATGGTTAAAACGCCGTGCTCAGGTCAACGTATCGCTACTTCACCAATCGGCATCTTTTTAATGATCAAACGCTACCAGGCTCCCGAACGCAGACGCATCATCTTGATGCGTCATGGCAGTGTGTCGTACTACCTCGCGGATGGCACACCGGTCGACGCTGATGCAGTTGCACTTAATGAGCGGGGCATCAATCAAGCAAAAGCCGCCGGCGCTATCCTCGCTGCACACGGCGTGCAAGTCGATCGTGTCGTCACCTCTAATCTGCTCAGAACCAAACAAACTGCTGATTTGGTGCTTGAACAAATTAAGCCAAACAAAGCTCCAAGGCTCGAATCCTTTGAAGCTTTGCAGGAGATTAGAAAAGGCGATTATGAAAAACTCGAAGGCGATGACTTACACCAAGCCTTTTTAAGCATCTTCCGCGGAAGGCCTTCGAGTGACACACGTTTTCAAGGCGGCGAGTCGATCGCTGAGGTCTATCAACGGGTGTTACCGATTGTTGGGCGTGAGCTTTCAGACCCCAATTGGCAGAGCGCGCTATGGGTCTTGCACGGGGGCATCAATCGCGCTTTGCTGAGTTGGTGGTTATGTGCCGGTGAAGGATGGCTCGGCAACTTATTGCAACAACCCGCGTGCATCAATTTGATCGACGCAGCACAAAGTCCCCAAGACAGTATCGTTAGGGCCGTCAACCTGTGGCCTGGCGACTGGATTCAATCGAAGGAACGTTACTCAACGATTGAATCACAGTTACTTGAGTACGAAGCAGGACTCGCCGGTCGGAACGCGGCGACCTAGGCTCAACACGAAGAGACCATCCAGCAGGAGAGCCCTCAAACAATGAACGATGCCAATCCTATAAGTCCCTCGCAGCTTGCCGAAAAATTTTCCGGAACGATGCCAGTTTCAGATCGTTATCAAACCGATCTAAAGACCTTAGAGCAATGGATGCAAGCACACGTGGACGGTTTTCAAGGCCCTCTTCGCATTGAACAATTCAAAGGCGGACAGTCGAATCCAACCTTTGCACTTTTTACGCCAGGCGCGCAGTATGTGATGCGTTCAAAGCCAGGACCTGTTGCCAAACTGCTGCCATCGGCGCATGCGATTGAGCGTGAATATCGAGTACTACATGCCTTAGCGACCACCCCAGTGCCCGTTCCAAAAGTCTTCGGTCTTTGCGAGGACGAATCGGTTGTTGGCCGCGCGTTTTACATCATGGATCGGGTTGAGGGTCGCGTACTTTGGGATCAGGGTCTTGCTGGCATGAGCCAACAACAACGGCGCGACATTTATCTGGCGATGAACCGGACGATCGCGCAATTGCATCAAGTTAATCCCGTATCGGTTGGTCTTGAAGATTTTGGCAAACCTGGTAATTACTTTGCTCGACAGATCAGCCGTTGGAGCAAGCAATACCTCATATCGGAGACCGAGCCGATCGAGGCCATGCACCGCTTGATTGAATGGTTACCCGCGCATATTCCCGATAGCGAGCAAAGCTGCATTGTTCATGGCGACTATCGCCTTGATAACATGATCTTTGCTAACGATAAGCCCCAAGTATTGGCAGTGCTCGATTGGGAATTATCAACCCTTGGCCATCCCCTGGCAGACTTCTCGTATCACTGCATGTCCTGGCATATTCCACCCGGCACATTTAGGGGTATCTCAGGACTCGACCATGTAGCGCTCGGTATTCCGCTTGAATCCGAATACATCAAACTTTACTGCGATCAAACTGGGATGGCGATGGATCAAGTCCTCAAGCACTGGACCTTTTGCCTGGCCTACAACATGTTTCGCCTGGCGGGAATTTTGCAAGGCATTATGAAGCGGGTTGTCGACGGCACTGCAGCAAGTGCCGAGGCCAAGGAGTCAGGGGCAAGAGCACGCCCCATGGCCGAAATGGGATGGGCTTTAGTACAGAACATGCGATGAATCTGGGTGGTCAGCGCTACCCTGAGCTTTTGATCTTTTTTGACGGTTCACCTGCACACTCAACATGATTGAACTTTTTGCAGTGAAGGTTGCTGAATTATAGAACTGAAGATTACTGAATTTTTAAACGATTTAACAAACCCTTTTTATTTTCACCACTTGATTGACACCAGGGAGTTCGTATGGAATTTGAATACAGTGACAAGGTCCAGCAGATGCGCAAACGCCTGCTTGCCTTCATGGAAGAGCATATCTACCCCAACGAAGAAGCATTCCATCACGAGGTCGACGAAAACCGTCGTAAAGGTAATGCCTGGGTACCAACGACGGTTGTCGAATCACTCAAGCCAAAAGCGCGTGAGGCGGGTCTTTGGAATCTCTTTTTGCCGCGCTCAACCCGCGTCCCCGAAGGCTTAAACAATTTGGAATACGCGCCCCTGTGCGAGATCATGGGTCGGGTTCACTTTGCACCTGAAGTGTTCAATTGCTCGGCGCCCGACACAGGCAACATGGAAACGCTGGAACGTTATGCAAGCGAAGCAATTAAGCGCGAGTGGCTTGACCCCCTGCTTCGCGGCGAGATTCGTTCGGCCTTTGCGATGACTGAGCCAGATGTAGCGTCCTCTGATGCAACCAATATCCAGTGTCGAATCGAACGTCAAGGCGATCATTATGTGATCAATGGTCGCAAATGGTGGACCTCTGGAGCAGGAGACCCGCGTTGCAAGGTGTTGATTCTCATGGGTAAGACCAACCCCGATGCGGGAAGGCATGAACAACAGTCAATGATTGTTGTGCCGCGCGACACTGCTGGCATCACGGTCAAACGTGCACTGAATGTCTTTGGCTACGATGACGCCCCTCATGGCCATTGCGAGGTCATTTTTGAGAACGTTAAGATTCCTGTAGACAATATACTTCTTGGAGAAGGTCGCGGTTTTGAAATCGCCCAAGGTCGGCTTGGACCCGGACGCATCCATCATTGCATGCGCTCGATTGGTGCTGCAGAGCGAGCGCTTGAGTACATGTGTAAGCGACTCAACAGCCGAGTCGCTTTTGGTAAGGTGATTGCAACCCAAACCGTGTGGCAAGAACGCATCGCCGAAGCTCGCATCATGATTGATCAGGCGAGGCTTCTCACGCTTAAAGCAGCCTACATGATGGACACTGTTGGCAATAAGATCGCGCGAAGCGAGATCGCTATGATCAAGGTTGTTGCACCCAATATGGCCTGCCAGATCATCGATTGGGCCATTCAGGCTCATGGGGCTGGCGGTGTTTGTCAAGACTTCCCGCTTGCCAATATGTATGCACATCAGCGCACGCTTCGCCTTGCCGACGGTCCTGATGAAGTTCATCGCAATGCGATTGCCAAGCTCGAGATCGCAAAATACATGACGATTCCGAACGCAGCCGATCGTGTAGAGATGCCCGTTACCAGGGGATCTTGACTTGTGGTCGC
>Ga0209358_10002149_pt1 | contig 15223 bp, 14 predicted proteins | sample LauGreFa1BDMLBSN_2_FD_187574 | JGI IMG/M metagenome (GOLD analysis project Ga0209358, IMG submission 187574) | Freshwater lake microbial communities from Lake Michigan, USA - Fa13.BD.MLB.SN (SPAdes) (version 2) | ecosystem: Environmental > Aquatic > Freshwater > Lake | place: Lake Michigan, USA... | reverse complement strand
GCTGCGGTTTTATTTCATTTATTTCGGCTGCAAAGATAAGGAAAAAGGCCTGAACTAATCAAATATTTCCGCGTTCTTTGGGTATTTTGCCCTGTTAAATAGGAATATTTTATCGTTCAAGCTAGCTGCATAATTAATGGAGCCCACTTTAACATCCGTCATGTTATTGCTTTTATCCAATATTAAGGCGCTTGATAAGGCGGATTGTTGCTTATTAATCACCAAAGTCACTTTCTGAAAGCTTTTACGCTTATCGATTGGGTATAATTCAATGGTTGCCTTGGCATTATCTTGAGATAACAATTTGAAATTGAAGTCTTTATCGTAGTTACCAGATAATAATTTTTGTGGGCTAAGGGTTTGATCTGCATCCGCTACGCTAGATTTTGAGATACTATTCACCCCGTCAAAATTGTAAATATTGACCCCATCACATAAAATCTCCATTTTACCTTCTTTCAATAAGTATTTGTCCCCTTTCATTTGCAAAGCAATTTGTTTAGTTCCCAGGGGCTTCCCTTTATTGTTCTTAGAAGTTAGAGTGATATTAACCAAAATGCCTTTAGAAGCCTTTACTTTAGCCCCTAGAAGATCCAACAATTGCTTGGCAACTGCATCTTTTTGAGCCGAAACCGACAATGTTAGCAAGGTTAATACACTTAAAAAGAATATTTTCATAGGGGAAATGATTGCTTTGGAATACAAAAATAGTTAATGTAGTCTACAAATTTTGTAAAAAGTCGTGCAATTCTGCATCTGTTTTATACAATACTTCTCTTGGCTTACTTCCTTGACTTGGACCTACTATACCAGCCGATTCTAATTGATCCATCAATCTGCCCGCTCTATTATAACCTAATTTCATTCTTCTTTGAATGAGTGAGGTAGATCCCATTTGAGCACTTACAATCAATTTTGCGGCATCTTCAAACAAAGCATCTCTTTCATTTGGATCAAATCCACTTCCTGCATCCATGTCTTTTTCATCAATGTATTCAGGCAATAAGAAAGCTTGAGGATACCCTTTTTGTTCTGCAATAAAATTACATACCCTATCTACTTCTGGTGTATCCACAAAAGCACATTGCAAACGCGTGATTTCACCATTATAGCTCACTAGCATATCTCCTTTACCAATTAATTGCTCAGCACCTCCTGCATCTAAAATGGTTCTACTATCCACCTTGCTAGAAACCTTAAAAGCAATACGCGCAGGGAAATTGGCTTTAATGGTACCTGTAATAATATTCACAGATGGTCTTTGTGTTGCAATGATTAAGTGAATACCCACCGCACGAGCTAATTGAGCCAAACGCGCAATAGGCATCTCTACTTCTTTACCTGCAGTCATAATTAAATCCGCAAACTCATCTACCACCAATACAATGAATGGTAAATATTGATGGCCTTTTTCTGGATTTAATTTACGGGCAGTGAATTTATCATTGTACTCTTTAATATTTCTACAACCAGCTTCTTTTAATAAATCATATCGATTATCCATTTCAATACACAATGCATTCAATGTATTAATTACTTTTTTAGTATCAGTAATAATCGCATCTTCTTCTCCAGGAAGTTTTGCTAAGAAATGTTTTTCAATGACACGGTATAAACTTAATTCCACTTTCTTAGGATCCACCATCACAAACTTTAATTGAGATGGATGTTTCTTATACAACAAAGAAACTAAAATAGCATTCAATCCAACAGATTTACCCTGACCTGTAGCACCTGCCATTAATAAATGTGGCATGCTAGCTAAGTCTACGATAAAGTTTTCGTTATCAATTTTCTTTCCAATGGCAATAGGTAAAGAGAATGTACTGGTCTGGAATTTCTCACTTGCCAATAGCGTTTTCATACTCACCACTGACTTGCGGATATTCGGCACTTCAATACCAATAGTTCCCTTACCTGGTATAGGCGCAATAATACGAATACCCAATGCCGCTAAACTTAAAGCGATATCATCTTCTAAATTTTTGATTCTACTAATACGCACCCCTGGCGCAGGTACAATTTCATACAAAGTAACGGTTGGACCAACAGTAGCAGTAATTCTTTGAATAGCAATATCATAATTTTTTAGTGTAGCAATAATTTGGTTCTTGTACATCTCCAATTCTTCTGGATCTTGAACAATTTTTTCAGAACCATGCGTTTCTAATAAATTAATATTGGGATACTTGTAATTTTTTAAATCTAGAGTAGCATCGTATTTGGTTGCTAAAGAACCTACCCCTGCAACTACTGCTTCTTTAGTGGATTCCTTTATTTCTAAATCAAGGTCTTCTAATAATTCATCGTCAAAATCTTCAGGTTCGGCTTCCTCATCAGACGCATTCGCGTCTTCTTCTTCATCATCACTATCAAAGTCTAGTGTTTTTTTTTCCTCCTCGCTCTCCAAAGTCAATTCATCAATAAATAATTTAGGGCCTAGTTCTCCAAGCTCATCAGACGCCGTCGCGTCTTCTTCTGTTTCTGGCATGATAACGCTGATGCTAGAATTATTCTTTAATGTATTACCCATTGTTGCAGGTTCAACAGGTGCATTTAAATCCCATTCTTGTTTTACTGCTTCTTCTGTGTCTTCACTAATAAATTCCGCTTCTGCTTTTTTGGGCAATAAACCATCAAAATTAGGCACATTGAAACTTGGATTAAATCTCCATATGATAAAACTAAATCCTGCTACCAATAAAATAGCCCCTGTGCCAAAACCTCCTACCCATTTAATCATCCATGCACTACTGTATTCTCCCAAAGCACCACCCCAAGAAAATGCAGCAGATGAAGTGACAAATGCAAAGCAGGTACTCAAAACCAATAAACCTATAATTACATATCTAATGTTTCGCCATAAACTAAATATGGGTTTGGTAAAAAATAAATTAACCCCTAAAACAAAAAAGAAACTACACAACAAATAAGCAGCTACACCAAAACCATTAAACATTATTTGATACGCCACAAATGCGCCAAGGTAACCTAGTAAGTTATTGGCTTTGACATCATTTATAGAAAACAAATGAGTACGCCATAGTTGAACCATATCTTGATCATCCTGCCAAGTAAAAATGTATGATGTAAATGCAACAAATAAGAAAAGCGTAAATAATAACGATAAGGCTCCCAATATTTTGGAAGTCCTTTCATCCTTCACTACTTCCGTTACATTGATTGCAGCTTCTTTGTCTGGATTTAAAGCCTCTTGATTGGGTTTAGTATCTTTCTTTGCTTTGAGCGTATTTGCCATGATAAACAAATATAAGTTATCCCAAATTCTCTAAAAAGCTTTTTTAGGCAATGTGCAAAAAGGAAAAAAGAAGGGTATAGTTATCCACGATAACTTGCAATGCCCCATGAGGTCCAACCAATGATAAAAAATAAACCTCCAATGGGTGTGATGGGGCCCATCCAAGGACCTACACTAAACGGCAAGATGCTACTAGTGGAGATGATGTATAAAGATCCACTGAATAAAACAATTCCTATGGTCATGAACAAAGCTGCTCTGTGCATCCATTTGGAAGCAAATGTTGCATCTTCATATTTTGTCAGATTCAACGATAATACAATCAAAGCAATGGAATGAATGATTTGATAGCGAACTCCAGTTTCAAAAACCTGTAATCTATCCAAAGGTAAAACCGCTTTTAACGCATGGGCTCCAAAAGCACCTAAAATAACAGCAATGGCAGCAAATACAATACCTCTTAATTGAATAGACCTATCCATGTTGTTGTATAATTTGTTTTAGGGCAGTATCCGTAATTTGATCTGAACTTAATCTATAATTTGCTTGACTATAAAAAGCATGTCGCTCTATTAATTTGTCCTTAATAAACTTTGTTAAGTCTTGTTCACTTAAATCTGCAATAAGTGGACGATGTGCTTTTTCTTCCACCAATCTTTTGACCAAAATATCTACTGATTCGTCTAACCAAATTACTATACCTTCTTTTTTCATCCAAGCCATGTTATCTTGAAAACAGGGCGTTCCCCCACCTGTTGCTAAAACATATTTTTTCTTTTCTTTAAACCATCTTAAAATCTTTGCTTCTTTTTTTCTGAATTGTTCTTCTCCCTCTTCGGTAAAAATTTCAGCAATGGTTTTTTCTTCATTCATTTCAATTAAATCATCTAAATCGTATCCCCCTGATTTAATCCATTTGGCAATTTTCTTTGTCCAATGAGATTTTCCTGAACCCATCATGCCCACTAAAAATATCTTTTCTGCTGCCATAGCTAGAGTCAAATTTTCAACTTATTTAAATGCATTGAATCCTGTTATTTCCATTCCTGTAATCAATAAATGAATATCATGCGTTCCTTCATAGGTGATTACGCTCTCTAAATTCATCATGTGTCTCATTACTGAATACTCTCCTGTAATACCCATTCCGCCTAACATCTGTCTTGCTGCTCTCGCAATATTGGTAGCAATTTCACAACTATTTCTTTTAGCCATACTAATTTGTGCTGGAGTAGCTCTACCCTCATTCATCAAAACACCCAAACGCCAAACCATTAACTGCGCTTTAGTAATTTCAGTGACCATTTCAGCTAGTTTCTTTTGTTGTAATTGAAAGGCTCCAATAGGTTTATCAAATTGAATTCTTTCTTTACTATACCTTAATGCAGTATCATAACAATCCATTGCAGCACCCAATGCACCCCAAGCAATACCATACCTAGCCTTGCTCAAACAACCCAAAGGTCCTTTTAATCCAATTACATTGGGTAATATATTTTCTTTAGGCACTTTTACATTATCAAAAACCAATTCACCTGTTGCACTAGCCCTTAAACTCCATTTGCCATGTGTTGTTGGTGTAGTGAATCCTTCCATTCCTCTCTCTACAATGATGCCTTGAATTTTTCCTTCTTCATTTTTTGCCCATACTACCGCTATATCTGCAAATGGTGAATTACTGATCCACATTTTTGCACCATTTAAAATAACATGGTCTCCTGCATCTTTTATATTGGTGAGCATACCAGATGGATTAGATCCATGATCTGGTTCTGTTAATCCAAAACAACCTAACCATTCACCAGAAGCCAACTTTGGTAAATATTTCTTTTTTTGTGCTTCATTGCCGTAAGCATAAATTGGAAACATTACTAAAGAACCTTGAACACTTGCAGTACTTCTAACACCACTATCTCCTCTTTCTAATTCTTGCATCATTAATCCATAGCTAATGTAATCCAAACCCCCTCCGCCATATTCTGTGGGAACTGTTGGACCAAAAACACCTAAGTCTCCTAATTGCTTTACAATTTGAATAGGAAATTCTGCTCTTTGTGCATAGTCTTCAATGATAGGTGAAATTTCTTTTTTTACATAATCTCTCACTGCATTTCTAACCATCAAATGCTCTTCACTTAACAATTCATCTAACTGATAATGATCAGGTGATTCAAATAAGTCTGCTCTTACTGCCATGGTTTTAAATTTATAATGTGAAATTCTAACACAAATCTAAGTCAAACTAACTTGAGTTAGTAATTTCTCGTAAAAATTGTCTATTTTAAACTATGAAGAAGATTGTATCTCACTTGAGTTTTTATGTTTTATTGGCAATTATTGCGGGGGTTGTACTAGGTATATTCGCACCCAAACAAGCTATTCAATTAGAACCCCTTGCAAAGGGCTTTATCAATATCATTAAACTATTTACCTACCCCATTATCTTCTTAACCGTTTCCTTAGGAATTGCTAGCATGGGGAGTTTAAAAAAAGTGGGAAGAATTGGTTTCAGCGCTTTAATATATTTTGAAATAGTAAGCACCCTCTCTTTGGCCATTGGTGTATTTGTGGCATTGATTGTCAAACCAGGCCAAATTAATAAGGATGGATTACAAATGCAGGATCCTTCAAAATACACCAGGTCAACTTCTTTTGATTTGTGGGCCATCATAAAAGATAATACCAATTTACAAATTTTGATTTTGGCCATCTTAGTTGGTTTTGTCTTAAATTTTCTACAAAAGAAAGAAACCTATATACAGTGGTTAGGTCAAATAACACACTATGTTTTTATTGCATTAAAATGGGTCATGTACTTAGCTCCATTGGGCGCCTTGGGCGGGATGTCCTATGCTATTGGAAAATACGGATTACATACATTGATCCCATTAGGTAAATTAATGGGCACCATGTATATCACCATGGCCTTATTCATTTTTGTTATTCTTGGAGGTATTTTAAAATACTATCAATTGTCCATTTGGGGTTTGATAAAACATATCAAAGAGGAATTATTAATTGTTTTTGGCACATCCTCCTCAGAGCCTGCAATGCCTTCATTAATGAATAAATTAGAACATATAGGTTGTTCAAAATCTGTAGTGGGATTGGTAGTTCCTACCGGTTACTCTTTTAACTTGGATGGAACATCTATATACCTATCTATGGCTGTTATATTTATTGCACAATTGTACAATGTGCCATTGAGCATATCAGAAATGGTGACCATTATTTTAATACTCATGTTAACTTCTAAAGGTGCTGCTGGAGTTACGGGTAGTGGATTTATTGTATTAGCAAGCACATTAGCCACTTTACAAAAAATTCCGATTGAAGGATTGGCTTTCTTATTAGGAATAGATAAGTTTATGAGTGAGGCAAGAGCCATTACCAATATTATTGGGAATAGTGTTGCTACTATTGTTATCGCAAAGACAGAGGGAGAAACAATTAAAATACCCGGATAAAAATTAGACTAAAAAAGATTTCATTTCATCAGCATATTGCTTAGCCTGTTGAGCTGCTTCTTCTGCAAAGTTTTCTTGTTGACTTGCAAAAATGATTGCACGACTCGCATTCACTAATAAACCAATATCATTATTCTTCCCATATTTGGTTACTTCTTCTAAGCTCCCACCCTGTGCACCAACACCTGGTACTAATAAAAAATGGTTGGGGATGATTTTTCTAATAGAAGCTAAGTCTTCAGCCTTTGTTGCGCCTACCACAAACATTAATTGTTCGGCACTTGACCAACTTGATACTTGCTCTAAAACAGATTCATATAAAAATTGGCCATTGGCTAATTTTTGTTGTTCAAAATTGGCACTTCCCGAATTAGAAGTTAATCCCAATACGATGGTAAATTTATTGGTGTAGGCTAAAAATGGATCGATACTATCTTTCCCCATATATGGTGCAACCGTTATCGCATCAAAGGGTAATACTTCAAAAAATGTTTTGGCATATTGTGCAGAGGTATTGCCAATATCGCCTCTCTTCGCATCTGCAATGGTGAAATGAGTGGATGGAATATGCGCCAGTGTTGCTTCCATCGCCTCCCATCCAGCTATACCTTGTGACTCGTAAAAAGCAGTATTCATTTTATAACTCACACAGAAGGGCGCAGTGGCATCAATAATTGCTTTGTTAAAAGCAATGACCCCTTCTTTATTTTTAGGAAGATGTGCCGGCAATTTTTCTATATCAGTGTCTAATCCAACACATAAGTAAGAATGTTTTGCCTTTATCTGATCAACTAAAAATTGCTTTGTCATGTTGAATTATTTTTTTGCGCTCTTTTTTACAAATACTTTATACCCCCATGCTGGCAACTGAAGTTGATGAATATCTTTCACTACTTCTTTTGTGAAAATTTCTTGATACCCCTCATGTAGATTGGTTCCACTCAGTTTAACCTCATGGGAATGAGCAGATAAGTTAAGGACAACAATTACTTGATCATTTCCATTGGTTCTTTCATAAGCCATTAACTGTGCAGGATGATCCACTGATAATCTCTTGAATTGTGCGTTATCAGAAAAAGCAGCATTGTTTTTTCTTAATTTCAAAAGCGTGCTATAAAAAGAAGCTCTTTGGTATTTAGCAAACTCCATTGGATCTTTTTCAAAAAATGCAATAGGTCTTAAAATAGGTTCTTCCTGACCGCTATAAATCAATGGCATGGTTCTATTGTAAGTCTGGGTAAATACGGCAAATGGAGCATGTATTGCACCTGGCATGGTTGCATAATCTGCTTTGTTCCAAGAGTTCTCGTCATGATTGCTGGTAAAGTATAATCTTTGAGCACCCTTCATAAATTCTGCGTCAATCTTATTTAAAACAGTATCCAAAGAAAGGATGTTTTTTCTTCCAGCAGCAATATCATTTAGCGTATGAAACTCTTTCCAACTATAGGTTGCATCGAAACCTGATTCGTGTAATTTTGGATCATCCGCTTCTGCTAAAAAATATAGATTTCTAATTTGCTTTAAAGCAGGAATACATTTATTCCAAAAACTATAAGGAACACCCCATGCTACATCAATTCTAAATCCGTCAATCTTGGTTGCTTTCAACCAATACTTCATTGTATTGATCATGCTATCTTGCATCACTAGATTATTGAAATTTAACTCTCTTGTATCAGACCAATCTGCAGTATAGGTTGCTTTTCCATTAACATCTCTTTCATGAAAATCTGGATGCGTTGTTAACCATGGATGGTCAGCCCCTGAATGGTTGGGTACATAATCAATCAATACTTTCATTCCCAAAGCATGTGCTTGATCCACTACATTATTAAAATCGGCTAAAGTGCCAAACTCTTTATTCACCTCTGTGTAACTTGCTACAGCATAATAAGAACCTAAGCTACCCTTTCTATCTACTTTTGAAATGGGTTGTATGGGCATAAACCACAAAGTTTGTACCCCCATTTTTTGCAATCTTGGCAAATGTTTTGCGAATGCTTTAAATGTACCTTCCTTGGTATATTGACGAATATTGACTTCATAGATATTGCCTTGATTCATAAAGGCGGGGTGATTTTGTTGAGCATTGCTATACAAGCCTAACAATAATACTAGAACATTAAAAAGATATTTCATAACAAGTACTTTATAGCTCAAATTTACTACCTAAAGATGTAACTTTGAGTATGTTTAAGAAAATACCTTTATTTTTTATACTCGCCTCTTTATTGTTAAGTTGTCAATCTGATGAAACTTTTGAAAAAGCAGTTGATCCATTGGAAGGCGGCAGAAATTTTATTGAAAACCTTTTACAAGGAGATGTCAAAAAAGCACATTTTTATATGATTGCTGACCCAGAAAATGAGGCTCATTTTAAACAGCTCTCTGATAATTATTTTAGTTTAGACAAAGAAGGTAGGCAACAATTAAGACAAGCTTCCATACAAATTAATGAAGTAAGTGCCATAGATACCAGTACCACCATTATCAATTATCAAACCTCCAATGAGCCAAGTGCCAGAAAAATAAAAGTGGTACAAACCCCGGAGGGATGGAAAGTAGATCTTAAATATTCTTATAGTCCTAATTTATAAGAATCGATAAAAAATGTATATTTGCACCATCAAAATAAAATAAACAATAATAATTCAACAATGGAAGCACAAGACAATACCAAAAAATACTGGGCATTATGTTTTACATGGTTAGCCGTAATGATTACTTTAATGTTTGTTTACAGAGAGTTCTTTTGGTTGGCACTTCCAGGAACAGTTACTTATTTTGCAAAGGCAATGAAACTATTTTAATGAACTACTTATAATAAAAAAAAGCCTCTCTTTTCGAGAGGCTTTTTTTTATTTCAACACCGCCAATGCAGCATCTAAATAAGCATAAATTTCGGGCTGATGATGATGGATAGGTTTAATTGGCTTTGTTTCACCTAGTCTAACCACAACAGCATTTTTTTCTTTAATCGCAAAAACATATTGACCAAATAATCCATTTTGAAATGGAATAGTCATACCCTTGTGTTGTATCACCCAATATTGGTATCCATAATAATCTACTGGATTGTCTGACTCGGTTCTGTCTTTTAAATAAGTTGCAGGAGAAGTTGCTTTAGCGATATAATTAGAATCCACAATTTGTTTTCCACCCCATGCTCCTTTATTTAAAATCAATTGACCAAATCTAGCATAATCTCTTGCTACTCCATTAAAGCAACAAAAAGCTTTTTCGTGTTGCTCATCACCATCCAATAACCAAAGTGCATTGACTTCAGCCCCCATGGGTTGTAAAAATCTTTCAGAAACCAAATGAGCAATATTATCACCAAATGCATTTTCAACAACTAAACCAAGTACCTGTGTGTCACCACTTCTGTAATCCCAATAAATACCGGATGGTTCTTTGGCTTCCATTTTACTGATCATGTATTCCTCATTATCTCCATAATAACCATAAGCATTCATACTAAAATAACTCTTGTCAAATTCTTTATAGTTTGTTCCTGAACTCATGGTTAACAAATCAACAATTCTAACCTTGCTCAATCCGCCATTTTTAAAATGAGGTACATAATTACCTACAGGCTCTTCCAAAGATTTAATCTTCCCTTCTTGTAATGCAATACCCACTAAAAGAGAAATGATACTTTTGGCAGCTGAAAAAGATCCACTAAGTGTTGTTGCATTATACCCGTCAAAATACTTTTCATAAATAATTTTACCATTTTGAATCACTAAGAAAGCATGTGTATCATTTGAATCCAAGGCAACAAGTAAAGAATCAGGTAAAACAGCTGTATTGTATGCGCTATCCAAAGGCCAAAACTGAGGCTTTTCAGCCGCTTTCACCAATCTGGTTGGATGGGTTTTATAATCGTGAATACTATGCTTCCCCCATTTTGCAAAATTTCTTAAATGCGAAAACGGTGGTGTGTAGGCTAATCCAATAGTTAGGATAATCAATGCTAAAAAACCATATAAAATTTTCTTGACCATATTCAAACGATTTTATTTCTTTTTAAACAACAATACTTACTTTTAATTGTTTACTAATCTAAACAATACCCAAATTAAATTATTCTATGTCATTATCTCAATCCTTTGATGAAATTGTTGAAAAAAGAAGGTCCAATAGAAAATTCGACCCCGCCGTTGAAGTACCTGACGAAGTCATCAAAAGAAGTTTAGAACGCGCTATACTCTCACCTAATAGCAGCAATATGCAATTATGGGAATTTTACTGGATCAAAGATCCTGCCCTGCAAAAAGATTTTCATGAATACTGCTTGAATCAAAATGCTGCCAGATCTGCTAAACAAATGGTGGTATTTGTAACAAGACAAGATCATTGGAAAAAAAGAGTACAATGGCATTTGGATATCATCAAAAAAGGAGTCACAGGGGAAACTACCCCTAATCAAGATAAGCTAATGACCTATTATGGGAAATTGATGCCTTTAGCCTACGGAACAGACCAGTTCGGATTTTTAAGTTTAATTAGAAGAACCTTAAGTGCATTGATTGGAGCATTTAGACCCATGACAAGAATGAAAGGCCGAGCAGATCAAAGAATTACGGTGCACAAATCTTGTGCCTTAGCTGCCCAGACATTCATGCTATCCATTGCTGCGGAAGGATTTGAATCCTGCCCCATGGAAGGATTTGACGCTGTGAGGGTAAAAAAGGCTTTAAATCTTCCCGAAATGGCCGAAATAAACATGATTATCAGTGTGGGCAAAGGCACCCCTGCAGGAATCTGGGGAGAAAGACATAGGGTTCCATATGAGGAGGTGGTGATCATAAAATAAATAAGATAAAAAGTATAAATTTTTGCAAGAAGTACACTAATTTGATGCACTTAAATTAATAATCGATTATGAAAAAATTGTTATTTGTAATGATAGCGCTTCCCATTGGTTTGGGTTTGAATGCGCAAAAAGTAACACCTCCAGTTAGTCCAGAAAAAACGGATACTGCAAAAGCAGCCCCTAAAAAACCAACTTTAGCTGACAAAACAAAAGGTCAGACAAAGAACGCCGGTTTATTTACTTTATTCCAAGATACCACTACAGGAACTGTTCAATTGTATATTCGCAAGGATCAATTAGGAAAAGAATTTATTTATCAAAGTTTTTCCATCAGCGGTCCTACTACCTTATTCTTGAACCAAAGTATGCACCGTTCTAATTTAGTTTTTAGAATTAAAAAAGCATACGACAAATTAGAGTTTGCTATTGTTAATACTGCTTTATACTATGATAAAAATAATCCCATTAGCAAAACTGCTGAAGTGGATAAGCCAGAAGCTATATTCTTCTCAGAAAAATTTAGTATCGAAGATTCATTAGGGTATTTGGTCAATGCAGATGCATTGTTCATAAGTGAAAAATTAGATGCAGTAAAACCTAATATGCCTCCAGGACCAATGAGTTCTATGATCTTTAATTTGGGTATATTAAATACAAGTAAATCCAAGTACGCACAATTAAGATCATTTGCAGATAATACGGATGTTGTGGTGGACCTGTCCTATGACAATCCGAATATTTTGGCAAATGGAGGTGCAGATATTGCAGACCCTCGTTATGTAAGAGTTAGAATGCAACACAGTTTTATTGCAATGCCAAAAAATAATTTTGTTCCTAGAAAAGATGATCCAAGAATTGGTTACTTCATGCAAGAAGTAAATGATCAAACTAGTATTAGTGCAACACCTTATAAAGACATGATTAATAGATGGCATCTTGAGAAAAAAGATCCAAATGCTGCTTTAAGTGAACCCGTAGAGCCTTTGGTATACTGGATAGAAAATACCACTCCATATGAATACAGACAAGCAATTTTTGATGCAGGAACAAGATGGAATGAAGCATTTGAAAAAGCAGGATTTTTGAATGCTGTTCAAATGAAAATCATGCCGGATACTGCCAAATGGGACCCAGCAGATATTCATTACAATGTAATTAGATGGGTAGCTTCTGCTCAACCTTCTTATGGTGCAATTGGACCAAGTTTTGTGAATCCAAGAACTGGTCAAATTTTAGGAACCGATATTACAGTTGAGTGGTTCTCAGGAAGTGCAACACCAATTAACGAAGAATTATTCAATGCAAGTTCGAATAATATGGAAGATCTACATATTCCACATATCAACACTAAAGATAGATGTACCCTTGCTAATGAATTGAAAGCACAATACACTGCAGGTTTAACAACGCTAGAATTAAATGGCGCTGGTGAAAAGGAAATCAAAGAAATGCATAAGCAGTTCTTAAACTACCTTATCATGCATGAAATGGGACATACATTAGGTTTGAATCATAATATGAAGAGTAGCCAAATGTTATCACCAGCTGAAGTGAATAATACAGCTATCACGCATAAAATAGGTTTAATGGGTTCAGTGATGGACTACCCTGCTATCAATATTGCTTTAGATAAATCTAAACAAGGTGATTACTATACAACAAAAGCAGGGCCTTATGATTTATGGGCTATCGAATATGGCTATACTCCATTTAAAGCAGAGGAAGAAGAAGCTGGTTTAGCAAAAATTCTTGCTAGAAGCACTGATCCAAAATTAACTTTTGGAAATGATGGTGATGATATGAGAGCTCCAGGATCAGGCATTGACCCAAGAGTCAATGTAAATGATTTCACGAATGACGCTATTGCATATGGTGAAGAGCGTTTTAAAATAGTCAACAATTTATTGGGTAAATTGGTAGCAAAGTACGCTAAGCCAGGTAAATCTTATGCAGAGCTAAGAGCTAGATATGGAAGTTTATTGTCTCAAAGAAGAAATATGGTAGCAGCTACAAGCAGATATATTGGTGGCATTTATGTAGATAGATCAACACCTGACCAAAAATCTTCAACCAAGCCATATACTCCTGTTCCATTAGCGATTCAAAAGAAAGCGATGAATTCTTTGGGTAAGCATATTTTTGCGCCAAATGCTTATGATGCTGATGCACAAGTATTCCCTTATTTACAATTACAAAGAAGAGGATTTAATCAAGGAAGAGGTGAAGATTATAAAGTGACTGCTAGCCTAAACGCATTGTCTACAAGTGCTTTAGATCAAATTTTACATCCAAATACTTTACAAAGAATTACCAACTCAAGATTGTATGGTAATGAATATAGTGTTGCAGATGTAATGAATGATTTAGTGAAGCATATTTTTGATGCAGACATTAATTCAAATGTAAATGTGTATAGACAATATTTACAAACATCTTTTGTGAAATCTGCTGGTCAGTTATTAGCGGATAATTCGCCTTTGGATAATGTTGCTAAATCTGCCGCTTATTACACCGTTAAAAAGCTTCGTGGCAAATTAGCCAATGCAGTAAGCACTAATGAAGAAACAAAAGCACATAGAGCTGCATTATTGTTCTCTATTGATAAGGTTTTAAAAGTAGATTAATCATTGAAAATATAACTAATTTATGCGTTTTACATTAACCATTATTTGTTTATTGAGTGCCTCATTTGTATTTTCCCAAACTGATACAACAGAGAACTTTGATTATAGTAATTTTGGGGATGCAGATGGCGTTAAACGTTATTGCTCTCAAAAAGTATTGAATCAAACTCCTCAAAGAATTATAAGTCTTGGATTTGAACAATATGGAGCATATGAAATGCCTGGCGTAAGTTTTAATTCCAAACAAGCACCTTCACAAATCGATATCAACCAAGTAAATGCAATAAGGGCGCAAGTAAATGTACCTGTCATTTCTACCAATAAAATTATTTGGCAATTGGGTGTCAATTATTGGAGTAGCAAGTTTAATGTTGCTAATCCAAATGTGAATGAATTTGCAACTGCTTTAAACAATAATGGTTTATTAACAGCAGGATTAAATACCACTGTTTTCAAACCTTTAAATGAAAAGAATTTCTTGATTTTTCAAGCGAGTGCAGATGTGAACGGTTTGTTTGAAAATGTAAATGACATTCAAAATAAAGCGATGACTGCCAGCGGAACAATTATCTATGGATGGAAGACATCAGAGAAAAATATGATTGGTGCCGGTTTAGCTAGAACTTACCGAGCAGGTAGATTATTACATGTCCCTGTTTTGTTTTGGAATAAAACATTCAATGATAAATGGGGCATGGAACTTTTACTACCTGCTCGTGGTTTTGTTCGTTATAATTTCTCAACAACGAGTATGTTACAAGCAGGTTTTGAATTAGAAGGAAACCAATTTTTAGTGCGCTTGCCACAAACTTTAAGCATAAATACTTATATCCAACGAGGAGAAGTTAAACCAAGAATCATGTGGGATAAAAAGCTCACAGGATTTCTTTGGTTAAACGCACAAGCTGGTTTAAGATATAATTACCGCTTTGATGTAGTGAATAGATACGACGCTATGGAAGAAAGTCAACGTTTCTTTTCAAGTAATTTAGGCAACCCATTGTTTTTTAATATTAGCCTAAATTTTGTATCTCCTTAGTATTATTTTGCT
>Ga0209358_10002148_pt1 | contig 15223 bp, 14 predicted proteins | sample LauGreFa1BDMLBSN_2_FD_187574 | JGI IMG/M metagenome (GOLD analysis project Ga0209358, IMG submission 187574) | Freshwater lake microbial communities from Lake Michigan, USA - Fa13.BD.MLB.SN (SPAdes) (version 2) | ecosystem: Environmental > Aquatic > Freshwater > Lake | place: Lake Michigan, USA... | reverse complement strand
ATAACAACCGTATTGCCAAGACTCAGATCTGATATTGCCATGATGAAACATGTGCATATGAAAGAGGAGTATCTCTTAATCTATGATCCATTGAGATATTCGCCTGCCCCTGTGATATTGGGATTGTCCGGTCTGCAATTGATCGACAAATTAGGTAGGGAAGATCAACAGACCTGTGTTGAAATCTCCAATTCCACCTATAATGGGGAGATAAATCCCCATGATATTTTGGATGTCGTTTTACAATTAAGCGAAAGATGTTTTTTGCTAGACGACGAGTATTTCAGAAGAAAAGAAGATGTGGACACGGCATTCCGAATTGCTGAAGTTCGTGAACCATTCTGTCTTGGCACCGTTTATCCTGAAACAAAGGACTCAGCTATTTCCATGTTGGATGAAATCAAGGAAATGACCGAGAAACGAGAAAATGCTTCTCTCTCAGGAATCATCATTCCGCATGTTGAATTATCTGAAGGAACGCATGCATATTCTTCTGCTATTCGCGCGCTTGAGGCGAGTCCGAAACCGGATATAGTGATCATGTTCGGGACTTCGCATTATGGTGGGGAAGGTCGCTTCATCATGACTGAGAAAGATTATTCCACGCCATTAGGCAGAACAAAGACCAATACTGAATTGGTCAATGTATTGCATGAATCATCGAAGCAAGTATTGACTCGCAATGATGCACAGCATCGTTATGATCATTCCATTGAAATGGTCCTGCTCCTTTTGCAATATGCATATGGTGCTGAGCAATTCACATTGCTTCCCGTATTGGTTAATTCAATGCATGATAGATTCTCTTCACTCGACAAAATCAATGATGCAGGAATCGATGAGTTCCTTGCAATCATTCAAGATTATGTGAAGCAAACCAATAAAAGAGTACTATTCGTTTCAAGCGGTGATCTCTCTCATATCGGAAGAAAGTTTGGTGATGCTGAAGCAGCTCATTCATTGGTCACGGACATTACCATGCATGATTCGGATGTGATTGCATTGATGTGCGCTCATGATGCGGAAGGATTCTTCAAAAAGATAGCCGATACACATGATCATTCACGCATTTGCGGATGTGCGCCGAATTATTTACTCATGAAGAGCATAGAATCAAAAAATGCTCAATTGCTGGCTTATCAATGGTGGGATCAACCGGATACTTCATCAGCTGTGAGCTTCTGTTCAATCGGTTATTTTGAAGAGAATTCCTGAATGGGCATTCTGCCATAACCCACTATGTGTTTACGCATATAGTCAAGGGTTGTGAGAATGACGCCTTTCTTTTCAGAGGCATGGATGATAAAATCTTCGCCGGCATATATACCGACATGTGCGATTTTACCTTGCTCGGCATAGCGAAAGAAGATTAAATCTCCCGGTTCGGGAATTACATCTTCCGAAGCGTATGATAAAAATTGATCATGCGCCGTTCTTGGAGCTTTTATGCCGATTTTGCGATATACCTGAAGCACAAAACCGGAACAATCCGAACAAAATGGTGTTTTTCCACCATTACAATATGGAGTTCCGATGAATCTCAATGCCTCTTCCAATACAATTTTGCGCTCCGGTTCAAGATATTCAGGTATGGAATAAAGAGATATGCCATTCTTGACAAAGCCATTTGTGGGTGTTTTCAATAATACACTACACCCTGAAACAAAGAGCAGCAGACAAAATCCCAAGAGGATTCCGATTATATGTCGTGTTATATGTGAAGCATATTGCATGGACATATCATTACAGGAATTATGCCAATTTTCTCCACAGTTAGCAATGACAATTCATGAATGAGTTAAAAAAATCATATCAACACAGAGATCGAGTAGTTAGAGCAATGTCAGGCAATGGCATGTTTAGAGTGGCAGTTGCAAAAACCACAAATGCCACCGAGACAGCCAGGATCAAGCATGGTCTTGACCCATTATTATCATATCTATTGGCAAAAACACTCACTTCGTCGACGCTTTTATCCTCATTTTTGAAAGGCGAAGAAAGAGTGATTGTTCAAGCCGAGGGAACCGGTAGAGTAAAACTCATTTTTACCGAAGCCATGCAAGTGGGCGAAGTGAGAGGATTTGTTGTGACAGACGAATCTCGTCCTATGCCTGAATCCATTTCGGATGCTTTGAGCAAAGGATTTCTTAAAGTATCCAAAATACTCTATGAAAAACAAGAACCCGTTACCGGAATTGTTGAACTCTTGCATGGAGACATTGCTTCCGATTTATCCTATTACTTTGAGCAATCAGAGCAAATCGTCACGGCTGTGAATTTGGGTGTAACAATCAATGATCAAGGAGCAATCGAGCATTCCGGGGGAATCATCGTACAGGCCATGCCAGGCGCAGACCTTGCATCAATAGTGGAAGTGCAGAGATCGCTTGAAGAAATGCCACCCGTGGAGGAATTGCTTGATAGCGGTTATTCACCCGAAGAAATCCTAAGACAAGCCATGCCATTTGAGATTGAAATCGTGAATAATACACCCGTTGACTTTTTCTGTAGATGCTCTCTTGAGCGCTTCATGAGCAAATTGCTCACGCTGGGAAAACAAGAGATTCTGTCGATGAAAGCTGAAGGTCAAAGAGAATTGGTATGTCAATATTGCAGTTCAACCTATACATTATCCGATGAGAATTTTGCGCAACTCATTATCACGCTTGAAGAAGGCTTGAATTAAGACCGTATTACTTGTTGATTCTAAGCCCTAGAAAAGGTAATTTGACAGCATTCCAAACTTGTATTGGAATAGTAAACATGATTTTCTTCCAATCGCATTGATCTTCCGTGGAACATCAACAACATCGTAGAAGACATAAACATCGGAATAAACCCGATGCAGGATCAGTGAAGCATTCCTCTCCGACTCTCGAGAATATCGACAGAGAGATTGATTCCATTGATAAACCAAATCAGTCCGAAAGACCACAGCATAGAAGACCTCATGGCTCCAAACCATTCATGAGTATTGTGATTCCCCTGCTAAATGAGGAAGAATCACTCTATCCATTGTATGAAGCATTGGAAGAAGTCGTTCCCGGAATGAGTAATGGTCAATACGAAATCCTCTTCATTGATGATGGATCAACTGATACCTCATTCTCTGTGATTCGCAAGATTCATGAAAAAAATCCTCGGTACAAAGCCATTCGATTTCGTAGAAATTGTGGAAAATCCGCGGCATTGGCTGTAGGTTTTGCCGCCGCCAAAGGCAAATATGTATTCACTATGGATGCTGATTTGCAGGATGATCCCAAAGAATTGCCCGGCATGCTTGCATTGATAGAGCAAGGATATGATCTTGTTTCCGGATGGAAGAAGAAAAGACATGATCCATGGCATAAAACAATTCCATCAAGATTTTTCAATTTTGTCACTTCCCGCATGAGTGGCATATCATTGCATGATTTCAATTGCGGACTCAAAGCATATCGCAGAGAAGTGGTCAAAACACTACAAGTATATGGTGAAATGCACCGCTATTTGCCTGCCTTGGCGCATTGGGAAGGTTTCCGTGTGACCGAAATGCCTGTGCTACATCATCCCAGAAAATTTGGTTATTCCAAGTTTGGTTTCAGCAGATTTTTCAAAGGATTTTTGGATTTGCTGACGGTGATGTTCACCACACGATATGTGAAAAGACCCTTGCATTTATTCGGAACGATTGGATCAATCATGGTATTGGCCGGTTTGATAACGAATATCTATCTCACAGTTGAATGGGCGATGGGATTGACATTCCTGAGTCAAAGACCCCTCGCACTCTTCGGAATCGCTATGATCATCGTTGGCGTGCAACTCATTTCCACAGGATTGATTGGTGAATTGGTCGTAAAGAATTCATTGGAAAAAACAACATATAGCGTTCGCGAAACTCTTGATTGATTCACAAAGGACAATTTCATGAAATACATTATAGGATTGGTACTTGTCATTAGTTCACTTTTGCAGGTAAGGGCACAAAGTGTATTTGATGGCGCCACAACCGTGGCATTCGGTGTGTCAACATTCCTAATCAATGGATCTAATCCTGCGAATCAGAAGATATTTCCCAATGAGAGCGAAGGAGCAATCGGAGGGGGTTTTCCGAATTGGCAGTCGGGTATTACGCTGAAAGGTACAGTCGGCATTGATAAAAACAATGATCTTCGCATTCCATTCGGCTTGGATTATTTTGTGATGAGCGGTGTGCAAAGAGTACCGGATCGCTTCTATACAATTCAGGCCACGCACACAATTCAGATTCCCACAATATTTGCCGGATTTGAATATGCATTTGCAGATCTTCCGCTTGCCAATGCGAAAGCTTATGCAGGTTTTGATGTGAGAATGTCCATGCTTGCGCCAACAGAATTGGAAGTCAAACTGAATTATGAAAAACCTGACTTTCCCGATACAACTCGTTATTTTGGGAAAGCCGGTGCATCCAGACTCGGGGCCGGAGTCAAACTCGGTATTGAAGGCTTGGTTGAAGATCGATATTCGGTGAATATATCAGTCGGATATACTGTATTCAATCTACTCGGAAGAAATAATGAACGCGGCGAATTATTTACCCCATCGGCATTGACGGAATCCGTTGAATCAATCATCGGCGGTTTAACATCATCCGTATTGGTGCAATATCGCCTCTAAGCGATTGCAGTATCCTCTCCTTACTATTACATATGAAAGACACCACAAAAGAATATTCTTCTTCATATCCGAATGTTCCCTATACCATTTGGCCCTCAGGACAAACAGTCTCGATGGCAGGATTCGGTACTTATCGCGTCAAATTGGGTGATATGGGACATGCATTTTCATTGATGAAAGCCATCACGAGTGGTATTAATCTTATTGATACCTCAACCAATTATGCACTCGGTGCAAGTGAATCACTGATTGGAAATGTCCTCAAAACAGTCGAAAGTCAAGTAAAAAGATCTGATTTGGTAATCATAACCAAAATCGGCTATCTGCAAGGTCCATTGCTCAATGAAGCAAGACAAAGAGAAGTGTTTGGAAATCCAATTCCCGATATGGTGAAGATCAGTGATGATCTCTATCACTGCATTCATCCCGAATTTTTGAAAGAGCAATTGAGACTTAGTTTGGAAAGAATGTCCATTGATTATGTTGATGGACTTCTGCTTCATAATCCCGAATACTTTTTCAAAGATCCTCGATTGTCTAATGAAGTATCGCTGCAAGATAAAAGAGACTATTTCTATGCTCGTATAAAATTGGCTTTTGAATGCATGGAAGAGATGGTAAATAAAGGATTGATCAAGTATTATGGGATTTCCTCCAATTCATTTCCCTTTGCCACGGATCATCCCGAATTTTGTTCTGCGGAAAGATGTCTTGAAATTGCAAAATCCATCAAAAAAGATCATCATTTTTCTGTGATTCAATTTCCATTCAATTTGGTTGAACCCGAGGCGGCAACTGAATTGAATCAAGATGATGAAGGTCTTACTCTTATTGAGTTTGCGGAAGAGAATAATTTGGTGGCTCTGGTCAATCGACCATTGAATGGCATAAGACATGGACAAATCATTCGCCTTTCTGATGCAAATGATGTGAAATTGCCCAATATAGAAGAACTGAAAAGCGAAATTGAACGAATCTCGCATGCTTCATTTTCATTTACAGAGAACATCAATTTGCTTGGTGTGGAAGACGAAGAAATAAAGAAAACACTCATTTCATATATCACATCCATCAATGTTTTGCAGGTGACTTGGAATACATATAAGTCGATCGATGATTGGGGTAAAGAAAGAGACGCCATTCTTGGCAAAATGGCTTATGCTCTCACAGGCATCAATCAACTTGGAAATGAAAAAGTATTAGATTGGGTCTTACAGGTGGCTTCTTTGACATCAAAAATCATGAATATGATTGGTACTTATTATGCAACAATCGCAAATGCCGATTATCGCAGAAATGAATATGTCCGCTCTGTTGTCAATAAAGCATTCTCGGGTGGATTCAAAGGACTGCCTTTATCACAAACAGCAATCAATGCCTCAAGATCTGTTGCAGGTATCAGTTCTGTGTTGATTGGTGCAAGAACACCTGAGTATGTGGACGATGTGCTCGAAGCTATGAAGCATAAAGTGCCATATTATGACCGTGCTGATTGGCTCGGCATGAAATTGCATTGATGGAACCCCTTCGGCTTGCAATGCGTTAACTTGCCCATTGATTGAATAAATTATGTACTGAATATTACATTCAGATTTCTCGCACCTTTAGAAAATTTATGTCAGCTCCTTCAGAATACCGCTATCTATCCAATATCAATACTCCTGCTGATTTACGGACTTTGCCTGAAAGTGCATTGCGTGAGGTTAGCAATGAAGTACGGGAATATATGGTGGATACCATCACGAAAGTAGGTGGACATTTCGGGGCAGGACTTGGTGTTGTGGAATTGACAGTTGCACTGCATTATGTGTTCAATACACCGCATGACAAAATCGTGATTGATACCGGACATCAAGGATATCCGCATAAGATTCTTACTGGTAGAAAAGAGGAACTTCATACCATTCGACAAAAGGATGGTCTTTCAGGGTTTCTCAAAAGAGAAGAATCTGAATATGATGTATTCGGTGCAGGACATGCAAGCACGAGCATTTCAGCAGCACTCGGTTTAGCCACTGCTCGTGATCTCACGAATGATGATTATCGCGTTGTTGCCGTGATTGGTGATGGTGCAATGACAGGTGGAATGGTCTATGAAGCAATGAATAATTGCGGTGTGCAGAATCGTGATTTGCTTGTGATTTTGAATGATAATAATATGTCGATTGCTCCAAATGTTTGGGCCCTCAGCAATTATTTCTCCCAGATTTTCTCTTCGCCAACCGGTACTAAATTACGCTCGCATATTTGGGACATTGCCGGAAAAATAGATACAGCCGGAGACCGCATACGGAAAGTTGCACATCAAGTTGATAATGGACTCAAAGCGCTACTCACTCCAGGCATGCTCTTTGAAGCTTTGGGTTTCAATTATTTTGGTCCGATCAATGGACATAATATCAATAATCTCGTGACCATGCTCCAAAATCTCAAGGATGCGAAAGGTCCAACACTTCTGCATGTCATAACTCAAAAAGGGAAGGGCTATGCGCCAGCAGAAGCGGATAAGCAATTTCTTCATGCAATTGGAAAAGTAGATAAAATCACCGGAAAATCGTTTCCATCAGCCGCTCCAGCAAAGCCCGCTCCACCATCGTATCAGAAGGTATTCGGTGAAGCAATGACCGAATTGTGCGCGACAGACAATCGTGTTGTTGGAATTACAGCTGCGATGCCGGATGGTACAGGACTGGACATACTCGCGAAAACATTCCCGGAAAGAGTGATTGATGTCGGAATTGCAGAAAGCCATGCCGTGACTTTCGCCGCTGGATTGGCTTGCGAGGGAATCGTACCAGTTTGTGCGATTTATTCTTCATTCTTGCAAAGAGCTTTTGACAATATCGTGCATGATTGCGCACTTCAGCATTTGCATGTTGTTTTTGCACTTGATCGTTCAGGATTGGTTGGAGCGGATGGTCCCACACATCATGGAGTTCTCGATCTCGGTTATCTCCGTTTGATTCAAGGAATGATCGTTATGGCTCCGAAAGATGAACAAGAATTGCGCGACATGCTCTATTCGGCAGTCAAGGATTATACAAATGGTCCTTCAGCCATTCGCTATCCACGAGGCAATGGACTCGGAGTGGAGATTGTTGAACCCAAAAGCATTCCTCTCGGAAAAGGTGAAATTCTCAAAACCGGACATAGCATTGCGCTTGTCGGAATTGGTAAAATGGTCAATGAATGCATGAAAGCATCCGCATTATTGGAAGAACAAGGCATCCATGCTACGGTGATAAATGCACGATTCGTCAAACCTATTGACACCGAGCTCTTCGCTGATTTATTTGCCAATCATGATATCATCATCACTGTCGAAGATGGACAAATTCAAGGTGGCTTTGGCAGCGCAGTCGCAGAATTCGCAATCGATGCCCAATACAAAGGTCAATTGATCATGCACGGAATCTCCGATGAATTTGTGGATCATGGAACCCAAGAAGAATTATTGGCTGAACTCGGACTCGACTCGAATGGAATTGCCAAAAAAGTGGCGAATTTGAAAGAATTTGCTTCTCAATCCTTTGCTTCTTGAATTTCAATGCGAAAAAACATTTGTGCTTTTCAAGTCAAGTTTGTACTTTCGTAACTCTTTGATAATGATTTATTCGGCATAATACAATGAAAAGAACCTATCAACCCAGTAAACGCAAGCGCAAAAATGTGCATGGTTTTCGTGCGCGCATGAAAACAAAAAATGGCCGTAAAGTTCTTGCAAGAAGAAGAGCGAAAGGTCGCCATCGTTTGACCGTTTCAGGTTGATTTTCCTGAAATAGACTTATTTACTGAGGGCCCTAGAGGCCCTCTTTGTATTCTATGAAGATCCGCGCACTCAAAGGAAGAGCTCAAATCACCTCGGCATTTCGTCGAGGAAAGAAATTTGCATCTGATTCTTTGATAGTACATTGCAGAACCAGAAAGCATGCGAATGAAAGCGATGCTCCGGAAGGCGGAAATCAAGATCTCTTCATTATTTGTGCTGTCCGTAAAAAACAAGTACCCCTCGCCGTTACCCGTAATCGCATCAAGAGAATCGTAAGAGAATCCGCAAGAGCTTTCATGAAGTCTCATCCGGTATTGCCATTCATGACATTGGCTTTTGTCTGGCAAAAACCCATGAAGCATCATTCGGAAGCCCAAACAACTGAAATCAAACCACAAGTTGAAGAAGTATTGAATCAAGCAATGCAGTATTTTAGCGGAAAGCAGGAAATGATACCGTGAAATTCGTATTGCTTCTACTATTGCGCTTCTATCGCAAGGCAATTTCTCCGTATTTGGGGAATAACTGTCGGTTTCATCCCACATGTTCTGTCTATGCAATGCAGGCAATTGAGAAATATGGAGCAATGAAAGGTTCATGGCTTGCCATTAAGCGCATCGGAAAATGTCATCCTTTGCATCCGGGCGGAATTGATGAAGTACCTTAATCGGAGATTATATAATGCAAGAAGTCTATATCGTTGAACCACTTAGAACGCCTGTTGGAAAATATGGCGGAGCTTTGTCTTCCATCAGACCCGATGATTTGGGTGCTCATGTAATCAAAGCAGTCGTGAGTGCAACCGGCATCAATCCCGAAGCAATTGATGATGTGATTTTCGGTTGTGCCAATCAAGCCGGGGAAGACAATAGAAATATCGCCAGAATGTCGGCATTGCTGGCAGGCCTTCCGCATTCCGTGCCGGGAGTAACAGTGAACAGACTTTGTGCATCTTCGCTTGAGGCAATCATTCAAGGAGCAAGAGCAATTAAGTCCGGTGAAGCGAATATCATGATTGTCGGAGGTGTGGAATCAATGTCGCGCGCGCCATATTCCTTGCCGAAAAATGCCTCAGGTTCAGCGATATTCGGTAATCTCACCGCCTATGACACCGCACTCGGCTGGCGTTATCCCAATCCCGCAATGGCAAATATGTTTCCGCTTGAGACAATGGGTGAGACAGCAGAAAATCTCGTGGAAAAATTCGGTATTTCTCGTGAAGATCAAGATGCATTTGCATTGGAATCTCATCAAAGAGCCGTACATGCTGATGAGGCAGGATTATTCATCGATGAAATCGTACCCATCGCCATTCCAAAGAAAAAGGGAGATCCACTCATTATTTCCAAGGATGAGCAACCCAGAAAGGATGGCACAATTGAATCACTCGCAAAATTGTCTCCCGCTTTCAGAAAAGGAGGATCGGTTACCGCAGGAAATGCTTCATCATTGAATGATGGTGCCGTAGCGATGATGCTCGCAAGTGGAGAAGCAGTCAAGAAATACGGACTCAAGCCGATAGCAAGATATGTGGCATCCGGAACAGCCGGTGTGGACCCCAGAATCATGGGTATCGGACCTGTTTATGCAATACGCAAAGCATTGGAACAAGCTCAAATGAATATTGAGGATATAGGACTTTTTGAACTCAATGAGGCATTTGCCGCGCAGGCATTGTCCTGTATTCGAGAATTGGGGATAAGTTCTGACAAAGTGAATATTCATGGTGGGGCCATTGCCATCGGACATCCACTCGGCATGAGTGGAGGTCGAATTGCAGGACATTTGGCCAGAACCATGCAGAAAAATGATGTCCAATATGGCATAGCATCCTTGTGCATTGGAGTGGGCCAAGGACTTGCAATCATCCTTGAGAGAGTGACCTCTCACTAAATTCATTGGTATAATTGCCATCGATACTGTATTTTCGCACTTCTTTGTGTAATCGGCTTTTGCCGAAGTCAAACCATACCGAAATGTCGGAGGAATAGCGTTGAAGAATAAACAATTGAGACGCTGGTTATTGATCTTGGGTCCGCTAGTTGCGGCCGCCGTGATTTTATGGCCAACCGTTGATGCGTATTTGTTGGAGCAGGAAGAAATGCAAGCCCTGCATCAAGCCATTCATGGCAAAGACAGCACTGCATTAAAAGCATTTGAGAATGCCAATGGTGAGAGATATCGCACCGCAAAAATGAACCGTGTGAAATTGGGACTCGATCTCCGTGGCGGTATGTATGTCATGATGGAAGTGGCAGTTGACACTTTGCTTCGTGAAACTGCGGCGCGCGAAACACTCGATGAAACATTCGAAGCAGTGATCAGAGCAACACATGCACAAGCAGAAGCTTCAGGTGAAGACTATCTTGATGCATTCCATGCAAATTTTGATCGCATTGCTCGCCCAAAAGGAAAATCTCTGATTTCATATTTTGATGTACCTGGCGTTCAGGATGTCACAGATGAAAAAGTAAAAGAGCGTTTGCGCGAAGATGTTGATGGCGCTATTGATCAAGCACTCGAGGTCATTCGTCAGCGTATTGACAAATTCGGTGTGAGCGAACCAAATATCTCAAAGCAAGGATCTCGTCGCATTGTGCTTGAGCTCCCGGGCGTGAACAATGAAAGAGAAATGCGCCAATTGCTTTCAACGACTGCTCGTCTCGAATTCAAACTTGTTCGCAATTCTGCAGATATTGTCAAAGCACTTTATCGCATTGATGCTTATTTGGCCAAAAATAATGGTAATAAGAATGTAGCGGATACATCAATTGCAAATGCAGATAGCACTGCGAAAGACACCGTGAAGAAAGACACGACTGCAGTTGCGGCAAAGACAGACAAGAAAGCAGATACATCAGCAATTGCCGCTGATACTACCAAGAAAGATACAGCAAAAACCGCAACAGCGGATGATCCTTATAAAGGACTCAAAGATGAAGAGAAAGGGAAGCGTTATCAAAAAGATCATCAGTTGAGCACACTTCTTCAGATTTTCCCATTGGATCAAGAAGGCCGTTTCATCAGCAAAGATGGTCAACCTTCTTATTTCTATAATGAATCACAAGTACCTGAAGTCGAATATGTGATGTATATCCCATCAAAGATCTATCCTAAATTGATGTCAATTCTTGATAGACCCGATGTAAAAAAACTTATTCCTTCAGACTTGCAACTTCTTCGTTCAGCAAAACCTGAATTTGTTTCCAAAGATTTGAAAGACACAACATATGCAATGTGGTGTGTGCTTCGTCAAGCTGAATTGACCGGTGAATATGTGACAGATGCTCGTGCATCATCAGACCCAATGACCAATCTTCCTGTCGTCATGATGGAAATGGATCAAGAAGGTTCTGAAAAATGGGCGGATGTGACAGGCAAGAATATCAAAAAGAAAGTCGCTATTGTTTTGGATGATCAAGTGTATTCAGCACCTGTTGTTCAAAACAAAATCGCAGGTGGAAGTTCACAAATCACCGGTATGGACAGTCCTGAAGAAGCTAGACTTCTCGAGATTGTACTTAAAGCTGGTGCATTGAAAGCTCCCGTTAAAATTGTTGAAGAGCGCTTGGTTGGTCCTTCACTTGGTGAAGATTCCATTCGTCGCGGTCTCATGGGCATGGGCATTGCATTCTTGCTTGTGGTTCTATTTATGGGATTATACTACTCTACTGCAGGTATGGTGGCAAACTTCGCCGTTATCATCAATGTGTTACTCATTCTTGCAATTTTGACCCCGCTTGTGATTTCAGGTGGTGGTACACTAACATTGCCAGGTATCGCAGGTATCATCTTGACAATCGGTATGGCAGTGGATGCGAATATTCTTGTATTTGAGCGTATTCGTGAAGAAATGATGAAAGGTCGTGGTTTCAGAAATGCCGTGGATGAAGGATTTAGCAAGGCATTATCTGCGATCGTGGACTCCAATGTGACAACATTCCTTACAGGATTAATCCTGTTTCTACTTGGAACAGGTCCTGTGCAAGGTTTTGCTTTGACACTCATGATTGGTATTGTCACAACATTCTTCACAGCGATTATCGTATCACGCGCCATGATTGAATTGATGATCTCAAATGGCAAGTCAATAAATTTCGGTCAACCATCCACCATGGCTTAAGGAATCGGAGAAAACGATGCAATTATTTTCAAAAACAAATATTGATTTTTTGAGCAAGCGTGGCACATTGGTGTGGCTTTCGCTCGTATTAAACATAATCGGTATTGTTGCTCCTTTCGCACTCGGTTTGCGTTTCGGGATTGACTTTGCCGGTGGAACAGAGATTGCAGTACAATTGAACGCTTCAAATAAAGTTGGTGAAATTCGTACAGCGATTGAAGAAGCAAATTTGACTGGTGCTGAGATAAAATCATATGGTGCTGACAATCAATACTTGATTCGCATTCCTTCAACATCATATGCAGATGACCCAACTCCGGCAGTTGTTGACGCAATCAAAAAGGCAATTCCGGGTGAATCAGTGAATCTTCTCAAAAAAGACTCCATTGGTCCGAAAGTTGGTGAGGAACTTCGTAATAAAGCTTTGCTCGCTGTAATTCTTGCAGTGTTCGCCATAGGGATTTATATCGCATTTCGATTTGAATTCCTCTATGGTGTTGGTGCTGCGATTGCACTTTTGCATGATGTATTGGTTACGCTTGCCATGGTGACTGTATTCAGTTCACTCGGCATTATCAATCTTGAAATCAATCAGGCAATGATCGCCGCATTCTTGACGGTGGTTGGCTTCTCAGTTAATGATACCGTGATTATTTTCGATCGTATCAGAGAAAATCGCGAATTGCACAAAGGCATGAATCTCATCAAATTGATGAATCTCAGTATCAATGAAACATTGTCAAGAACCGTAAATACGGTTATGACAGTTGTTTTGGTACTTCTCACATTGGTTCTTCTTGGTGGTGAAGTGCTTCAAGGTTTCGCATTCACAATGCTTGTCGGTATCGTGACCGGTGCATATTCATCAATTTATATTGCAAGTTCTTTTGTTGTTTGGTTTATGGAAAAAGTTCAGCATAAAGATTTGCAAGTTGAATATGATCGTCAAAAATCAACAGCAAAAGCTTGATGGAATTAGCCATGAATGATGCAGGAGAACATATCCAATCATCTCATGTCATGATGGCGCCTGAAACCATGCTCGGCGGACCCGATGCTCTATCATTCAATGATGCAATTCGAGAACTTTCCAAAGAGCATAAGCATATCATCATTGATTGTTCTCATGTGAAAACCATGAATAGCTCAGGTTTGGGTATGCTGATCAGCGCTCAAGCAACGATGAAACAAGTTGGAGGACAATGTTCTCTAAGAAATATCACGGAACAAGTGAACAAACTTCTCGAGATGACAAGACTCAAAGCCCTCTTTGAGATTTCTTGAATCAAAGCGAAACAAATATCAAATAGTCCCCACGGCTTGGCTGTTGGGGGCTTTCTTTTGTCAATAAATTACTTGACCACATCATGAGTGTCAAAATTGTCGTTGGTGCCCAATGGGGCGATGAAGGAAAAGGAAAAATCGTCGATCTTTTGAGTGATTCCATGGATATCGTGGCACGCTATCAAGGCGGTGCGAATGCAGGACATACCATTGTGATCGAAGGAAAGAAATTTGTCCTTCATTTGATTCCAAGTGGAATTTTGCAGTCTGATGTCAAATGTGTGATTGGCAATGGTGTGGTTATCGACCCCGTGGCTTTGATGGAAGAAATCGCCATGCTGGAAAGTTTTGGCATTTCCATGCAAGATAGATTGTTCATTAGTCATAAAGCGCATCTTATTATGCCATATCATAAGATGCTCGACAAAGCCCGAGAATCACAGGCCAGCGCAGCAATCGGAACGACAGGCAGAGGAATTGGTCCGGCATACATCGATAAATTCTCTCGTAGTGGCATTCGCATCGTGGATTTATTGGATAGAACCGTTTTTGAAGAAAAACTTCGCGCTAATATTGAAGAGAAGAATACTGTCCTAAAGAAAATTTATGATCAAGAAGAATTGGATATCAATTCGATCATCGGTGAATATTTGGATTTTGATATAAAGATCGATCCCTATATAAAAGACACGACTTTATTTCTCAATCAAGCGATTGCAGAAGGAAAATCCGTTTTGATGGAAGGTGCGCAAGGTGCTTTGCTCGATGTTGATCATGGTACATATCCATTTGTGACGAGTTCCAATCCCACGAGTGGAGGAGCTTGCACCGGTCTTGGCGTTCCGCCTACAAAGATTGATTCTGTGATAGGCGTTGTCAAAGCATATACAACAAGAGTTGGGAATGGTCCTTTCCCAACTGAATTACACGATGATATGGGTGAAAATCTCCGCAAGGTTGGTGCAGAATTTGGTGCCACCACCGGCAGACCCCGTCGTTGTGGTTGGCTTGATGGTGTGGCGCTTCAATATTCCGTCATGATCAATGGCATTGATACTATTGCGCTCACCAAACTTGATGTACTGGATGGTATTACTTCAATCGGCATTTGCACAGGTTATGAGGTAGATGGTAAAATGCTTCGTTCATTCCCCGCAAATGTGGAAGATCTCGCGAAAGTAAAACCTCATTATGAATTCTTTGAAGGTTGGAATAGTTCTCTTGCCGGAATCAAAAACTATGATGATTTACCAAAGCAGGCGCAGGACTATATTTCAGCCATAGAAAAAATTGCCGGAGCAAAGGTCGGAATTGTGTCGCTCAGTCCAGACAGAGCAGATACCATCATTCGTTGATATTTCGATATGCTCTCACCGCTTCATAGATGATGATGCCCGAGGCGACTG
>Ga0209358_10002147_pt1 | contig 15226 bp, 18 predicted proteins | sample LauGreFa1BDMLBSN_2_FD_187574 | JGI IMG/M metagenome (GOLD analysis project Ga0209358, IMG submission 187574) | Freshwater lake microbial communities from Lake Michigan, USA - Fa13.BD.MLB.SN (SPAdes) (version 2) | ecosystem: Environmental > Aquatic > Freshwater > Lake | place: Lake Michigan, USA... | reverse complement strand
AGATGGTATTTGTTCTTTTTTCTGAGTAAAACGACTTAATTGTATAAAAGCCCTATTTGGGTTACCTACAGGTAATACATTTGGACTTAGTGATTTAACTTTACCCGCCCTAATTAATAATTCATTTTCTTTAATAATAATATCGGCAGTACCACGACCTAAAATTCCGTTATCTTTTGCTTCAGGAAAAACACCATCACTTTCTTTTTTCTTAAATGTATTGTCCTTATTTTTGATTGATAAAGTTTCAGCAATTCTATCACCTGACGATAAATATTTTTTTGACCCTTGATAATATTCGTAACCTAACGACATTGGGGATGAAAAGACACCTGAAAGATAAAATTGGTTTTGGGTTGGAAAACTCTTGTTTTGATATATTATATGAACATATTCGTTTTTAACAGGCGTAATATTTAAAAAGAAAGGTAATAATGGTAAAAACAAAATAGGGTCCCTTGATGTCCAAGGGTCTTTATCTTCATTCCAATTTGGAACCGCACCAATAATGTCTTCATATTTTTTACCTTCAGGTACAACACGTAGTCGACCAAGCATCATTGGGTCTTCCTCATTATAAACAAAACCAGGAAATATTATTTGATTATCTGATGTATTATCGGCCATTTCTACTATTATATTCTTTTAATACTTTATTATAAGTTTCTTCTAAATTATCTAAATGGTGTGTTAATTTAATTAATGAATCTTTAACAGTTTCAAAATCTTTTTGTATAACATCTAACGCTAATAATAATTCACTATTAGAACTTGACGATGGGTCACTAATAACCTCAATTGTTTTTTTAGATATTTCTTCTTTTGTCATTTTATTTAACTACTTACTCCAAAACCTGCCGCAGGTACTGTAAACCCTGCCGGTGTCATTGTTAATGGTGGAATTGCCACTTGTATTTTAGAATTTAACATTTCAGATGATTGTCCTTTAATTGATGAATAAACACTTAATACGGTTAAATTAGGGCTTCCATCTGGCATAGGACCTGTTGGAATTCCAATTTTTTGCATTTCTTGTATTGTATTTATAAATGACCTAGTTGAGGAATACCCATCCAATAACTGAGACGCAAATAATAACGGTAATGGTAAATCGTTACTAGCACCCGGTATAGGACCTCTACCTGTACTCCAACCTGATGTGGCAATTTTCAATAACCATAATAACTCATCTACAACACTTTTACATTCTCGCCAATCTTGAATAAATTGTCCAATAGTTATTAGTAGTTGGACTAATTTTAATATCAATGTAATTTGTTTTGCAAATTGTTCTTTCGCCAAATCAAGTATTATATTTTGAATCAAATTACGAATGTCTCTTTTAATTTCATTAAATAATGTTTTAATAAAAATTCCTGCAATTTTAGAAACAACATTTTTAAAGAATTTACTAAATCTCTTAACAAAATCTTTAAATGAGTTTATAGTTTCCATCACTGAATTACCTAAAGCTTTTAACATTATTGCTAATGGTAAAAGAATTTTAGGTGACATTAAAGACAATGCCAAACCTTTCATTAAATTTTTTAAGAAATCTAAATCAATTTCGGCTTCAATACTACCATCAATTGTAAATCCATTCCAATCAGGATTACTAGCGATTGCTTTTGTTATGTTATCAGCAGCATCAACTTGTTTATTAGGGTCTTCAATAAAATTAATTTCATCTAATGATTCAAAAATTGTATCCGTATTTAAAGGTAAACTAACATCACCACAAGTTACAAATTTAGCAACACCATTTTGTATATTATTAATTCGTTCTTGTATTCTTCGTAAATCAACCTCACTTAATTCATAAAAAGAATTGTCAGATTCATCAAGTTCACCAACTTTTGAGATACCACTAACATCAATTGTTTTACGATTATCAAAACAGATACCTAAAATTCTTTGAATAATAGCCATTACTGTACTAACATCTTCAACTTGTTTTAAACCTAAATCACCTTTAATTGAAATTGAACCAAGAATACATTCTAAAACCCAAGATATTATACTAGTAAAGTCAACTACTTTTATTGTTTTATAATAATCAACAATAAATTCACTTACGTTATTAAGTTTATTTAATGTAACTCTTTGTTGTAAGGTTATCTTATAAAAATTACCTGTCTCACCTAAATCGTTAACTTCGGCATATTCAATATCGAATAATGGTTGTCCTGACCTACCAAGATATAATGTACCCCCATTATCAACAGAATAAGGGTCGTTACTTTGAATTCTTTGGTATAGTTGTTTATTCATTGGGTATGGGTACGTCTGTGAAGCCCCTATAGCTCTTTTTTCGTATAATGATTTACCTACAGGTGTCGTAGGGTCTTTTTTTAATAAGTTACCAATATCTATTGATGCTACTCTAATATATAAAACTTGACCATTATTACCTGCTGAATAAGCTTGTTGTTGGTCACAACCAACAACTGATAAACATTCGGTAAATAATAAATTAGCGATTTGAGGTTCTATTTTGGTTAAAGTTTTTATCATTAAACGTTTTAAATACTTAGTAGTATTACCACCTTTTCCTGATAAAACTCTTTTAATGTCTATTAATTGTTCAAATTGATTTTTTAATTCTTTTTGAGTTCTTTTAACGTTATCTTTTAATTCGTTAATTTGTTCCTCAGCCATTGACCTATTATTCTCAAATGAATCACCGGCTTTTTTCTTTAAATCATCATATTGACTTTTTAAATCAACATAAGATTTTGCTGATGTGATTTTACTTTTAGCCTCACTGTAACCGCTATTTAAATCTAATGCCATATTATTTTAATTTATATGTTCCACCTGTTGTATCGGTATCTTTATCTAATAAACTTTTAATAATATCATCATCCATATCAATGTCCGATATTGTAAAATTCCCACCATTATTGGCGTTAAGGTTAGATTTTTCCCATATATTTGATTGTAATTTAGAGAGTGATAATTTTTTCTCAACACAATCATTAATAATTTTTTGTTGTTTTTCGATGACAGGACCAATTAATGTCATATCTTCAGGTTCTTTCATCATTGTCAACATTTTATTTTGAATTCTTATTGCAGTATTTCTTTGTTCTACAAGTTCATTGTAAATTTCTTGCATTAAGGATAAAATAGAATCCTGAGTTAGTTTTATTTCTTTTTTAGCTGGTCTTCCCATAATACGATAAATATTTACTTAACCATTTTTTGGATTAGTGTAAAATAGATGTTTTTGAACTTCTTCATTGAACTTCTAATCTCTTTTGTTGATAAATTTGTCATCTCTCTTAATGACAATAACACAACATTTTTATTAAATTTGTTATTATCATTACCGATAAAAACTTCATTGTAATTATCAAATAAATCATATAATGCGTGACCCAGTTTAATTTCATTTTCAGATAAATTACCACACTTTAAAAAATCATCAAGTTCAATAAGAAATTGATTAATAATTGTTGTTGCGTCAATTGAATCGTTTTCTATATTATATGAAAAGTCATTACTATTTTCTAAATCATATGATATATCTTCATATGAAATTTTTCGATTGGTTTCTTTTTGGTCTTTAATTATTTGACCCATTAAATAATTCTTACATATAGTACCGAAGTAGGAATATGCCTTCTTTTCTTTTGAAGGTTTAAATTTTTCAATTTTGGTCATTAAAAAGGAGTGTGTGTCAACATGGATTTCGTTAAAGTCCATATCTTTTCTGTATAATTTATATCTTCTAATAATTGAAGATATCATCTTATCTAAAGGTTTGCGTAAAAAGTTGTTGTAAATTTTATTCTTTTCTTCAAATGAAGTAGCGGTTAAATATTCAATAACCGCTAACTCCTCTTTCACATCAAAATAATTCTCTTGTGTTGGTTTTCTACCTTTCTTTTTTAACTCCGTACTTGTTTCATTTATTACATCATTAGTACTCATTAAATTTCTTGGGGTTCATATTTTATGGCTCTATCATTGATAAAGAAATATTCTTTTTTAGCCGAATCAACCCAAAATTTAACCTCATCATCAGTTAAAACATCCACACCATTTTTGTAGTTCCAAAATATAGAACCTTCACGTAAATTAGTATGTTTGTAACCAATCTTAGGTATTGACATAATTTTAACTGAGTTATGTGTCATTCTTAAAAAGAATTCATAACCAAACGTTAATTTAATTGACGGTTTAATTAAACCAAAATCAATAAATTTGTCTTTTTTAATTACAATCCCTGATGGTTGGAAATTTTGGTATTGTTGTAATGTTTCATTTGTTAACACACCCATTTCACTACTAAAATTCGCTGCGAATGTTGCCTCATTAGTAAATCCTGCGAACATTTCTTTATCAGTAGTATCAACAACTATTGGTAAGAACGCATCGTAATCAGGATAAGATTCTATGTATTTTTCAACGTTTTTAAACCATATACTTGAATATTCATCATCAAATTCAAATAATGATATCCATTTTGATTTAGCCAAACGAACACCATAATTTACTTGTGAAGCATAACTAGGTTCCTTAGTCCATTCATGTTTAACAACTTCAAGACCTCCAAAATCATAATTATCTAAAAATTCAACTAAACTAGTTTCATTAGTGTGAACAATAATCAATTCATTAATACCTAATTTTTGATTATTTATTGATTGGATAGCTTTTTTAAAGTACTCATCAAAATTTAAAGTTTTTGACGACTTAATTGGTAATATTACCGATACATCAAATTTTTCCATATTATTCTTCAATTGTTTGTAGTTTAGAGATTTGTTCTTCAAAGGATGTTAATCTAATTGAGAAATAATCATCAAATAAAGACACTGCTTGTGTTTCGAAATCCTCTTTAGTTGGTAAAGTTTCAACTGTAGATTTAATTTTTCCGTGAAATTCTTCACTAATATTATCTTCTAACCAATTTTGTAAATGGTCCGCAATAACATCCAAAATATGTGTTTTATTATTTACCCAAATACCATTATCTTCATTAATCCAAGATGGTAATACATTTGGTACTAAACCAATAACCGGTACATTAGATTTCATTGATTCTAATGGGAATGTTCCATAAGAACTTGTTTCATCAATCCATACTGAAACAAAACTTTCACTTAATTTTTCAGCGAATTCATTTTTAGATAAACCACGTAAATCTCTCAAAGTAACCCATCTATATTGAGGATATTTTAAATAAAACGCTTTAATTAAATTAACCGTATCTCTTTGGTCTCTTGAATGAATCGAAATAATTGGTTTTGCCGGTAATTTATTTGGTTTAAAGTCGTCAGAAATTACAGGTGGTAAAATATCAAAAGTGACATTTTTCATTATTTGTTGGATATATTCTTTTTGTTGTTCAGATGTTGTAATACATTTATAAAACCCAAACTGTGCCCAAGTTTCTCCAGCATTTAATGTTTCTAATAATGCGTCATATGATTGAGTGATTACAATTTTACCACAAGGTAAATTTTTAATTTGACTCATAATAAACCCAAACAACTCAGGTATCACAATAAAATCATCAGGTGAAACTTCTAAATTTTGGTTATTAATTGCTTGATGAGGTAAACTTTCATAACCATCACCTAACCAAGACGATACACCAACATAATCCGAATTTTCGTGTAAAATCACAGGATTATATCCATTATTTTTTAATGATAATGCTAAATTGTAGATATACTCAATTGATGCTTTTGCATTACCTTTAGTGTCCTGAACAACAAAATAAATCTTTGAGGTTTTGTTTCTAAGATTCTCAACAGATTTTTCAATTTTTGAAATTTGTTCTTGATTCATACTAGTACTTATTTATTATTTTTTTGTTTATTAACGTATTAAATGCCAATTTAAATGGTATTGACAAACTTGAACTTTTTTGTCCTAATGTTTCATCAACTTCTTCACTTTCGGTCATTAAGATTTCAACCATAGTTTTAACCATTTCATACTTAACAACGCTTATGTGTGTGTCTCCACTAACTACATCAGTTGATGGTGGGATATTGATGTAGTTTTCCATAGCATCAATATCTAAATAATAATGTTCGTTTAATACTTTTAACATTTTAATAGTTCTTTTAGTTTATCATCTAATTGTTTTATCGTTGTTATTGTATGTTCAGTTTCAATATCTTTATTGTATTCTGTTTCATATTTAACAACAGTTTTGTTTGATGGGTAATTTAATAATAGGTCAGGATTTGAGGTAAGTAAAATATCAATCTCATCCCACATTGAATTTATTGTGATATTACTGTAGAATTTTATCTTTTCAAGTTGACATACGAATTTAGATAAGAAAAATAATGTGGCCGGTTTTGATTTACCGATTTCATCTGAAACTATTACTAATTCATTATCATCACGATATTTTAAATAAACTTCTTGTAAATCATTGAAGGATGAATACTCAGATGATTGAGCGTGACCGAAAATTTCCATTGCAAACTCTTCATATAAAAAAGAATATAACTCTTCGTCGTTTTGGAATTTAAAGTGTTTCTTCAAATCTAAAGACGTTACGGGTAATTCCATATCATACTTAAAGGTTTCTTCATCATTAACACCTTCAGTTTTGTCAATGTAAAATTTTTGATACGTTTGTTCTATTTTCCCAACTGTATTCCTTAAAACACCATTAACTTCAATACCTATTCTAAATTTTGGTTTTTCCATAATACCAATATATTTAGAATAAATTTTTTGTAAATATTATTTATTAGTTCCTTTATTTTCTTCATATTCATCGAATTTTTGTTCGATGATTTTTATGATTTTATTTCTTACAATTTCGTCAGGGTTATTTAATGATACACAACCAAAGTCCGATTCATCTTCAAACATTTTATAAACAATCTCTAATGAAGATTCTTTTTTGTTTCTAATATCTTTTTGTTTAGTATCACCTAATATTACCATTTTAGAATTATCACCAATTCTTGTTAGTAACGTTTTCATATTATCTAACGTGATATTTTGACACTCATCAGCGATTATGATGGCGTTATCAATTGAGCGGCCTCTAATTAAACCTAATGGTTGTATTTTAATAATACCAATTTCTCTTAATTTATTTGTTATCTCTTCACCAACAATCTTTTCAAAGTTATCAATAAATGAAATCATATAAGGTTCTAACTTATCTTTAAGGTCACCGGGTAAAAACCCTGTTTCTTCACCCTTTAATTGTGTTACTGATTTAACTAAAATGATTTGTTTAAATTCGTGATTTTTAACCATTTTAAGAGCTTCAGCACATGCTAAGAAAGTTTTACCTGTTCCAGGTAATCCTGAAACAATTGTGATTTCTTTTTCCTTAATAGTTTTGATTAATTTTTTTTGAGTTTCGTTTTTACATTGAACTCTCACACTAATGTGGTCTAAAATTCTAGCACTGTCAAATTCTTTTTTGTCAACTACTAAAACTTTTGTTGGTAATTTCTCAACCTCAGATGTTGGGGTTGCACTCGGTTTTCTACCTCTAGCCATACATTGTCTTAATAAATTTATAAAAGTTATCTTACTTTATAAACATAAATATTATAATATGTTTTATTATTGTTAAATAACACTTTTAATTTTTTTCATAATAACATCATACCAATAATCGTAATATATACCTTCTCTACTTTTAGTTTCAATATTTTTAATTTGATTTTCAATATATGACATATCACTTAATTTATTAAAATCACTAATAAATAAAACCGGTAATTTTGAATATATTTTATCATTGATTGCCCTATATTCGTTATAATCACCAACAACAATTGGTATCTCATTTAGATACAGGACTTCATATGTTCTAATACATTCAATACCATTACCTCTCGGTGAAATTGTTGCGTAATGATTTTTAACTTGTTTAACAAAATCAGAGTAGGTTAATCCGTTTTCAAAATGAATATTTGGTGATGATGTTGATATTGATTTAATGGTCTCTCTAAAATAGTAATTAGTGAAGATATTAAAATTAGAATAAAGTTTGTTAGGTGAACTTTTAATAATAGTTTCAGTTTGTTCTGAAGTTAAAAATGGAAGTTTTTCAAATATTCCTTGATTAATATCACCGTGACCATTTCTTTTTGCCGGAGTATCCATTTCAACACCTATCGGTATTGGTGTTACAAAATCAGTATAACAAGTAGTATTTGTTGAAAAAATATGTTTAACGTTACTAGGACATCGTTTTAATAAATCATCATTAAATGTTATGTCTCCATTAGCAATAATTAACACACAATTTTTATTAGATTTTGAAATTCTTTCAAACTCCTGTAATATATAATCAATTTTACAAAAAATGATTCTATCATCATCGTGAAAATCGTTACAATAACGATTCATCTGTATTAAATTATGTTTATTTTCTATATTGTATTCCTGCATTTTGGTATATATCATCTATTAATTTTATTACATTATATGTCTCAGATATTTTAAAATCTTCTAAGTTTTGATAAACAAAAGGATGGTTAGGACAAGAACCTTGATACGAACCATAATTGTTAGGTTTTGTTAAAATATTGTATTTTTCTTTGATATTATCAAATTCAATCTGACAACCGTGAGATAAAAAGTTACCTGATTCAACAATATTTAACGCTTTACCACCAATTTTTAAATAACCATTTGACCCTAAAATAGATAAAGAACATTCAATATTTGACGGTTCGGCTGAAATAGTTACTTCACATGTACCACCAAAGTCACCAAAATCAAAAATACTGTAGATAGTATCTTCTATATCCACTGACACATGTTTTGTTTGATATAGTTTAGAACTATGAATTTTAGGGAGACCAAACAAGTATTGTAATACATCTAAATAATGTATACCAACTTCATACAAAGTACCACCACCAACTTTAGGTAAAGACCTCCAACCTGTAAAATATTCAATAGGTCGTTGCCAACGTTGTATTAAATTAACACCTCTAATATTACCTAATAAGTTTTTCTCAAGAACTTCCTTAATTAAAAAAACTGTAGGGTTTAATCTAACTTGTAAAACACAATACGAGTTTCGATTATGTTTATTAGATATGTTAATAATATCCGTAATTTCACCCGGTGAAAAAGCTGCGGGTTTTTCAATTAATACATCACAACCATTTTCTAAAGCAAATATCGCTTGATTATAATGTAATGAATTTGGGGTCGCTATTGTAACAAAATCAATTGTTTTAGAAAGAATCATTTCTTTATAATCAGTATAATAACTAACTTTTAATTTTTTAGATAATTCTTTAACTAAATCTTCTTGAATATCACAAATTGCAACTAAATTAAATTTTTCATCACTTTGGATTGATTCTATGTGTCTAGGTAAAATAGCCCCACAACCCAATATACCAATGTTAATTTTTTTACTCATCTTTATTTTTCTTAATTAATTTTGCGGGATTACCATATACTAAGGAATTTGGTTCAACATTTTTTGTCACAACACTACCAGCACCGATTAAAGAGTTTTCACCAATAGTTACACCACATATTATTACTGAATTAGCACCTACTGAACACCCTTTTTTAAATACAGTTTTTTTGTATCTATCACTATCTTTCCAATCACCGTATACTTGAGGTTTAAAATCGTTAGTTGTTATGGTATTTGGTCCTAAAAACACATCATCCTCAATTATAACACCTTCATATATCATTGAATTGTTTTGTATTTTACAATTATCACCTATAACAACATTGTCTCCGATATGAACACCCTCCCCAATTACACAATTCTTACCAATAATACAACCTTTAGATATATGACTAAACGCCCATATTTTTGTATTTTCACCAATTTGATTGGACTCAATTATAGAATATTCGTGTGAATAAAAATTAGTTGTCATATAAATTTAGGTATGTCGTTAAATAATTTATCTAAATAAGCTTTGTGTTGAGAATAAGGCCTACATGCGTGACATTCAATATAATGATTATTATTTAACAAATTTAAATCATAAGGTACTTCAATATTTCTATGACAATCAATTCGTCTTCTTAAAAAATCTTCAGCTTTACTTAAATCAACAATTCTATCTCTATCAGCATGACTAGATAATACTTTACATGAATACGCCTCATCAGTTCCCCATCCTCTACCCCACATAGTATTTAATCTAAGGTTGGCAATTTTTAAAAGTTCTTGTTCAAAACTATCTTCAAATTTAAAAATTTCGTCAAAAGTTTCACCTTTCGCTATGTGATATGCGGAAGGACTTGAACCACCTTCATCCCATTTGTGTCTAATCGTATTTTCAAATTTATATTGGTTGTCAATTAACATAACATATTTTTCATCACTCACATGCTCAATACTGTCTCGTAAAAAAAACGTACCTAAAGGTATTTGGTCAATACCCATAATCGCACATACATCATTTTTATAGAACTTTGTAAAATAAAATAACGCCCAAGTAAATTGCCATTCAGGTAAATAATCTATTTTCTTTTGTATAATAATTTCACCGTATTTATCGGACACCCCAAATCTCTCAATATCAGATTCGTCACCAAAAAATACTAATGTTGGTGTAATCCCAAATTTTTCTTTATATGTGTACGATAAATTATTCCAATAATCCAAATATAATGGATTATTATTTGATACTAAAATAACTCTATTAACTCTCATTTTTAATTAATTTTAATTAACGTGTTTATTCCAACTTCCGTGATAATAACTAATGTCAGTAATTTCTTTATATAACTTTTTATCAACTAATGTAGATAGTATTAACCCCCATATTGGTAAATCACCCCATCTATTACTATAGATTCCGTGACAATTATCTATAGTTTTAAGGATGTTATTTATCGTTTCATTAGTGTTAAAATAATCAACATCAATTACCATAAAATTAGTTTGTGGACATCTAACATCGTTAAAGTTTTTATAAGGAACAATATTATTAACAGAGATAAATTCATTCCATAATTTTTCTAAACCAACAATAACATTTGGGTCGTCTTGTTCTTGAAAACAAGGCGATAAATATTTTAAGTTATTAACATTCATATGGTTAAAAACATCAACATCAATTTTAGTTACAATACAATCCTCATCTAACCTCATAATGTATTTGTAATTTTTCAAATATTGTAGAAAATCTATAGACCAAAAATGACACATGTGTTTATACCCTAAACTAAAACTTAATGATAATTGTGTTGGGGGACATAACTCATTGTTTACAATATTTAATGAGTCGTTAAAAGCATTTTTAGTACCAACTTCTTTAACATTAAAAAACTTTAAAGGTAATAATGGTGTTTTACTTTGGATGTAGTTTTGTTGTTCATCCGTTATATTACCTTCGTGAAATAAAATAACATCAAAATTATTGTTAATGACACTAATTTTTTCATATATTGATATATTTCGTTTAATTAAAACATCATAACGACTTAAATCATTATACCCTCTTGTTAACGCAACTATTGCATTCTTATTCTCCATCAATCTTAAATTTGTTATAGTTATTCTTAATACAGTTATAATACCCAACCATTTCAATGTAACAAGGTGTTAACATTTGTAAAAATAACGGTTCAAGTTTTTTATTAAGTGCATCAAAATATTGTTTAGGTTTTAAACCGTGAAAATGTAAAATTTTAATGTCACTAACATTTTTAGAATACCCCCAATAACATTTGTAGTTGTAATCTACAGGAATTTTAGTTGTTCTATCTTTGTAAAATAATTTAAACGCATCTTGGTCGTAAACTTGAAACTTGTCAAAGTTATTCAAAATAAATTTGTGAAAATTAGGTAAATCTTCGTACATTGAATCAACGTTAAAATACATAACACCAGCATTAAAATCACTTAGATTAAAATCAAACTCAGATGAAACCCCAATATGTTTAATACCGTATTCTGTAGGTTCTGACGGGTCATTTAAAAACATCACATCACTATCAGTTAATAATACATATTTGTCATCACTTTTCAAAACTTCTTTAACAATTAAAGGAACTTCAGGTTTTAAAAAACAAGCCAATGCGTCGTAAACTTTATGTGGTTGTGCAACTTCATAATGTTTAACAACCTCATCGTGTATAGTACATTTGTGGTCAATAACTGTCACACCTTCTGATTTACAAAAAGAATATACTTCAGAATTTTTACCATCATAAATCAAATACGGGTCCAAATTAGGTGCGTTTAGTTTATGTGTTTTAACAGATATTTTATAATATTCAAAATATTCGTCAAACATTTTTGGGTTATCGTTAAGATAAGAGAACCATTTTAATTTTTTCATATTACAGTATTTTTAATTAATTTAGACATATTATTATTAAAATCAACAACGTGACCTTGAGTTTTATGTGAGTCCATTTGGATGTGTTGTAACACTCCGTTAGTTAACATCATTTTTTTACGTTTAGTTAAATAGTAAAAAGAAATTGCACGTTCAAATGCGTGACCACTAAATTGACTATCTTTTAAATAAGGTATTAATGGGTCAAACCATTTCATAAAATCATTAAATATATCACCTCTAAATGTTATATTACTAGTACTTGACCAATTTAATTCAGGATTGTTTTTAACAATTAATTTTAATGTTTGTTCAATGTTTTGATTATAGACAGTTTTAATTGCTGAGAATATTTCAGAAACCCAATCAGGATTAGTAATATAGTGATAGTTATTCACACTAACAGGAACATAACCAATCATTTCAGAATTGTCATAAAAAAATCTTGATAGGATTTGTTCAAAGTTTTCATTTAATATTGTGTCATACTCTAATAATGTCACATATTTGGTTTTTATTAAATTGTTTTTCCACAATAAATACCAACCTGTAAATGCCGTGAAATACGGATAATCTTCAAGATTGGTTTGATATTTATTTGCGAATATCACCTTTGAGTTACCCTCAATTAGATTAGTATCTCTATTACCTAAAAAAATGTAACGGTAATTTTTTAAATTATTTAACTTACCATTTCTCTCATATTCAAGAATGATGTTTTGGTCGTGAACAAAAATAAAAGTTTCATTATCATATTCTGTATCGGTAATATCAATAGGTAATGAATCCGAGTATTTTTTACTAAACTCAATTCTATTATTCTCCCATATCTGATTAGTTTGACCGATTGATAGGTGAGTAACCCTGATATTAAACATAACACCAATATTAACCTCATCCAAGTAATTTGGAATGCAAAAACCTAAATCATAGAAGTGAAACCCTTTAATTGTTTCATCAAACTTATGTTTAATTTTTGTTTTATCAAAAGTAATAAACAAACCATCAACTAACGCAACTTCTTCAATTTCATTATTTAAATTTCTTGAATAAGTTGATTCCCATTTTTTACCATTATGTTTATGGTTAACAATACCATACATTGTTTGTTGTACTTCCCACCATTTAGCTGAAGTATTTAAATATTTTGACCCCGCTAAACCAAGAATACCATAATCAGGATTTTTATTAAAATTTTTTAATAATTTTTCACCCCATTTGTTTGTGTCAAACTCAATGTCATCGTGACATAAAACAATAATGTCGTTTTCAGATTCAGTGATAATTTCATTATATACTTGAGACAATGATTTTTCACCGTTATTAACTTTCTCAATAACTTGTACATTTTTTAATGAACAAGTTTTAAGTAAATGTTCTTTAAATTCTGGTTTAGAATTTCTTGTACTATATCCTATTGTTATCATATTTTATATACCTGTTGAACCGAACCCGTTCTCACCTCTTTCTTTTTCGTTTATTTTTGTTTTTTCAACTAATTTAACCCATTTACCATTAACAACGGGACATAACACCGCTTGACCAACTTTCATACCTTTAGGTATTGTTACTGTATGATTATTTGTGTTAAAAACAATTACTTGAACTTCTCCTGTATAACCATTATCAACAGTTCCCGGTGAGTTAAGGACCATTAAACCTTGTTTAATTGCTAACCCACTTTTAGAACGAACTTGTATTTCGTAACCATCTTTAATATCAAATGAAAGTCCTGTTGGTACTAAAACTCTACCAAATGGTGGAATTTCCAAATCAGTTGTTGAGTGTAGGTCAAATCCAGAATCACTATCGTAATTGTATTTTGGTATTACCGCATCAGAATTTAAAACCGCGTAACCCAAATCTAATTGTGGGGTGTAGTTTTTAAATTCCCTATCAAGTTCCTCCATATCAATACCGAGATTTTTTAACTCTTCATTGATATCAAAATTTTGAAGATAATCATCCCCTAATAAATCATTTATCTCATCTTGAGAAAAAAAGTTGTGTAAATTTTCATCTAAATTCATTATTCTAATTCTTTAAGTTTTATAATTATATCAATTAATACTCTAACATCACGTTCACAGTATTCGGTAATTTCTTTTAATTTACCTTCATACCAATATGCAGTATGAACTTTATCACCTGTAATCTCACCTTCTTTTGGTGACGGAACTCCTAATGACGCACATAATAAATCTAATGACCCAATTGAACTGTAAGCTCCGTATTGCCAAACATCTTTAGTATCAATAGCTTTAACCTCCCAAGGTTTAGTATCATATGATGGTAACATTGATGATGGTGCAATCCCATTGATTATCATTCGTTTCGCCAACATTGGAATATCAAAATTCTTTAGGTTGTGACCACAAATATAGAAATCCAATTTATAACACTTATCTAAAACTTTTTTACAATTACGTAACAATTCTTTTTCGTCATCACCTGAAAATGATTGTGATTTAACATCACCATTGTCAGTTACGAACTGAACGTTAACACAAACAATTTTAGCGAACTCAGGAACTAATGCCGTTCTTCTACTAAAAACTTCATTAATCCTTTTACTTCTTTCTTCAATATTGTTTGGGGGATTGATATGGTCTTCAGGAAATCGTTTCTGAAACCAATCATAATATTTCATAAATTGATTAGCCAACTCAGGTCTTTTTTCAAGACAAGTATCATAATCTTTTTCAATCCCAACAGTTTCAATATCGAGAAATAAAATTTTTGTTAATGGTATTTTTATCATTTTTATTTAATTAAAGATTTGTAAAATTCAGCTCTATCTTTGGTTACTTTATTTAAGTCATATGTATCCTTAACAGTTTCATATAAACGATTCCCCATATCTTCAATAAGATTAGGGTTTTGTACTAATTTCTTAACGTATTTAGCCCAATCACTGTGATTGTTATGTTCATTTACTAATAAAGCAT
>Ga0209358_10002146_pt1 | contig 15231 bp, 15 predicted proteins | sample LauGreFa1BDMLBSN_2_FD_187574 | JGI IMG/M metagenome (GOLD analysis project Ga0209358, IMG submission 187574) | Freshwater lake microbial communities from Lake Michigan, USA - Fa13.BD.MLB.SN (SPAdes) (version 2) | ecosystem: Environmental > Aquatic > Freshwater > Lake | place: Lake Michigan, USA... | reverse complement strand
CCTTATCGTTTCTTCTCGTATTGCTCATGATCACCAAATACTTCCACTTATTCGCTATTGGTTGCCAAATGTTCAGGTCATCAGTCCTGATGACCTAAGGCATACACTATTTAAAGAATTACAAGATTATATTAAGAATGATGAAAATTATTAATTGATCCGCGTCTATCTTTTATGGACGCAATAGTTGGGCACAGACTAGATAAACTAGATCAAGGTCAATCTTTCAAAAGAAGCAATGATATTACGACGATTTTTCAAGATGCCATTGAAATTGCTAAAGAATTCTTTAAATTAGTTATTGATATGTTAAATACAGTTTTTGATGAAAAAGTATTTATTCAAACAGCGAGAAAAAAATGACAAATTCAAAACTAACTAAGGAACAGCTTCTTAAAATAATCACCAAATTGGAAAAAAAATCTGAGGATAAAATTCGCATATTAGGTGATACTGGAATTACCGTGCTTGGGACTGGACTAGGTGCAGTTGCAGCAGGAGCAGTCGCAACTGCAACAGGTGCGACATCGCTATATGGGATAACTACTGCTGCAAGTTGGTTTGGAATTACTGCCGTGGCTTCAACACCCGTAGGTTGGATAATCGGTTCAGCAGTACTAGGAGGAACATTAGCTTATAGTGTTTCGCGTATTATTCATAATGGCGGTGTAGCAGAAGGACGTAAACTGGAGATTTTACAAAAATATCGAGAAGCCTCTAATGAAATGGAAAAAAAGGAAATTAGTGAGAATATCACTGAAGAAGAAAAAGCGAGTTTTGAATTAGCAATCAATGTATTAATTGATCATGAAGTTATATCTTCTGAGGATGCTTTTGAATTAATTAAACATGTTGAATCGGGAAGTATCCCACTATCGTATGCATTTTCAATCATTAAAGATTTATTAGCCGATGATGTTTCTAAAAATGGGGAAAAATCATTATCACAAACCCAAATTAATGAAATTAAGGCCCTAAGAGAGGCAAATGAACAGGGGTATATCTCTGACGAGGACTTCGAAAAAAGGTTAAATAATATAGTTAATGGATTCAAAAATGTATAGAATTAATTGGCAAATAATGAAATCGTGAGGGTAAAAAATGGATGATATCAACAATATTTTAGCTACCGGGATTGTATATGGGAAAATTTTTTTTCTACCTATATTTTTTATAGGATTAATTATTTATTTTCTAATTAAAAAAATTAATGAAAATGAAAAATTTTTTAAGGTATTTTTTCTAACAGGCATAATAACAACAATATTTTCTGGAATCGCAGCATCAATAATATTCATAATAGCACCATACGCGATTATATACGAAGAATGTAGAAAAATCCGACGAAACCCTATAGTAGGAATTTCTACATTTTTTTTTAAAGGGATAATACTTATTAATACACTTATTCAAGAAAGTCCACCAGGACCAACAACAAAACAATTAAAGCAATTGAATGAGTTAAAAATGGCACATGATAATGGCTATATATCAGATATTGACTATGAACAAAGAGTTCAGTCTATCCGTGATCAAATCAGGTAAAAGAATTTATAAAATAGGACTAGCTAGCGAAATAAATTAATAGGATATATATATTTTCAAATATTGTTTTTTATATCAAATATCACCTCTTAACTAAACAAATAAAAGGCCAAATAATGAAATTAAAAATATTGATTATTATACTGTTAAATTCCTCAATGCTCTGTCATGCTGACAAACGTATATATGAAACTGATTCAAGTGGTAATCGAAAGTACGATAAACCATCCTACACACTTACAGATAGTGGTCGTATTTATGAAACTGATTCAAGTGGTAACCGTAAATATGATGGCGAAAACTTTAAAATAGATGGTAAAAGAATTTATTCTACAGATACATCTGGAAATCGTTTATACAATAAGCCCTCTCACAGTATTTCAAATACTGGGCAAATTTATGAAACTGATTCTTCCGGAAACCGTCGATATGAAGGACAAAATTATCGCCTAGACGGTAATAAAATACTCCCAACCGATACTTCTGGTAATCGACAATACAACAAACCTCAGTTTGTAATTAAATAATTACTTTTCCAAAAAGAAAATGACATAACCTGTCATCGACAGATCCTATAATTATCACGCAACATAAATAACAAATTTTAAAATATTGTTGATTGCGACTATCAATAAATTAGTTTTTAATTAGAGGGTTAGATGAAATTAATATACATAATGATTATAGCGTTGAGTGTATCCTCTTGTGGCTTGCTTCCTGCTTCCATCAGACCACCAACAACAGATGAAAAAGCTCTATTAGTGAATTATGGTAGGGCAATAACCAAAGATGAAATGGAAATTATGCTCAGAAATGGGATGGGTCTTAAAGATCCCTATTCCGCTCAAATAGAATGTACTCAGCCCTCAAAAGGTCATGGAGAACTTTATGTAGGAATATTCAATGATGAAGCGTATGGATATGTCTCTGTATGTAGTGTTAATGGAAAGAATAGCTTTGGTGGTTATACCGGCACACAAAAACATATTTTTTGTCTAAATAGTAATGATGGTCATCTACATCAAATTCTAGGTAATTGGAAATTATTGAAATAATTATTTTCATTTTAATTAATAATTTTCAATATATGAATTAAATGTTACGTAGAATTTCATTTACTACGTAACATCTTTAATAAAATCAACCATATTTATAAATCTAAAGATATACCTATCATAAACCATACTCTTTATGACAAAAAATGATTAATAATTGTTGTGCTCGTGAAGCTGCAGTAAATAGCATATCTGATCGCTTAGCAAAATTATTTATTCCTAGATCACAAACTAATACTACAGGGGATTCTAGTCCTTTAAATTTCATAATACTTTCGATTTGAAGGTTAGCAAACATTTTGTCTTTTAATAACGAATATAAAAGTGATTTTTCCTTGCGATAGGGCGTTAAAATTATCACATCTGACAAACTAAACCCTTTTACTATAAGCTCTTTGAGGCATTTAGTTACTTGACCTAGTTGTTCTTCATAGTTCGTCCAATGTTGAACTATAGGGCTCTCGCCTATTGGTAGACCCTGTTTAGGTAGAGCTGCTGTGTTATTTACCGTTTGTAACCATTGAGTTATTTTTAATGTATTTCGACAATTTTGAGTTAACGGATACTCATTTTTAACAATGGGAAAATGAACCTCACGTACAAAAACATTTTGTTTAGGATCGTGGAAAATATAAAACCAACCATTTGGCTTAATAATTGACGTGATAGGCACCCACCAAGATTCACTAAAATCTTGTCCTTCATCTATTAATACTGCATCAAATGAAGGTACCTTACCAGAATCAATAGCGGTCAAAAGCAAATCCGGCGCCATTTCTTCATAAAAAACTTGTGCACTCTCGTTATCTTCAGGTGCAACAAAAGGTACATTTAATTCCTGTGCAGCTAACTCACAAAAACCATGAAAATTATCAACATAAACTAGATTACTATTTTTTATAACACTTTTAAGATACTCTGAAAGCCTAATATTAAAACATAAAACCAAAACACTGAAACCTTGATCAGCTAATCGTCGAGCTTTCTCTATTAAAAGCAACGTTTTTCCTGTCCCTGCACTACCCTTTATCAACACCTGTTTTTGTTCATCTAACCAATCCAGTAATTGATATTGCTCTTGTGTTAGCTGCAAGAATTTTTCATCAGTTTCTTGGATGCTTAATTTTGGATTTGGAATTAATCGAAAAGTTGGTGCTAATACATGAAATTGAATTAAATCAGCAATGGATTTATCTAGATTTTGATTCCATTCTTTCAATAACTTTTCAATCGCTCTTAAGCATTTTTGAGGATTTAATAGTAACGTACAGTCAATAATAGACTCTCTGACTACATTCATCGGCAATGAAACAGAGATAGGTAATGTAGAATTAGGAAAACAGACGCCATAGCCAATATTTACATAAGCATCTGTTTTTGTTTTTATTTTATCGAGAATGGCATGTTTAGCTTTACGCGCTTGGTCAAAAGGATTTTTTATGTGGTGTTTACCAAAACGATTTTCACTTATCCACTGACCATTTTCAATGCTTATTCCTCCACCCTTGACCTCTAGAACAAGTAGTCCGAATTTATGATGAAAAATAACTAAATCTGCTTCTCCCTCTTTTAGACCCCCTTTTTTTTCAAGAAAAGAAAAACTATGGTAAATATAAAAATCATCAGGCAACGCTTTTTCAAAAGCACTTAATACAATGCGTTCACTATATGGTGTATCATCATCAATAAATTGAAGTTTAGGAAAAAATATTGCCATGAATGGGGGAGATCAATGATTATGTGTTATAAGGAGCAATCGATATTCTACGGCAGAAGATTTATGCAATAATTTTTTAAGATAAAGAAGCATTATTTGTCAATTTTAAACTGAACTGATAGAAAATCATAAAAACAAATGAATATGATTGATTATCGCCAATAAAAATTTTCCGGAAATTATGAATATATTTAAAAAACTATCATCAATGAATATTTTTACTGAATGGTCATTAAAAGAATTAAACGAAGCCATTTTTAGTCCAAAAGTGATTGATATTGACGTTAAAATTGAAGAAATCAAACAAAAATTACCCCCCCCTGTATTTTGGTTATTAGGTAAAACACAAGCAGGTAAATCGTCACTTGTTCGGGCCTTAACTGGCAACGGCGAAATTGGTAATGGATTTCAACCTTGCACAAAACGCTCCCAATTCTATGACTTTCCGTCGTCGAACCATCCTTTGATTCGATTTTTAGATACACGGGGCCTAGGTGAAACAACCTACGATCCAATTGAAGATTTGGCTTGGTGCGCTAATCAAGCACATTTATTGATTGTCGTAATGAAGGCGTTGGATATGAATCAAAAGGATATAGTTGAAGCTGTTATGACTATTCATAAAAAACACCCAGATTGGCAAATAATTGTTATCCAAACCTCATTACATGAAGGCTATTCTAACTATACATATCAACATGTTATTCCATATCCTTTTCATGAAAACCCAATTGCATCGACTGTTCCTCATAAATTAACACAAGCATTATTACATCAGCGCGACTGGTTTAAGGGGTTACCAGTGCATTTTGTTGCGGTTGACTTTACTTTGCCAGAAGATGGATTTAATGAAGTTAATTATGGTCTAGATGAATTATGGGATGTTATTGAATCTACTTTCCCCAAAAGCTTTATAGGCTTATTGCGTAGTAGTGAACAAAATCAGGCTCTGCATGATATTCATGCGAATGAAGCAAAACCCCATATCATTGGTTATTCATTGCTCAATACAGGAATGGGGGCCATTCCATTTGCAGGATTACCAATTGTTTTAGGTGTTCAAGCTAAGTTATTCCACAGCATCTCATCCATTTATAATTTAGAATTAACAACACGCCTTTTTGCTGAATTTACCACTCTTATCGGAACAGGTGTTGGTGTAGGTATGCTAGGAAGGGAGCTACTGAAATTCATACCAGTTTACGGATGGGCAGTAGCTGGTGCATATTCTGGTGCAATGACATACGCACTTGGACAAGCTTTTTGTGTTTATTTAAATGGTGTTAAGCGAGGCGCATTACCAAATGAAGCAGAATTGAAAAAAACATACAACGATGCCTTTATTAATGCTCGCCAATTTCTCAATAATAAGGACAAATAAAATGTCGATCAGATTTCTTTCAGTTATGTTGACAATTTTTTCACTGCCATTTTTGATTCTCATGGGAATTGGCGGATTTTGGTTATGGGAACATAATTGGCTATATCAAGCCATTGGGGTGTTATCAGCAAATAGTGTTTTCATTTACACATTACTGCATCAACGTAGCAAAAAAATTAAATCAAAAAAAATAGCACCAAGCATTATTTCACCTAATCCGAATTGGACCGATGATGGCCATGAAGCTTGGAAAGCATTAGACCTTATAACAGAACACTGGAGAAATGAAGCAGATACATTCACGAATTCAACAAAGGCAATAAGGCTAACCAACGAAATTTTAACGACGGTCGCTCAACATTTTCATGCTAATTCAAAGTATCCCATCCTTGAGTTTCCTTTACCCTATTTGCTTAAGTTGGTTACCCTAGTCTGCAATGACATTCAACGTGACGTTTTAGATAAAATCCCAGGTAGCCATGCCATAACAGTAGGTATTTTTTTTCATGCCAAAGATGCCTATGACAAATATGACAACATTAAATCATTTTTAAATGTAGGAAGATTATTATTTAACTGGCCAGGTGTTTTTCTATCAAAAGCAAGAGAGATGTTACTTGATAAAGGTGTTGATTTTGTCAAAGACGAAATATCTCAACGTTTAATTAGTGTTTATGTCAATAAGTTAGGCTATTACGCAATTCAATTATATAGCGGTCAACTGACACTTGATGACATTGTACCGACAGATGTTGTAACTACTGATTCAAAAAAAGACTTTAAAAAATCAAATGAACAGGAAAAGAACAGCGAACCCTTGCGCATGTTAGTTTTAGGTCAAGTGAGTTCAGGTAAATCAAGTTTAATTAATGCTTTATTTGATGATGTTAAAAGTGCTGTTTCTGTTTTACCAACCACATCAGAAATTACACCCTATGTTTTAGAGCGTGATGGCTTACAACAAGCTATAATTTTTGACAGTGCTGGTTACGGTGGTTTGACGCATGAAATGTTACCTGAGACCTTAAAAAAAGAATGGACTAAAATCGATATTATTATATTGGTATGCAGTGCAGCCAATGCTGCTCGTAATGCTGATATTGAACAGTTAAACGCTATTCGTAGTCATTTTCAAAAAGAACGTAAATTCTCAATGCCTGTGATTATTGCAGTAGCTACACATATAGATCGTTTGCGTCCTGTTCAAGAATGGCAACCACCTTACAACATTCAACAACCTGAAGATCCGAAAGCGAAAAACATTCGCAGTTTTTGTGAAGTTATTGCGGATGAGTTAAATTTACCACTCGAAAACATTGTGCCTGTTTGTCTGAATCCTGAAATGGGCATTTACAACATCGACGATGGTTTGATGCCGATGATTCATGAACAGTTGAACGAAGCACAAAGAATTCGTTATTTACGTTGTTTGCGCCACCAACAAAACCAAATTTATTGGCAGCAGTGGCGTGAACAAGCATTAAGATTTGGGAGGATTTTCTTCAGTTGATTCTTCTACGGATAAAAACTTCTTAAAATCATTTGTTGCACTTGCAAGCAAGGCCAATCCTGTCAAACCAACTGTTCCTCCTGTTGCAATTGATGATGATCCAAATGAACCGATCCCACCTATAACCTCAGTAGCAACTAATCCAGAGCCCACAGTTAGCTTTACGACACTTTTGAAAGGCTTTGGTAGATTATCATAATGATTTTCTCTAAAATATTGAACATGCGATGATAGTGAAGATTGTTGCGATATTGGAACAGATTGCATACCAAGATTCACTGGTGAATTTTCTGGTATGTAATTTTCTAATTTTTTTTTTTCATACACAGTTTGTGAAGTTGTATATTCTTTCTCAAAATTTAAATTATGCCATCCTTCTTCAGCACCTGAACACAAAACTCTACAGGCTCCTACGGGTATTTTTTCAAACTTTTCAATGCCAATGTTATGTGTAACAACAACTAAAATCCCCGGGGATTTTGGTAAACTTAATTGTCGTAATTGATTGGCTAAATCTATTTTTTTATCGTCACTATATTTGGCAACTATACGATCTCTTAGCTCAATATCAACATTTAAAGTTTTTGAAGATGTTGTCAGTGCATACAATTTTAAAGCATCAACTATAAATCCAATTTCTAAAAAATTGACCAAATCGTCAACAACACAAATAAATTGTTCTCTACGATTATCACCATATTTACTTCCTGGATTTAGAAGTTCATAGAAGAAATCAATACGTTGATTTAACTGATTATCAAATAATGCCCTATCACGCAAAGGCTCACTTAGCTTTGCAGTTTCAAAAACTATTTTATTAATTTCGTTTTTTAAATAACCATTGAATTCTTCTTTTTTCGATTTTATTTCTTCTTTTAGTAACCTTGCCCAACAATCAAAGAGCTCTTTATTCAACTTGTGTCTATCAACCACTGCACCACTTTCTTTTGTTTCCCCCGAAGGATGAATAAACTCATCAATATTTATCTTTTTAGAATCCAATATTTCGGCTATTAATAATTGTAATTTATCATCATCATCCGCGTTTTCTGATTCAGCTACAAGATGAGCATAAATTGCACGACTAACAAAATCGCGTTGATTTGTTGAAACTAACTTAGTAATAAATAAGTTCAGACGGTTTGATTCGCTTCGAACCAACGCTATACTAGATTTTGAGCTATTTAAATCAATTAACCCATTTACTGTATTGCATACCTTTGGAACTTCAGGTTTTAAATTACCTACTGAATTAACTGCGTACCATTTAAACTCCTGTCCCTCCGCACTACCTTTGCATAATACAAACCAACGCATTTTCGTATTCCTTACAACAAATTTTGTCTACCTTGAATAACTTCAAAGCCATCTTTTTTACTATCCATTCGTTTTTTATTGAGCAAATCAATAGGATGCTCTAATTGCGATAATTTCGTAAATAAAGCTCTTCTTGCTTGCAAGTATTCCGCTCGTTCACCGCTTATAGTTTTTATCAGTGACTGCCACCAAGATTGATTTTCCCATCGTTCATCAGTTCTAGTTTGAATATCGGCTAAATTTTCACGCACTTGTTTAGCTAAAAAACTCAAAATATAAATCAAGGGTTGATCTATTTCTCGTGGTGAATACTCTGCGTTACCATTGACGCCTGCATTAAACGGGATAAATTTGTCTTGAAGCGTTACCTTATTTTTAATCGTTTTAGAAATTCTATAATTCCAAAGATAATTACCCAAAGTTTGTACGGACGTTGTAGCAACAGTTACATCGGCATACATTTTCAATGAGGCAATTAAACCATCGTAACCCTTTCTAACCTGATCAACAATTAACTCACTTCCTTTTGTTGAAGTACGCCAGGCTTCACATTTAATTGGAACAAACAAAATTAATTTTGGTTTACTAAAATCAATTTCCATAAAAATATCTGCGATAGCATGAGGACGATTTTTCTTTTCATGCCACAATTGGTAATTACCGTGTTTATCATCAACAACTAATGATGGTGTATCTATTGCAATTAAAATCACGTCACTTTTATTTAATTGCTCAACTACAGCATCACGGTTCTCAAGCAACCATCCACCCGGAAAATCCCAAAAATGTAATTTTAACCAATAATCTGGAATATTATTTTTTAAAAATCCCAAGTCCAAAACATATTCACTTGCAACTTCTGTTGGTGTTCCTGCATTGTCAGTACCTCTAACTCCATGCAAATGCTCAAGCATTTCTTCATGTTTTTCTGATAACTGATTGGAATCTTCCGCGCTAGCTGGTTTCATAATAAAACCTAATTCACCTGCATTTTTTTTAAATGTATAGTACATGCTAGCTAGTAAACTTGATTTTCCCGTGCCTTGTGCGCCCAACATACTGATGTATAAATCTTGCATATTTTATTTCCTTATGCCAACGTCAAATGTGAAAGTTTTTTATTTACATCCGTTAGCAATTCAGCCCATTTAAATTTTTCAGGCCACAATATATTTTTGCGTTCACCTAGAAAAATTCTCCATTGTTCTTTTGCATCACTGGCTTTCCAAATACGGTCTCGAAATTCTTCAGCAATAGCATAACGTGCCATGTTAGGTTCTTTAAGTAGCGGCGCTAAAACGTTTTCTACTTCATAAAACGTCTTTTCTAAAGCGTTTTGTAGCAATCCCTGAACATGTTCAGCAGATAAATCCGTAAGTTTTTGGCTTGGCAATCCAAATGTCGTATCATCAGCATATAGTTCGGTTAAAGACTCTCGCAAACGATATTGAAAAAGATTACGAAATGAAAGCTGAAAATCAATTAAATAATAAAAACCTTGGTGCAGTTCTGGAAACTCATCTTTATCTAGTTGCTCAAATACAACTTTTAAAAAATGACTATCTTCACATTCTGGTGCAAACCTTGCCAAACCTCCATTGCGTAAAATCATAACAATTTCGTGCTTCATATCTTCAACAGATTCGCGCAAACTATCATCAAGTGTTTGAAAATGTCTTGTTAACTCATTTCTCATGAAGTGCATTTTATGACCGAATACAATTCCCCATGCTTGTTCTTGTATACTTTCCTCTTTAAGTTGTTCAATACTTGGAATGCCACAATTACTTTCTTGTGCATTTTTTAACGCTACATTTAGAGCTTCTTTCAAATCATCATCAGCTTCATTTCGATGTTGTTTTAATACATTGACATAGTTAGCTAATGCGTTTTCACTCGCCTCGAAATTTTTAAAAATTTCAGAAAAGGTTTTTTCTTGACCTTTACCGATTCCTGCTAATTTTAAAACATCACTTACTTGTTGCAACGCTTGCTGAGCTTCATTACGCAAAGTAGTTAACTCGGCACGCTTTGCATTCAAATAATCATCGTCAATTGCTTGAATATTTTTTGCCATGTAATCCAAAACAGGTAAAAGGATTTTTTCTTGCGATTCAATTGAATCAATGCAACTTGCAACGACAACATCACTTGTATATATTCCATGTTGTCGAGTTTCGTTTTTCATTTTTTGGCACAATTTATCACGCTTACCATCGCTATGTCTGTTTAATACCATAAAAGAACATTTTGCTAAATCAATTGGTAAAAGTGCATCTTGAGCTAATTTGTACAAAGCCATATCTTGTTGTTTCCAAGCGTCTCCCGTATCAGGCGGCAACTTAACAAATAAAACCATATCAACATCTTGAGCCAATGATTTAATTAAACGCTCGGATTCTCCCTCTTTAATTTCATCAAGTCCTGGCAAATCTGCTAATGCTATACTACTAACTTCTGCAAGTGGAAAACGAGTATAAATTTCTACTAAACGGACTGCCCGATAAAATTGATATTTTTCATCACCATCTGGATTATGTTGTGAAACGTAACGTAAAATCTCCTCGTTACTTATCCGTTTTTCATTGCAACCAAGTAACACATGATAGTCATTCAAATGTTTTTTGTATTCACGCAATTGGTTTAATAAAGCAACAGTTAATCCACCTGTGGAATTACTATCTTCTTCTAAAGTAGGTAAAATAAAATTACTAAATTGTTCAATATTTTCAGGTGCTTCTCGGAGAATTAGATCTGGAATTTTTTTTAATTTTTTAAAATATGGAGCTATAATTTCATTCATGAAATCCTGTTCGCTGTAAAAGTAAACCTTTGCATAAGTTTCGACACTATCGTGATGATAAATCAAACTACGTGCGCCTGTTGTAAATCCACCCGAACTAGTTGGAATTTCTTTTGCGCTTAATCCTGTTAAGCTCTGTAATAACTGACTTTTACCTTGACGTGCTTGACCGGCAACACCAATTCGTAATGTATTTCTACTAAAACGTTCTTTCAATCTTTCTAAATCTAATTGAGCAGTTTCTAATTTTTTAACAATAGAAATGAAGTCAAGTTGTTGCCAAATTTCACTATTCTCTTCATTTCTGAGAAAAGTAGTTTTTAGCAGTTCCATTTCTTTAAAACCATCTAAAAGGCTTTTAACAGATTGTTGACTTTGAGTGATTTTAGCAATAGTCGGCTGGCGTTTTTGTAAAATACTATCGATTTGTTTAGAAATTGTTGTTTTATTCATATATTTCTCATTCGAATTTTAATTTAATTATGTTTTTAAATTTACTGCTTATATGTTATTCCAAACTGCTTATTTCTATACTGCTCATTTAAAAATTATTTTTTATAAAATTTACCTTGATAATTTTAAATTTTCCTATAGTATAAAATTTATATTTTTTATTTATATTAATTGCTATCAATTGTATTTTTAGGTATTAGAATTTAAATTTACTCAGACATCAATTTAATTAAAATTGACTATTAAAATGTATTAATTTCTGAAAATATTACTTAAATTTTTAAATTTATATTATTAATATAGTAATTTCATAGGTATATTAAATAATTTTTCATTAAATATCATAGTATTTTTAAAAATTTAAAACTAAATTTATGTTGAAAATTCAACTTCAAACTGTAATTGACAAAAATCTGTTTGATAATTTTTAATACTATCACCTAAATATATTTCATTTGATCAGAAGACTAGTAAAAATTCAAGATATATTTAAAGGTTTTTTTAAAATGACACAACCTGTCATCCAGAATGTTATATCGGATTGTATTAAATTCGCTTTGATATAAATTAATACGTGAACCGTCAACAGATCATTAGACTTCAGATAGTCGCTTTATAAAAAAATTATTTATAGAATATTCATTTTTTTACTTAATCAAGATTCAATAATTTCGTTTACGATTTACTAATTAAAATAGTAAGTAATTGAAAAATATAATTTAAATATGATAAATTGAATATGTGACCAGGCCAACTAATTGATATTTTTTAGCTGGCATAACATCTACATTTTTATATTAAATTGCATAATTAATTATGTCGATTCCAAAGTTTTTGAAAGCAATTAATGTGTGTTTGAGTAAATTCATACGGAGGTTAAAGTTTTTCAAATAGGTGTCATTTGTTACTTGCGCTAATTCCTTTCAGTTACTGACCAATGAAACTCAATCAAGTGAAGGACTGCTATAGACCGATTCATAATTGACCCCGATGCGTTTAGATGATGATTGTCGTCGTTTTAGTGACGGTTTAACGTAGCTCAGCGCATCTTTTTGAGAATCAAAAAGTGTAATAAGACTGCGCCCTTTGCACCCTACTCTTCCGTAGTTAACTTCCACAATCCATTGATCGAAAAGGTCTTGACCGTATTCGATACGATAAAATCGATGCAAGTTTTGATCGGGGTCATGGGCTTGCAGGTAAGAAACTAATGTCAGCATGGGCTAAGAGAGCTAATTCCAGAGTGATAAATTTTTTCATTAGTTATTTCTCCTTATTTCAGGGTTTGTGGCGTGGTTACTTTCCATGGCATCTGATGTATTTAAAGTTTTCAGTCGTGGCTTTATTAACGTTTAAAACACGTTATTCAATGGATATCATCTGGCGCGCCATTTAAATGAATTGATAGCCCATCATATTCAAAAATTCACTCAGCCATACAGTTCGACGTTAGTTTTATATATTTCTTTCAGTGTGTCTTGAAATCCCCAACCATCAGTAGCTCTTTTGATTATGTCCTTGCATCTGTCTTCGTTCGATTCAAGCAGTTTATATTTGAGTATATATTTAACCACATCATCAAACATATTTTCCATGCTGGTATAGAACCGCTCGTCTATAGCCCCATAAAACTCAGTAAACTGCACACCGTTTTCAACATAGTGCAACATAATATCAGCGTTATTTAGGGGGGAATCGGATAATTTTTTAAAATCGCTAATGGCTTTCTTGGCTACTGACAAACGCGCTTTTCCAAATCCTCGATTAGGGAAAAACTCATGCGTAATGATATTTTTATATGTTTCAAGCACCTGCTGAGCACCTTGGGTATCGAGCTTCATGGTGTAGTATTGTTTCACTTCTTTAATTATCTGAAATAACTCAGTGACTTCGTTAACCATTTCTTCCTGTGTTCTGGACATCAAGTATTTTTTTAATTCGGTGACTTTGATTGCTTTCATAGGGAATATTCGTTAATTAAATTGAGTAGCGTGGTGATTTTAAAAAACCTATCTATCATGAAGTTCATAACGGCTGATATTTTGGTCTGTGGCGCGTTTATATTCGACAGCAACAAGTGTATTAAAAGTTTCTATTCGTGCCATATAGGTCAATTACAGAGCATTTACCGATAGCTTACCGTTACGCCCCACAAAGTTTATAAATAATTAGGGGTAGCACCCACTTAAGCAGGTGCTATGTTGTTGACTCTTAACTCACCACTGCCTGAGTCAAAGTCATTTTATCCACCGTGCCATCTTCAGACTTTGTTGTGCGCGCCAGGGAAAATCTTGGAATACTGCATTCGGCAATTTTTACGTAGAGGGGAATTACGGTGATATAACTGGTTTTATTGAGCATGTTGCAAATTTGCTGATTGGGTTTTAGAGATAATAGGTGCTTCTAGTTTAGCCATACGTTCAACACGTGAATGCAAAGAGAAAATTCTATCTGCCGCTTGCAACTTTTTAGTATCTCCACCTTTGATTACATCTTCTAACGCCACAAGAGCCACGTTCATCAATAACGGCAATGTAGTTGTGATTGCAATGTTCGTCAGTTCGAGCGTGTTTTGCAAGGCAGCTTGTCCTCGTTCTGAATAAACATGTGATTCAACACTGCGAATACTACATTTTAAATTTTCAGCAATTATACGTTTTGACATGTCTCTAACCGCCATTGCCATAATTTGGGCGTGTTTTAATTCGGCACTATTAACATCTGTATGAGGTGTGTCGTTTTCATCAATTACTTCTCAAACATGTTTAACCCGACCGTATTGCTCAACGAAAACGTCAGGCGATAAATCTATGCCTAAAGGCGTTTTGAGATTTCCTAAATCATCCATTTTTATTTCTCCTTTTTTAAAATAATAATCAAACTAATTACCGAATCCTATCACCGCACCTTCGCACCTTGTCTATATACAAGGGTGCATGCGTTTTGGGTGTCGTTACCTCACGTACGAACTTCTATCAAAAAGGCATATCCCCCAGTGTTTCCGAAAGACAAATATAATCCATATAAAACAATGCTTTGTTTGAAGATATCAAAGCCTTCTTACATCTAGTATATGCTGACCGTTTTGCGGAATCACTCTCAGAAATATTATTAAGGTGCGAAATTCGATATGAATAATATTTTTCTTTAAAAACCCTCTCATTAAACTACCTCCATTTATTGACTATTTTTTATAAACGTCACCTCAAACGCCTTACAAGGTCTAAACTGCTGCAATCGATTAGCAAAAGTAAAAGCATCATTCATGTCGTAGTGCTGAAATATATCTAGGCCGCGATCTAAAGAGATTTTCCAGCCATGGTCAGTGATGATATGACGAGCATGGATTGTGCCTGATGTATCGAACTCCCATGTAAAATTAATACCGATAAAGCTAGCAGATTCTTTCATTTTTTCAAGATTTTCCAGTTGTTGCTCGTGCTTAAATTC
>Ga0209358_10002145_pt1 | contig 15233 bp, 15 predicted proteins | sample LauGreFa1BDMLBSN_2_FD_187574 | JGI IMG/M metagenome (GOLD analysis project Ga0209358, IMG submission 187574) | Freshwater lake microbial communities from Lake Michigan, USA - Fa13.BD.MLB.SN (SPAdes) (version 2) | ecosystem: Environmental > Aquatic > Freshwater > Lake | place: Lake Michigan, USA... | reverse complement strand
GAAGAATATACAAAACCACCGCCAGGAGAAACACAGGGGATGCTTTTTTAAAATTGTATATTTTATGGCTGAAAGTCAATAAAATCAACCTTTTATTTATATATTTGAAACATTTAGGACGCTATTGTTTCCATTCTATAAATATTTTTTTTTCAAGTAACATTTTCCATTTATTACTTTAAAAGATAATTTCTCTCCAAAAATTATCGCTCTATTATCCGATGAATGTCCGGAAGGAAAGCCTGTGAAAACAGGAATATTTTTATTTTTAAAATAATCAAAAATTATTTCGTAAGAATTTTTACCAAAAGGTAAAGCTCCATCTTTCATATCGGTAAAATTTCCCACAATAACTCCTGCTAAATCTGTAAACAAATTGTTACGCTTTAAATTTTGCATCATTCTGTCCACATGATAAAAATACTCTGCTAAATCCTCAAGAAACAAAATATATTTCCCTCTTTTTAATCCTGATGATGACCCTAATAAACTATAAATAACCGATAAATTTCCCCCAATTATTTCCGCCTCAGTTTCTCCATCTATACATAATTCTGGAAAAGCAGAAATTACCTGATAATTAATGTTTTGATGAAATAGTACATTATAAATACTTTGTAAAGCAGCATCTGTATTTTCGTTAAAAAAAACAGGCATACTTGCATGTAAAGTTGGTAGCTTAATTTTTTGAAATAAATGATTATGTATTACTGTAAAATCACTAAATCCAACCAGCCACTTGGGATTTTTTGATAAAACACTAAAATCGATTAAGTCAATAATTCTTGCACAACCGTAACCTCCTCTAGCACTAAATATAACATCAATATCTTCATCGTTTAGCATCGCTTGGAAATCCTTTGCTCTTTCTTCATCCGTTCCAGAGAATAAAAATTCGCCTGTACCAATTGTTTTCCCTAATTTTACTTCTAGTCCCCAACTTTCAAAAACCTCAATTGCATAGGCTATTTCTTTAAAATCAATTCTTTTTGCAGGAGCAGTAATTCCCACACAATCTCCGGGTTTTAATTTTTTAATTTGCATACTTTACCAAATAAAAACATATATAGAAATAGAAAAAAAACCAAGTAAAAATCCTATTAATACTTGCATAGGCGAATGAGCTTTTAAATATAATCTAGCAAATCCAATCAATCCGGCAAGTAAAATGGATATTATTAAATGACTAAATAATATCGAACTCCATACATTTAATACAAAAAACATCCCGCACAACCCACCTATACCTATCATATGTGCACTTATTTTCCAAGATAAGGAAATTACTCCTGCTAATAAAATAGATATAACAGCACCTAAAATAAAAATATTTATCACAATAGGTGCTTTAAAATCGGTTAAATCTCCACTAAATAAATAAAGTATTACGTACATAAATCCTGTAAATAAAAATGGATAGGTGCGTTCGCGTTTATCCTCCATACTTAAGCTTGTGATATATCCAGATTTCTTTAAAAATAAGGCAAATAGGGTAGGGGCTAAGAAAGTAAAAACAAAACACCATATTATAAATAAATAGGCGTCCCATAAATCTTTACCATAATTCCATCTGCTAAATCCAGGTATTTTATAGGATAAAAAAAGTAATAAAACGCCATAAGTTGGCATCAACAAAGGGTGAAGTAAAACTGATATAAGGTGTGATAATCTGTAAATCCAATTAAATCGTAAAGAATTTTGCACCACTGTTTATATTATCTGCGATAATTCGTTTTTTAAATTATCAATTGCTCTAATTTCTATTGGGTCAACCTTACGGTTTTCAGCTATAAACACCGAAACCCAATCTGTTAAATAAACCATGTACAAAACTTCTTGTAATTCGCTGTTGCCTTTGGATGAAATTGATTGAACATCTGATGCATATTGTTTAACAACATCTTTTGTTAAGTCCATTCTTTTGCTTACTCTTTCATGATCGTTTTGGAAATGTAAAAACACAACACTTAAATTTTCGTTTTTTGTTGTCCAACCTACAATTTCGTTATGATTCATTTCGGGGAATTTGTTACTCCAGCAAAGTTGTTTTGCGTTTTCGGCAATTTGTTGGCAAAATCTTACCGCCACACCGTTGTATTTAGATGACGAATAAATTACTGCTATTTTATTGGTTAGTTTATCTGCTATTTTTTTAGCTTCTGATTGGATATCATTTAAGTGAGTGTTCAAGTATTTGATAGTTTCTTGAGCTTCTTTTTTCCAAGAATCATTAATTAATCCGTAATGCTGAAAAAGAGCATGTTGTGCAATTAATGAATATGCAAAACACGTGCGAGGTGGAAAACCACTAGGCACTTTTATCCAATTATATTTATTATCAGTAGCTATTTGCGCTACTTCTCCTCCTGAACTTATACAAGCAATTTCACAATTTTTTTGTTGAGCTTGTAAAATGCAGGATGAGATTTCTTCTGTATTTCCTGAATATGAAGAAACAATCACCAAAGTATTTTGATTAGCAAAAAACGGTATGTCGTAATCATTAATTACCGTTACAGGTTTATTAACTTTACTTTCCATTAATTTAGCAATAATTTGCCCTGCGATTCCCGATCCTCCTAAACCACAAATTATTATGTTATTAATCTGATTTTTAGCTGAATAAAATACTGTTGAATCTACAATTTTTAATGCATTTTCAATTTGCCCACTAGTACCTAAAACGTAATCTCTCATAAAAACTCACAATTGTAATTTTCGAATTTAGTAAAAACAATTGAAACAAAAAAAAATGATAATGTTTATATAAAAAATTTCGATAACGTTTTACCTATTAAATATGTTGTGTTATTTAAAAATTATTACCTTTGTCCCCAGATTTTAAAAAAATGTTGAATTATACTTCCATTTCAATATCTATTATTAGTATTATAAGGCCCAGGCCCTTATAGGGGGGCTAACTTTATAGTTCCATACGTTGGAACTGGGTGGACACCCGTTTATCAATTTAATTAATACTAATTTTACATCGATTTAAAATGACTATAGATATATTGGTTGCCGACGAAACTCATACTAAATATGCACAAATTATTGTGGATATGATTGAGGATGCGGCAAAAAAAAGAGGAACTGGTATTGCTAAACGTAAACCCGAATATATTGTTCAGAAAATGTTAGAAGGCAAAGCTATTATTGCTTTGGAAAAAGATACTGTAGCTGGTTTTTGTTACATCGAATCTTGGGGGCATGATAAATATGTTGCTAACTCGGGTTTAATTGTAAACGAAATTTACAGAGGAGAAGGATTAGCAAAAAAAATCAAACTAAAAGCTTTTGAATTATCTCGAACCAAATTTCCTAATGCTAAATTATTTGGATTAACTACTTCTTTGCCAGTGATGAAAATCAACTCAGAATTAGGCTATAAACCTGTTACATTTAGCGAATTAACTGATGATGAAGATTTTTGGAAAGGTTGTCAGAGTTGTGTTAATTACGACATTTTAACTCGTACAAATCGTAAGCATTGTTTATGTACTGGTATGCTTATGGATCCAAATGCTCCAAAAAAAGATTAATAATTATCCGTTTTTAAACAAATATTGTACTTTTGCTTTGCTTTTTTAAGCAGAGTTAATAACTAATTTATTTTTATATTATGAAAAAAGTTGTTTTAGCCTACAGTGGCGGTTTAGATACTACCTATTGTGTTAAATATTTATCAGATAAAGGTTACGAAGTACATGCTGTTTTAATTGATACAGGTGGATTTACTCAGGAGGAATTAGATAGGGTTGAAAAAAGAGCAAATTCGATTGGCCTAGCTTCTTATAAATGTATAAATGTTACACAAGATTTTTATCAAAAATGTATTAAATATTTAATCTTTGGAAATATCTTAAAAAACAATACTTATCCTTTAAGTGTTAGTGCCGAAAGGATTTTTCAGGCTGTTGCTATTGCAAAATATGCTAAAGAATTAAAAGCGGATGCTATTGCACATGGTAGTACAGGTGCTGGTAACGACCAAGTGCGTTTTGATATGGCTTTTCATATTATTTATCCAGAAGCTGAAATTATTACTCCAATTCGTGATAACAAATTATCTCGTGAAGAAGAAATCGCATTTTTACAAAAACATGGTATCGAAGGTAATTGGGAAAAATCTTTGTATTCTGTAAATCAAGGAATTTGGGGGACAAGTGTGGGTGGTAAAGAAACTTTAACTTCGGATAAATTTTTACCAGATAGTGCTTTTCCTTCGCAAGTTACTGAATTTGAACCTAGCGAAGTTTCTTTAACTTTTGAAAAAGGTGAGTTTGTGGGTTTAAACGGACAAAAAATGGCTCCTGTAGATGCTATTCATGCTTTAAATAAGTTAGGAAGTAAATATGGTATAGGTAGAGATATTCATGTGGGCGACACAATTGTTGGTATTAAAGGTAGAGTAGGTTTTGAGGCATCTGCACCATTAATTATTATAAAAGCGCATCATACTTTAGAAAAACATACTTTAACCAAATGGCAGTTATATTGGAAAGAACAATTGGCTAATTGGTATGGAAATTTATTACACGAAGGTCAGTTTTTAGACCCAGTTATGCGTAATATAGAAGCATTTTTAATGGATACTCAAAAATTTGTTACCGGAGATGTTAAAGTAAGATTAAACCCTAATTATTTCCAAGTTTTAGGAATTGTTTCCGAACATGATTTAATGAATAGCAACGCTGCTAAATATGGCGAAACCAACACCTTATGGGAAGGTAACGATGTTCGTGGTTTTTCTAAAATTGCAGCTGTTCAAAATATTATTTTTAACAAAGTGAACGGTGGAATTTTAGAAAATTAAAATTTTAAACCAATTTTTAACATTGCTAATTGCGTTAAAGCTTTTGCATATTAAATAAAAATTTTTAGCTTTGCAAATCAATTATCAATAGTATTAACTATTTAACACCGCATAAAATGAATGTAAATGTAATTGTAGAGTTTTTAAAAGCATTTTTTTATAAAACTTTTGAAATTTTACCTGTAATTGGTAACTCTTTAAACTATTTATACATTGTAATATTATTTGTTTTATTTGTTTATTGGCTATCTGTTTTAGCTAAAAATCAAAAAAACGAAAGACAATATAGATAATAAATACTTATTCCTAAATATAAAAGGTACTTCTGATGAATAATCGAAGTACCTTTTTATTTTATATCTCATACATGTTGCAATTTTTTTTTAGAGTTTTTTTATTTGGTTTAATAAGTTCTTCTTCGCTTATTGCGCAAAACAATACATTATTGTATCAGTTAAAAAAAAACGGACATAATGATATATTTGTATTTGGGACAATTCATGTGGCTAAAAATGAGCTGTTTACAATTAATAATTCTTTAAATTCTGTTTTAAAAAAAGTAGATAGCGCCTACTTCGAAATCATTCCAAATGAATTCGAAATGATGCAAGCGATACAGCCTTATTTATATCAATCCGATACCTTAGCGTTAAAAAATTACTTAAATCCTCAACAACTTAAGATAGTTTCTAAATTTTTAACTCAACATTTTGGAAATGATAAATTTATCAATTTTCATCCTTTGGTGATAAATTTATCTATTCATCAAACTTTTTATTCAAAAATAGATTCAAAAGCAATGGATATGTATTTTTTGGAGAAAATGGAAAAATATAAAAAAGGGGTAGGGCAGTTGGAATGTATTCAATGTCAGTTAGATTTATTTAATCAAAGACCAGTTTATCAGCAGATTAACGAAGTTTTGAATACCATTGAAAATTACGAAAAACATAAAAACGATTTGCAAAAACTTTTTGATATTTATGCAACTCAAAATTTAGATAGTATTTACGAATTTATGCTGCAAGAAATGAATACTGATGAAAATAAATCTTTTTATTTGGAAGTTTTGTTAAATAAGAGAAATCGAGAAATGGTTAAAAAAATTCATGCTTTTTCTAAAAATTCAATGAATATTTATTTTATTGGAGCTGCACATTTGCCAGGTGAAAATGGGATTTTAAATTTGTTGCAACAACAAGGTTTTACTATTGTTCCGCTAAAATAATTACTAAATTTGATAAACATTTAGCATAAAGTTTACTTAATTACATTAAATTTGTTTTATTGATTAAAAAATTATCTGTGATTAATTTTGAAAATACATTTTTAAACGATTTAAACTTTAGTTCAAAAAGGGAGTTTTTGTTGGTAAACCAACAAGGAACCGTTTGTAACACTACTATTTCGTTTTTAAACACTCGAAAATATCATGGAATTTTTGCTAAAAGATTACCTAGTTTAAGCGATTTTAATCATATTTACATTCACAGCATCGAAGAAGTTGTTTCAGTAAACAATCATGTTTTTGAGTTGGCTTGTAAAAATTATGCATCGCAAATTCATCCGAAAGGATATCAATATTTACAAAATTTTAAATGGGACAAAAATCCAACTTGGACTTACAAGTTAAATGATGTTGAGCTTAAAAAACAAATTGTTTTAGATCCTGAAAAAAACTGCTTATATATTTCGTACACAAACGTTAGTAATCAAAATATAGAATTAGAAGTTTATCCTTTTTCGTCTTTTAGAGAAATTCATCAACTTACTTTTGCAAATTCTTTAAATGAATTAGAAGTTCACGAGATTGAAAATGGATTAGCTATTAAACAGTATCCAACACACGATACTATTTATTTGCAATGGAATAAAAATATTGATTTTATTCCTTTAAATTATTGGCATTATAACGTAGAGTATTTGGAGGAAAAAAATAGAGGCTACAATAGTATAGAAGATGTATATATTTGCGGGAAATTTAAATTAAAAATAGCGGCAAACGAAACGGTAACTTTGCGAATTACTGATGAAATTTCAAACTCAAATTTAATTACAGATGAAGTAATTAGAATAAATAATAGCACTAAAGATATTTTAAATCAGGAGGATGCACTTACTTTTTCGGCAAAACAGTTTATTTCCAAAACTCACAATAAAGGTTTCGAAATTTGTGCTGGATTTCCTTGGTTTGGTAGATGGGGTCGTGATACTTTTTTAGCTTTACCCGGACTAATTAAAGCTTTAAATAAGCACGATTTTGCTTTTGAAGTAATTGATGCAATGGTAAAAGATTTAAAAAATGGTTTATTTACAAATATTGGCATAGGCGGAAGAGCTAAGTACAATTCTGCTGATGCATCTTTATACTTTTTTTGGACCCTACAACACTTAAGTGAACAAACTTCCAAAAAATTTATTTGGGAAAAATATCAAACGGCTATTAAAAATATTTTAACTAATTATAAAAAAGGAACTTACTATAACATTCATTGCTCGGATAATGGTTTGTTATATGCTGGTGATGAAGGTGTTGCATTAACTTGGATGGATGCTGTAATAGGCGATTTTACTGTTACTCCTCGTCGTGGTTGGGCTGTGGATTTAGTTGCTTTATGGTACAATGCTATTTGTTTTTCCATTGAGTTAGCTAAAGAAGCTAATGATATAGAGTGGTTAAACGAATGGGATGATTTACCTTCAAAAATAAAATCTAATTTTGAGCAATTGTTTTGGATTGAGGAAAAAGGTTATTTGGCTGATGTAGTTACTTATGATTATACCGATTGGAGTTTACGACCAAATCAAATTTTTGCACTATCTTTGCCTTACCCTTTAATAGATGATGTAAAAGCTGAAAAAATAATTAATACAATTTCAGAAAAATTATTAACTCCTAAAGGCCTTAAAACTCTATCCGCAAACCATCCCAGCTACAAAAGTAGATACGAAGGTGGTCAAATTGAAAGAGATTTAAGTTATCATCAAGGTATTGTTTGGCCTTGGTTATTAGGTAATTATGCTGATGCTTTGTTAAAGGTATATGGGAAAAATTGCTTAGATAAGTTAAAAAATATTTGGAGTAATTTTGAGGAAGATATGTATAATTGTGGGTTATATTCTATCTCCGAAATTTATGATGCTGAAGAACCTTACTTACCCAAAGGTACCATTTCGCAAGCATGGAGTGTAAGCGAGTTGTTACGTATAAAAAAAATAATTGACCAATTAGAAAAAAGTTAAACAATGAGTAAAAAAACTAAAGTTTTAATGTTTGGCTGGGAATTTCCTCCTGAAATTTCTGGTGGATTAGGTACAGCTTGTTATGGTTTAGTGAGTGGATTAATAGAAAACAATGTTGATGTTTTATTTGTTGTACCTAAATTATTTGGGAAAGAAGATACTCAAAAATTTAGATTGGTTAACGCTATGGAAACTGAAGTTGATTTTGGCTCCGAAAAATTTAGAAAAAACATTCAGAAAGCACAACATTTACAAATCAACTCCAATATTTTACCCTATGTATCTCCCGAAGAGTATGAAAAACCTACTCAGTTTTCTTTTGATAAAATTTCGGAATACGGCGAAAATTTTAAAACTAAATTTAGTTTTAACGGTGGTTATGGTAAAGATTTACTAGAAGAGGTTTCTAAGTATGCTTTAGTTGCCATGCAAATTGCTGCTGATAATGATTTTGATATTATTCATGCACATGATTGGCTAACTTATCCTGCTGCAATAATGGCTAAAGAAATTAGCGGTAAACCTTTGGTTGTGCACGTACATGCTACCGAATTTGATCGTTCGGGCGAACATGTTAACCAAGCCGTTTACGATATGGAGCGTCGTGGTGTGCACGCTGCGGATAGAGTAATTTGTGTAAGTAGGTTAACTCGAAGAATAGTTATTAATCGTTATGGGGTAGACCCTAGTAAAGTTTTTGTTGTACACAATGCTGTTGAGCCTCGTGAGAAAAAAGTATATCCCGAAAAAGCTTTAAAAGATAAAAAAATTGTTACTTTCTTGGGGAGAATTACTTTTCAAAAAGGTCCAGATTATTTTGTGGAGGCTGCTAAAAAAGTATTAGAGAAAATGCCTGATGTACATTTTGTAATGGCGGGTAAAGGGGATATGTATTTAGGTTTAGTGGAGCGTGTAGCTCAATTAAAAATTAGTAATAGGTTCCACTTTACAGGGTTTTTAAATCATTTCGAAACAAATAATTTATATGGAATGTCGGATATTTACATCATGCCTTCTGTATCCGAGCCTTTTGGAATTACACCTTTGGAAGCAATGCGAACAGGAGTTCCTGTAATAATCTCAAAACAATCAGGTGTTTCTGAAGTCCTAGAAAATGCTATAAAGATTGATTTTTGGGATGTTGATGCTTTAGCAAATTGTATTATTGGTTTATTAGAATATCCCGAATTGGCTAAAAAATTAGCCGAAGAAGGGGCTAAAGAAGTAGAAAACATGAAGTGGGAATACTCTGCTTTACGTATAAATGAAGTGTATAACGATGTGTTGTACAAATAGTAGTAAGTTTAAATTGTAATTGTATGCAAAATATTTGTTTATATTTTCAGGTTCATCAACCTATGCGTTTAAAACCGTACAGGTTTTTTAATATTGGTAGTGAACATAATTATTTCGACGACCAATCTAATCGTGAAATTTTAAACAAAGTGGCTCAAAAATGCTATTTACCAACCAATGCTCTGCTTTTAAAAATGATTAAACAAAATCCTCAATTTAAAGTAAGTTTTTCTTTATCAGGAATTGTAATCGATCAATTAGAATTGTATCAACCAGAAGTTATCGAGAGTTTTAAATTGTTAGCTAAAACTGGTAATGTAGAGTTTTTAGCCGAAACCTATGCACATTCTTTAGCAAGTGTTAAAAGTTTTGATGAATTTAAATATCAAGTGGAATTACACAGTGCTAAAATCCAAGAATTGTTTAATCAAAAACCTACTACTTTTAGAAACACCGAATTAATTTATGCCGATTATATTGCGCAATGGGTGCAAAAATTGGGTTTTAAAACTATTTTAACGGAAGGTGCTGATAAATTTTTACAATGGCAAAGTCCAAATTTTTTGTATAAAAGTGAAGCTGCCCCAAGTTTAAATTTATTGTTGAAAAACTATAGATTAAGTGATGATATTGCTTTTAGATTTTCGGATAAAAATTGGAGTGAGGCGCCGTTAAATGCGGAAAAATACAATACATGGTTAAATAATATTGATTCTTCTCATCAAATAGTTAATTTATTTATGGATTACGAAACTTTTGGTGAACATCAATGGGAAGATACTGGAATTTTTGAGTTTTTAGAAACCTTACCTCAATTGGTTATTGAATCTAATAAATTTACATTTATTACGCCATCAGAGGCAGAAATAAATCATACAGCTGTAAATAATTTAAGTATTCCTTATACTATATCTTGGGCAGATTCTGAACGAGATTTATCTGCTTGGTTAGGTAACCCTTACCAGAATGATACATTTGATAAATTGTATAGTTTGGAGGAAAAAATGAAACTAGTAAGTGATGAAAAATTAAAAAAGGATTGGTTGTACTTACAAACGAGTGATCATTTTTATTACATGTGCACCAAACATTATGATGATGGTGCTGTACATAAATATTTTAATCCTTTTGGAAATCCTTTTGATGCTTATATTGTTTTTACAAATGTACTTACGGATTTCGAAAATAGAATTAATGAACATCTGAAAATTGAAGCACAACCAATAGCGGATATAAGCGGCTGTATCAATCATTTTAAAAACTTTTTACCAAAAGGATATACAATTTAATAAAAAACACCCAATAACCTTAAATTCTATGTTAATAGCTTATTAGGTGTTTGTTTAAATAACATTTCTTTATTTCTTTATTGAAATATCAAAAAAATTTTCGTTAATTGATTGATAATTTTCTTCTAAAAATTTAATAAAACCTTTAGCTACAGAGGATAATTTTTTCTGTTTTAACCAAACTAATCTCCAATAGGTTTTTAAAGGTAAATTTTGGTGTGGATGAATTTTTATAATTTTTTCTTTTAGTTCGTATCGCATCCCTAAAATAGGCATAATTGAACATCCATATCCCGAACAAACCATTTGTTTTACAGCTTCATTAGAGGTGAGTTGTATGATTTTAGACGGCACAATACCATTATCAAGTAAAAACTTTTCCATTTGTTTACGTGTTGCAGATCCTTCTTCTCTTACTACAAAAGGAATAGTTGCTAAATCTATATTTTTAATTTTACTTGAGGTAAATAAATGTAAATTATTTTCTAGTAAAATCATTTCCTCGGTTTCCATATCTGTATTATCAATTGGTAAGGAAATAAAAGCAAAATCAATTTGGTTACTTAATAACATTTGTACAACTTCATCTCTGTTACTAACCATTAATTGAAAATCAATACTTGGATGATTTTCTAAAAAACTACTTAAATAATAAGGTATAATATATTTACCTGTTGATGCAGAAGCGATTTTTAGTTTACCCGATAATAAACCTTTATAATCGTTACAAGTGTATTGTATTTCCTCAAATTCCGCTAATATTCTTTTGGCAATTTCATATATATTGTATCCAAAATCTGTTATAAAAATTCGTCGGTTTACAATTTCAGTTAAAGGTAAATCAAACTGATCTTGTAATTTTTTTAACTGAATACTTACCGCAGGTTGTGTCATAAATAAAACATTAGCTGCTTTTGTAACACTTTTCATTTCTACAATTTTTGCAAAAACATTTAATTGATGAATAGTATAGTTCATAAGTTATTATTTATGGCAAACGTAATAAAAATAAATTTTAAAACATGAATAATTCGTATTAATTTTGAAAAAAAATAAAACACTATGCAAAATCTAAGTTTTCAACTCGCAACCAATTACATGGAAGAATTAAAAACAACCGATAAATTAATGGTTATTCCTAGAACTTCATCCAAAAAGTTAATCGGATTTAATGCTGTATTAATCGAATCAGATTTTGATTTAGAATTAAACAATAAGTTACATCAAATATGCGGAGATATGTTTGATGTTAAAGTTCAAAAACAAGACTTTAACCAAACTAAAGTTATGGTGAAAGCACATAATCATATTATCGAAAATGGAGGTGTGTTTTATAAATCAATACTTTCTGTGCTAAAGGATTTTGTAAATGAAGGTATATATTTTCACTCTATTCATAATATCTACTCTAAGTAATCTTAGAGTAGATATTATAAAACTTATAATAATTTTAAGTTAGTTAGATTATTTTTTAACTCTACAGCATACTTTTTTATTATTTCAGGGGATAAATTAATTTCATTTTTAACTCTTAGCAAAACTGGTAGCTTAGTATAATTTTCTATCCAAGTTTCCCCCGATTCGTTTAAATCCCCATTAAAAACCAAACCTAATATTTGTATATTATTTGCTTTTAAAATTTCAAAAGTTAATAATGTATGATTTATACTGCCCAAATAATTTTTAGAAACCAATACTATTGGAACATTTATTTTTTTTATTAAATCTAAAATAGTTTCTTTTTTATTTAAAGGGACTAAAACTCCACCTGCTCCCTCAATTATCAAGTGATTGTTGGTTTGTGGCAATATAATATTATCCAATTTTATTTCAATACCATCAATGGCCGCCGATGTATGAGGTGATAAGGGTTGTGATAATAAATATTTTTCGTTATGAAATTTTGAATTTGAATTTGAAATTAAATTTTTTACCGTATCTCTATCTAATTCATCTAAATTACCCGATTGTAAAACTTTGAAATAATCGGCTTGTAATGCTTCTGTAAATATTGCAGAAACCAATGTTTTTCCTATTTCAGTTCCTATTCCGGTGATAAATAATTGCATAATTAATAATGTTAAGGGTTACAAAAATCGCAAAATTGCGGGTCTTCAAATCTTTTATCAACTGCTTGTTTTAATTCATAATTACATTTAGCACATACTTTATATGTAAATGCGGTACTTTTAGTGGGTAATCCGCAACTGTTACAGGGTAAACCTGATTGAGTTTTAGTTACAACAAAACCAGGTGTGTTACACTTTGGGCAACATGATAATAAATTTTGCTTTAAATTTTCTATGGCTTTTACTATGGATATTTGTCGGGTTGGATTATGCATTGCTCTCAAATCTGTTTCTAGAAAAAAAGGGAATAAATTATTATACTTTTCTAAATCTATTTTTAACTGTTCAAAATCTGTTGCATTTTCACTAATTATTTTGCCCTCATTGTGATTTAACTTTACAATAATTTTATGATTAGGGAAATCCATGTTCTTTAAACTTAAATTTAATTTCTCCCAATTGTTTACTACAATCTGCCCCCAATTTACCTCTGAAGTTCTATTTACACCGTAGATTTCTAAATTATTTTCTAAATCAATAAATACAACCCACTCTTCATTAAATTTTCCAAAATGATACAATGGATGATTTCCAAATGATCCCTCACTAGCTAAACCTATTTTAAATCCATATGAATGCATAGCCGCCAAACATTTTTGCTTTAAGGTTTCTTTAGCAGTTAAGTTTCTAGGGATTTTACCAGAAAAACTTCCATATTTATCTGTATCAAAATCTGTTGGTGTAAATAAATCAAAATTAAACTGTGGAGCTAAAACTTGTTTAAAAAGTTTTTCTTTACCATGTTTAGTTGCTACAATTACTTTAAGTTTTTCTTTCATAAATAAAAAAAGTCTCCATAAAAATATGGAGACTTTATCAAAAAATTTAAAAAATTATTGACCCTGACCTAATGAAAAAGCTGCTTTCCCATTAAATTCATATAAATTTTCAGTTTTAATTACTTCAATTCCGTGCTCACTTGCTTTTTGTATTAATTGGATAATGTTTTTATTATCAAAATCATCTTTACCCATATATCTACATCTCCAATGGTCGGTACAAAAAGTTTCTTTAAATCCTTCTGGCCAAACTTTAATACCTCTGTTACTAATCATCACAATTTCAGCATTATCTAAATTTAAACCCTGCATAACAGCACCTAATTCATCTGCAGATTTTTTAGGGTCATGAACAAAAATGTCCACTCCAATTAGTTTTTTAGGCGCTGGAGCTTTACGAACATATTTTGGTAAGTTCATAGTACCGTTTGCTGCATATTTTACTGGCTTTAATTTTTGTGGAACCTGATCCAAATTAGCGATAATAGCATCTGCGAATTCATTTGTACCAACTTTTTGTTTACTTACACCTTCTTTGTAAATATCATAAGTATGAATACCATCTTCTATAGTTTTTAACCACGCATTTTGTACTTTTTCTGCTACTTCAGTTTGTCCAATATGAGTTAACATTTGGATTGCACCGTTTAACAAACCACTTGGATTAGCCATGTTTTGTCCGGCTCTTCTAGGTGCAGAACCATGAATTGCTTCAAACATTGCACATTCTTCACCTATGTTAGCCGAACCTGCCAAACCTACCGAACCTGCAATTTGAGCAGCTACATCGGATAATACATCACCATATAAATTTGGCATAACAATAACATCAAATGCCTCTGGAGTATCCGCCATTTTAGCTGCACCTATGTCAATAATCCAATGCTCATTCTCAATTTCTGGATATTCTGCAGCAATTTCATCAAACACTTTATGAAATAATCCATCAGTTTGTTTCATAATGTTATCCTTTGTAAAACAAGTTACTTTTTTTCTACCGTATAATTTAGCATACTCAAAAGCATAACGTACAATTTTTTCACAACCCGGACGGCTAATTAATTTTAAACATTGAACAACCTCATCCGTTTGTTGATGCTCGATACCTGCATATAAATCCTCTTCATTTTCACGAATAATAACTATATCCATAATTGGATGTTTAGTATTTACATAAGGGTGTAAACTAATACAAGGACGAACATTTGAGTATAAACCTAAAAATTTACGTGTAGTTACATTTAAACTTTTATACCCACCACCTTGAGGCGTTGTTATTGGAGCTTTTAAGAAGATTTTATTTCTTCTAATAACATCCCATGATTCTTTAGAAATACCAGCAGTATTTCCTGATAAATAAACTTTTTCTCCTACTTCAATTTCTTCAATCTTAATTTTAGCTCCTGCGGCTAAAATTACTTTTAGAGTTGCATCCATAATTTCCGGACCAATTCCATCACCTTTTGCTACTGTAATTGTTTGCATAATAAAATGTTTTAAAGTTTATGATTTCAAAAATAAAACAAATTATTCATAAGTAATTATTTATATATTATATATAGTTAATAATTATTTTTTATACTGTATCCCCCCGACGAACTACATGTTGTAGTTTTTCATGATATTGTTTATCATCTCGGGATTGATGTTGTTGGGTAGTAATTCGTGGAGTTTGTTGCAT
>Ga0209358_10002143_pt1 | contig 15241 bp, 13 predicted proteins | sample LauGreFa1BDMLBSN_2_FD_187574 | JGI IMG/M metagenome (GOLD analysis project Ga0209358, IMG submission 187574) | Freshwater lake microbial communities from Lake Michigan, USA - Fa13.BD.MLB.SN (SPAdes) (version 2) | ecosystem: Environmental > Aquatic > Freshwater > Lake | place: Lake Michigan, USA... | reverse complement strand
AGTTGCTTTGGTGGATTTTGATGCCTATGAAATTATTTATATTAATGATGGTAGTTCCGATGCAACTGCGCAAGTGTTAGCGAAAGCGCAAAAAAATCTGCCGCACTTGCGTGTTTTTGAGCATCAGAAAAGTTGTGGACAAAGCGCGGCTGTTTATACGGGGATTAAGGCCGCTAAATACCCATTTATCGCAACCCTTGATGGAGATGGTCAAAATAATCCCGCTGATATTCCTTCTCTTTTTGAACATCTCAAGTCGCAGCGTGAAATCACGCCTAAACTCGCTATGATTGCAGGTTGGCGCAATAAGCGACACGATTCTGCGTGGCGTTTGTTTTCATCAAAATTTGCTAATGGTATTCGTTCAAGATTACTTGGTGATGAGACGCCCGATACAGGCTGTGGCCTGAAAGTATTTGTGCGTGAAGTTGCATTGCAACTGCCTTTTTTTGATCATTATCATCGTTTCTTGCCCGCATTGATGCAACGTAGTGGATACCTCGTTATTTCACTTCCCGTGTCCCACCGTGCGCGTGAGCGTGGTGTGTCAAACTATGGTACGCTTGATCGTTTATGGGTTGGTATTAGTGACACGCTTGGCGTGATGTGGCTTAAAACACGCCTGAAACTTACTGAGGTACGCGAAATTGAACATTGAAATCACTCAAGAAATGATATGGCTTGGCGTGGGCTTTTTAGGGCAGGCCTTGTTTTCGGCGCGATTTATTGTGCAGTGGATTAAGAGCGAGAAAGAAAAGAAAAGTGTGTTCCCTGTTGCTTTTTGGTATTTCAGTATCAGTGGTGGTGTCACATTACTAGCGTATGCCATTTATCGTCGAGATCCCGTATTTATTCTTGGGCAGGCGAGCGGATTATTCATTTATTTTCGCAATCTCTATTTTGTCTTCAATGAAAAACACACCGAGTCAATAGAGTAATTTCGTTATGCCAATTGTTATTTTATGGCTTTTGCTGATTGGTGTTAATTTAGCGATTCGCCCTCTCATGCCTATTGATGAAACGCGTTATGTGAGTGTTGCATGGGAGATGTGGACGCGCGGGGACTTTCTGGTTCCTTATTTAAATGGTGAAACTTACAGCCATAAACCCCCGCTCTTATTTTGGCTAATGCAACTCAGTTGGACCCTATTTGGGGTAAATGAATGGACGGCGCGTCTAATTTCGCCTTTATTTGCACTCGGCTCAACATTGCTTTCAGGTATTGTAGCGAAAAAATTATGGCCACAGCGTCCTAGTATCGCCCAAAACACGCCTTTTATTCTGCTTGGTTTCTCGTTTTGGTTGATTTATAGCACGCTGACGATGTTTGATATGCTATTGGCATTTTTTGTATTGCTTGCTATTTATAGCATTCTATCTCTTGCACAAACGTCAACATGGCGTAACCTTTTTTTGCTTGGTGTTGCGATAGGTGGCGGGGTGTTAAGTAAAGGTCCTGTGGTGCTACTGCAGATTTTACCTATTGCACTGCTTGCACCGTGGTGGCTGCAAAGTAAATCCATTCATTTTCAGTGGCGTTCATTTTATTTGAAATTAGTCGCGGCTATTTTTATTGGTGCTGCCATTGCACTTGCTTGGGCAATTCCTGCTGGAATTAGCGGTGGGGATGATTATCGACATGCGATTTTTTTCGGGCAAACCAGCGGGCGTCTCGTTGAATCCTTTGCGCATAAATTGCCATTTTGGTGGTATTTAGTGCGTTTACCACTTTTACTTTTACCCTGGCTTTTGTTTAAACCCTTTTGGCAAGGTATCAGAAAATTATCATTTAATGATTACGGTGTTCGTTTTTGTATTGCTTGGGCATTGCCGGTATTCATTGCTTTTTCGCTAGTAAGCGGCAAACGTATCCATTATTTACTTCCTCTCATGCCTGCACTGGCGTTATTACTAGCGCGAGTGGCAGATGAAATACACGATATAGCATCATGGAGGCGGGCATTTCTAACTGTATGGGTTGGAATTTGCATGGTTTTATTGCTTATGGTAAGTTTCATGTTAGTGAATACGCAAACCCATTGGTTTAATATTGGATTGAATACAATGTGGTTATTGGGGCTCGCTACGCTAATTGGTGTAGGTTTGACGATGTTTAAAGTAAACAATTTTAATCACATCATGCTGACTAGTTGTTTAATTTCTATTGCGATTCCAAGTACATTAGCAATAATGTATTTAGAAATTAATGCGCCACGTTTTGATACGCAACCGATTGCGAAAACTATCGCCCAATTGCGTTTAGAAGATAAAGGTGTGGCTTTTTATTCTGGAAAATATCATGATCAGTTTCAATTTACGGGTCGGTTAACTCAACCTTTGACATTATTGCATTCGCCAGAAATGTTAAAAAACTGGATTGAGGAAAATAAAGCAGGTTTTGTTTTAGTTGATAGTGAAAAAGTCCCTGCATCATTATTATTTTATTCGCATATTTATCGAGCAGGACAACTTGGTTTTATTTCCAGTCAAACACTCATAGAGCAACCCGATTTGATTCAATTAGTACCACGTTAAAATAGGCGCATAAAAAAAGGCGTAGAACCTATAAGTTCTACACCTTTTTTATTTGGATTTTAAAAAGTAATTAATAATTACAATTTATCCGCATGATCTGCTAAATATTCAGCGACACCTGCTGGATTTGCATTCATGCCAGCATCACCTTTTTTCCAGCCTGCTGGGCAAACTTCACCGTGTTCTTCGTGGAATTGAAGCGCATCAACAAGACGAATTAATTCATCAATATTTCTGCCTAATGGCAAGTCATTAACAATTTGTGCACGTACTTTACCAGTAGTATCAATTAAGAATGCACCGCGGTAAGCAATACCTGGGCCTTCAACAGCTACGTCATAATCATTGACAATAGAGTGACTTAAATCCGCAGCCATTGTGTATTTTACATGACCAATACCACCTTGGTTTACGGGTGTGTTGCGCCATGCGTTGTGTGTGAAATGTGAGTCAATTGATACAGCAACTACTTCAACATTACGTTTTGTGAATTCATCCATACGGTGATCTAAGGCAATCAATTCACTTGGGCAAACAAAAGTGAAATCTAATGGATAGAAAAATACGATCGCGTATTTGCCTAATGTTGCTTGAGAAAATGAAAATGAATCAACGATTTCTCCGTTACCTAAAACTGCTGGTACTGTAAAATCGGGGGCTTGTTTACCAACTAAAACGCTCATGTATGACTCCAGTTATTGAATGAATAAAAAATAAAACTAAAAGTATTTAAAACCTAAATCGTAATTCTACACTAAATTAGTCTGTAATTGTCTATGGAACATAAGAGTGCGGACACATTTCGCGTTGAAAATGTGTCCGTTTATTGCTTAATTAACTGTTTTACCAGTTGTTTCTGGTAAAGTGGGCATTTTTTGTTTTGGGAATTCGCCAGTTAAAGCACTTAAAAATGCGACAATATCCGCCACGTCATTTTTGGCTAATTCTTTACCTAATTGAACTTTTGCCATGATTTGTACCGCTTCGTCTAGCGTTTGAACTGAGCCGTTATGTAAATAAGGCGCAGTAATCGCTACGTTACGCAATGTAGGTACTTTCCAGAAATGCTCGTCTTCAGATTTTTTTGAAACTTCAGCCACACCTTTGTCTCTGCTGAAATGGTATTTCGCTTCTAAGTAACCGTCAGGAGTCATTGGGAATTTTTGGAACATGCCAGCACCATTAAATGCGGCGCCACTATGGCAACCGGTACAGCCTAATTCAGCGACTTTGTCCATGCCGCGAATTTGCTCCGCAGATAACGCAGATTTATCGCCACCCACAAATTTATCATAAGGGCTATTGGGTGTAATTAAAGTGCGTTCATACGCAGCAATTGCTTTGGTTGCATGATCTTTTGAAATGGCATTTTCACCTGGGAATGCATGTTTAAAGGCAACTTGATAGCCTTCAATATCTTTTAGACGGGCCACCACGTCATCCCAGCTTTTCATGCCCATTTCAATAGCATTAGTGACGGGGCCAGCTGCTTGCTCTTCTAAACTGGCCGCGCGACCATCCCAAAACTGTACTTTATTAAATGCTGAGTTCCAGACAGTTGGTGAACTACGTCCACCTGTTTGACCATTGACGCCCATTGAGTTTGGGCGATTATCTTCGCCACCGAGCATTGTATTATGGCAAGAGGCGCACGATACGGTACCTGTTGAAGACAAACGTGGATCATGGTAGAGCATTTGACCTAATGCAACTTTTTCTGGCGTGCTTGGATTGTTTGCTGGTTCAGGCGCTTGAGTTGGCAATGTGTCCCATGCGTTCGCTGCCGACATAGAGCTCATTAATGCAAAAGCCGTTACTAATGAATGAAGTTTAAACATGTAAATTCTCCTAATATAATTTTTATTTTTTTATTTAAAACACACAAACGATTTTGAGGAAACACCTCAATTTAAGTTCAAGGTAAACTTTAACACACCGACCGTTTCAATTAAACGGTTGTCATGTATTTTTTGAGAATAAAGGGTTATTCTAATTCGAGCAATCATGTTTAAAAAACAAGAGGATAGTCTCAATTTGAGGTACATTATGTTTAATATTTGCTAACTTAACATTGATATTTTCAATTAGTTCGCTCTGAATACTCAGCGCAAAAGGAATAATTAATTCAATTTCAATTTTATGCTCTAAATAATGTATACGAAAGTCTTCCAAATAAGGTAAGAGTTCGGGCAGATTTTCAGTGAGTAATTCTTGAACATTTGCACGTGTGAGGGGTTTGATATTCGTCGCGAATGCTTCGTCATTTTCAGGGTCAACATGAACGAGTACTTCCATCACGTCGTCAAAACGTGCAATAAGTTCATCACGCACCATATCCCCAATGCGATGACCTTCAGATACACTAATACGCGGATCCACAATGATATGCGCATCAATTAACGCATCCTCACCCATGTAGCGTGTGCGCAGTAAATGAATATCTTCTACGCCATCGATACCATAGATAACAGTGCGAATTTCAGCTACAAGACTATCAGGCAAAGCGGTATCAACGAGCTCTTTAATACCTTCAATTGTTAAATTTAAACCGATTTTAATGACCAGTAATGCCACAATGATTGCTGCGATAGCGTCTGCTAATGGATAGCCCAGCATGACGGCGCCAATGCCAATTAATACGACAATGGATGAAAATGCGTCACTGCGTTGATGCCACGCGTTCGCAAGTAGCAATTTTGAGCGTGTGATTTTGGCAATGCGTTTGGTGTAATGATAAAGCCATTCATTGAGTAAAATCGACACAGTCGTAATGGCTAAGCTTAGCTCGTTTGGAACGGGCAAAGTTTCGGGATTTGACATGCGTTCATAGACAGACCATCCAATGCCAGCGCCAATGAAAATTAAACTTCCACCTAAAATGACACCAGCAATGGTTTCAAAGCGACGATGCCCATAAGGGTGCTCTTTATCAGCTTCTCGACTACCTAGGCGCACGGCTGTAATGACCAGTGCATCACTCATCAAATCTGAAAGAGAGTGAATCCCATCTGCAACTAGCGCTGCGGATTGCCCTAAAATCCCAAACGTAATTTTAATGAGTGTTTGCATAATATTGACACACGCACCCACATAACTTGCGCGCTGTTTCAACTTGGCCATATTAGGGGGCAGTTTTTCAGCTTCTTTTTCGATTTTGTGTGAATGCGTATGGCTGTGTTGATGTTTGCCGTGCAGATGCAGTTTTCCCATGCTTATTCTCCTACTTGTAGAACAATGTGGTAGTCGTATTCATTATTAAATGTTTCAAGAATAGTGTGTCCATTGATGCGGCACCACACTGGAATATCTTGCAAAATGCCTTTGTCTGTCCCGATAATTTCTAAAATATCACCGACTCTTAATTTCTTAACGGCCTCTTGGGTGCGAATAACGGGTAGTGGGCAGAGTAGACGACGGGCATTTAAAATATGCTTTTCTTGCATGATTTAGCCTGCACGCTTTGCATAGAAGTCTTTTGCAAAATGCTCAAATTGATTGTTTTCAATGGCGGTGCGTATATTTGCCATTAAATCCAAATAATAATACAAATTATGAATCGTATTTAAACGCGAACCGAGCATTTCTTGGCATTTATCTAAGTGGCGCAGATAAGCGCGTGAATAATTTTGGCAAGTATAACAGTCACAGTTTTCATCGATGGGTTTTGTGTCAAATTCATATTTTGCATTACGAATTTTTACCACGCCAAATGTGGTGAACAAATGCCCATTTCGTGCATTTCGCGTCGGCATGACGCAATCGAACATATCAATGCCACGTCGCACCGCTTCCACTAAATCTTCAGGTGTCCCTACGCCCATAAGATAGCGGGGTTTATCCGTCGGCATTTTTTGATGAATACCGTCGAGCGTTGCCATCATTTCATCTTTAGGTTCACCAACAGACAGGCCACCGATGGCGTAACCATCAAAGCCAATTTCTTGCAGGCCTGCAATAGATTCTTCACGCAAATGTTCGTACATGCCACCTTGCACAATACCAAAAAGCGCAGAAGGATTATCCCCGTGCGCCTCTTTACTGCGTTTTGCCCAGCGTAGTGAAAGTCGCATGGAATCGGCGGCCTCTTGAACAGTTGCAGGGTAGGGTGTGCATTCGTCAAATATCATGACAATATCTGAGCCGAGTTCACGCTGAACTTGCATGGACTCTTCTGGGCCCATAAAAATTTTACTGCCGTTAATGGGGGATTTAAACGTAACACCTTGTTCAGTAATTTTACGCAATTTTCCTAAGCTAAAGACTTGAAAGCCCCCTGAATCCGTTAAAATGGGTTTTTCCCATTGCATAAAATCATGCAAATCACCGTGCGCTTGAATGACTTTAGTAGTAGGGCGTAGCATTAAATGAAACGTGTTGCCCAAAATTATTTGTGCGCCAACCCCTCGTAAATCCTCTGGAGTAAGCGATTTCACCGCGCCATAAGTGCCAACAGGCATAAAAATAGGCGTTTCAATCACGCCACGAGCAAAAGTTAAACGGCCGCGTCGTGCATAGCCATCTGTTGACAATAATTGAAAATCCATAACACTTCTGTAAATTAAAAAGAGTGAATTATCGAGTCTTTTCACATGAATGTACACGGCAAAAAAAAACACCGTAAAATAGTACGCAGTGACTTTACTTTTTTATTTTAATTTTTAAGGAAATCTATCATGGCAACAATGTTGATTACGGGTGCAAATCGCGGGTTAGGTTTAGATTTTTGCAGACAATATGCGCAGGATAATTGGCAAGTGATTGCGTGTTGTCGTCAACCGCAAAACGCCACTGAACTTAATCAACTCGCGGCGCAGCATACAAACGTTTCTGTTTTTGCGCTCGATATGGACGATTTTTCACAAATTGAGCAACTTGCAGTGACGCTAAGCGATATTTCCATTGATGTTTTACTCAATAATGCAGGGGTCTATGGCGATGATGCAGCGCATCGATTTGGTAATTTAGACTATCAAACTTGGCAACATACCTTGTCAACGAACGTCTTTGCGCCTGTTAAAATGATCGAAACTTTTTTACCCCATGTGGCGCGTAGTGAGCAAAAAAAGGTTGTCGCGATGAGTAGTTTAATGGGCAGTATTGCGGATAATACCAGTGGGGGCAGTATTTTATATCGCTCAAGTAAATCGGCACTTAATGCGGCCATGAAATCGATTGCTATCGAACTTCAAGCGAAACATATTGCCGTGTTGATTTTGCATCCGGGTTGGGTAAAAACGGATATGGGTGGATCAAATGCACCAATGGAAATTCCACAAAGCGTGTCACAGATGCGCGACACTATTGCAAATTTTACGCTCGCACAAACTGGCGAATTTCAGCGTTATGATGGAAAAGTGTTGCCTTGGTAAAAAGGGTGGCTATTCATCTAACTACTTTATAAATAAGGATAAAGTAGATGGATGATTTAGGTGCGCATCAAGTAATGCGCACCTAGATATTAACTAAAAAACTCCCTGGCTCAAAATAGGCGTCACCCAATATTGAATCCCAGCACCGGTGAAATCTTCGCGCAACTGAGTGAGTAATTTTTCTAAATCGGGTGTATTGACGTGCATTTGAAATTGCAGGCGTTTTTGCCGTCCTGTTACTTGCTCGGCAAGCGATAAACCTTTGTTTTCATGATGATGTGCAAAAACGGGAAGACTACTAAAACCTTTTTCACATTCAAGCATTAGCAGGCAATCGACGATGATTTCTTCCAGTGCAGGCGGTACGTTAAGGGTTACTAAATATTCATTATTCATATTGTTGCCTATCCGTTAGTTTTGTTTTGTCTGGCCAAATAACCGAAACAAAATCGGCAATAAAAATAAAGTCAAAAAGGTGGATGACACAAGACCACCAATCACCACAACAGCTAACGGGCGTTGAATTTCTGAGCCAGGCCCTGTTGCAAAAAGCAGTGGAATCAAACCAAAAGCCGCAATACTTGCTGTCATTAATACAGGCCGCAAACGACGAGAAGAGCCAATCATGACCACTTTGCCAATTTCCATGCCGGTGACGAGCAGTTGGTTAAAATAGCTGACCATGACTACACCATTTAAAACGGCAATCCCTAAAAGAGCAATAAATCCCACTGAGGCAGGAACAGATAAATATTCACCCGATACCCACAGAGCAAAAACACCCCCAATCATAGCGAGTGGAATATTTGACAATACCAGCACTGCTTGGCGCACTGAGCCGAATGTGGAAAATAAAAGCAGAAAGATCAAGCCAATGGAAATGGGAATGACAATAGACAGTGTCGCGGCGGCGCGTTGTTGATTTTCAAATTGCCCGCCAAATTGAACGGTGTAGCCTGTTGGTAATTTCACTTTTTCGGCGACGCTGCGACGCGCTTCCTCTACAAAGCCGACCAAATCCCGTCCTTCAACATTGCTGCGAACCACCGTAAATCGTTGTCCTTTTTCGCGTCCAATTGAGACAACTCCTTCAACTTGCTCAATTTTTGCAATTTCCGTAATAGGGACACGTCCGCCATGATTGGGTAACGTAATTTGTAGGCTATCGAAATTGGCATTATTACTATCGCCACGTAAAATCAAAGGTGTTCGACGGATTCCTTCTTGCACAATGCCTAAATTGAGTCCTTCCACTTCTGAGCGAAGTAGCGTTTCAATGGTGTCGCTATCAATACCAAGGCGACCTGCAGCGGTTTTGTCAATTTTGACTTGTAAAAACTTCATGCCGTCATTTTGCTTTGCAACGACGTCGCTTGAACCTGGAATTTGTTTCAATACAGCGGCAATTTCGTTCGCTTTTTCATTTAATACCGCTAAGTCTGAGCCAAATAATTTAACAGCTAAATCACCACGCGTTCCCGTTAACATTTCAGATACACGCATTTCTATAGGCTGCGAAAAACTAAAACCAATGCCCGGTGTGTTTTGCATGACGGTGCGAATTTTTTCAATCAATTCGGTTTTATTGTGGACGAGCCATTCTTTTTCAGGTTTGAGAACTAAAAAAGTATCTGTTTCATTGAGCCCCATAGGATCAAGGCCTAATTCATCCGAACCGACTCGCCCCAAAATAGAGTCAATTTCGGGTATATTTTTAAGTAAATTCTTTTGAAGTTGTTGATCCAAAATAATAGATTGAGCGAGAGTAATGGATGGCAGTTTCTCAATTTGTAAAATAATATCGCCTTCATCCATATTAGGCATAAATGTGCTGCCAATTTGACCAAAGACTAAAAAAGTCACCATAAGTAGGCTTCCAACAACAGTAAATACTTTTTTGGTATTATCAAGACACCACGCCAGAGCAGGTTTATAGATCTGTTGAAGTTTTCGTGGCAGCCAAGGCTCCTCATGAGAGACTTTTGTGAGTAAATAAGACGCTGCAACAGGAATCACGGTGAGAGACAAAATCAGTGATCCGCTTAATGCAAACACAATCGTCAGCGCAACGGGCGTGAATAATTTTCCTTCTAATCCTTGCAGTGTCAGCAAAGGTAGGAAAACGATAATAATAATTAAAATGCCCGATGTGACAGAACTCGCAACTTCTGCAGTGGCGCGATAGATAACGTGCAAACGTGGTAGACGCTGTGCGGTTTTTTCATTCGTTAAATGTGTGATCAAATTTTCAACCACGACAACGGAGGCGTCAACTAACATCCCAATAGCAATAGCAAGGCCGCCTAAACTCATCAAATTGGCGGACATATCCATTTCGTTCATTAGAATAAAGGTAAAAAGCGCAGATAACGGTAAAACAATCGCCACCACGACAGCCGCGCGTAAACTTCCTAAAAACAAAAGCAATAAAATCATCACTAAGAAAATAGCTTCACCTAATGCGTGAAAAACGGTTTCAACGGCTCGGTTGACTAAATGTCCACGATTGTAAAATACGTCTAAATGAACGCCTTGAGGTAAACTTGGCGCAAGTTCAGCTAATTTGGCTTCAATACCTTCCACGGTTTGTCTTGCGTTCGCACCACGTAGGCTTAAAACGACACCGGTGACCGCTTCATCAACGCCATTTTTACTTACGGCACCATAACGCGTTAACGCACCAATTTTAACTTGAGCGACATCACCAACTTTAATAGCTTGATGACCATTTGCATCAACCACAATGCTGCGAACATCATCGAGTGTTTTAATACGCCCTTCTGCTCGAACAATAAGCGCTTCTTCTCCTTCAGTAATCCGTCCCGCGCCATCGTTGCGATTATTTTTTTCTAATGCTTGAATTAAATCCGTAATGGTCATGCCACGAGCGGACATTTTCATATTATCGGGCATCACTTCAAAACTGCGGACATAACCCCCTAAGGCATTGACATCCGCGACACCTTTAACGGTGCGTAGCGCAGGTCGAATGACCCAGTCGAGTAAATCACGGCGTTGCATGAGTGATAAATCGCCACCATCAATAGAGAACATAAATAATTCCCCAAGTGGTGTAGTCATGGGCGCAATACCGCCTTCGACCCCTGCAGGTAAATTTCCCCATAACGTATTAAGACGCTCTGCAATTTGTTGGCGTGCCCAATAAATGTCCGTGCCTTCTTCAAAATCAATCGTAATGTCTGTTAGTGCGTATTTAGCGATGGAGCGCAACATACTTTGATGTGGAATGCCAAGCAATTCAACTTCAATAGGCGCTGTAATGCGTGACTCAACTTCTTCAGGTGTCATTCCTGCCGCTTTGACAATGATTTTGACTTGCGTGGGCGACACTTCGGGAAACGCATCAATGGCTAAATGCTTAAACGCATAAAATCCAACGCCACCAAGCAGGCCCACCAATACAAGCATGAGCAAGCGTTGACTGAGCGAAAAACGAATTAAACCTCTCATTGCTCAGCACTCCCAACGCCTAGCCAATTTGCTTTGAGTACTGCGGTTCCTTTCAATGCAATGATTTCATCGCCTTTGAACGGACCACTAATAATGGTTTCTTCGTCTTGTTTGCTAATAATGGTGACGGGCGTTATCGTAAAGCCGGTGTCGTTGTGAATAAAAATAAACGCTTTTCCGTCATTTTGAGCGACGCCTGAATTGGGAACACGAAATGCAATTTGCTTACTGAGTTTTTTGATTTGTACATTTAATTTTTGTCCTGCTCGAATTTCGCCTTGGACGTTTTTAACAGTTGCACGCGCAAGTATCGTTTGATCTTCAACATTTACACTTTGTCCAAGTAGGCTAATCTCAGCTGTAAAGGGGGTATTATCAATGCTGACTTGATCGCCTACGCTGATTTGGGCGATGTCTTCTTGTGGGATGGCAATTTCCAGCCAAAGTGTTTGCAGATTGGCAACGCGATAAAGCGGCGTTAACATATCTACTCGTGTTCCAACTACTGCCATGCGTTCAATGACAACACCTGAAATCGGTGAGCGTATGGTTAAATTACTATTTAATTTTTCGGGTGAATGGGTATTTCCACCTGCAATTTCAAGTAATCGTTTCGCTTCTTTCATGTCAATTTCAGCGGCATTGAATTGGCTTTGCGTTTCTTGTACACGACGTTTTGCGATAATGCCATCTTGAGCAAGGGATTGATTTCGTTGATATGCAGAATGGGCTAATTGCAGAGCGCTTGCCGCTTTTAAATAATTGCTTTGCAAAGAGAGTAAATTCGGGCTATCTATTTGCGCGAGAATATCGCCTTTTTTAACCACATCACCTGTTGCCGCATTGAGTTGGTTGATAATGCCGGCTTGAGAGGCACTAACGACGTATTCATTATTGTTGGGAATAAGCACTTTTGCTGGGGCGTAAAGCACAGGGATTTGCGTTGCACGAATCAGTTTTCCTTGCACAATGCCTAAGCTTTCAATATTTTGGGCGGACAGTTGGATGGTTTGTTGTGTCTGCGCCGCTGAAAAAGTGGGATGAGCGACGGCAAAAAGACTCAAAGCAAAGATAATTTTTTTCATGGGAGCACTCCAACTGCTTGATTGTATAATGCGTAATCTCTTTCTTGAACAAGAGCGCGCTCTTTGGCGGCAAGTGCGGCAAGTTGTGTTTGAGATTGAATTTTGAGTAAATCAATTAAATCTATTTCGCCCACTTTGAAACTTAATTGAGTGAGTGTTAAATGTTTTTGAGCCACCGTGTTTAATTCATTGGCAACCGCTAATTCAGCTTCATTGATTTCTAAATTATGTTCGGCTTCGTGATGGTTTTGTTCTAAATCTCGAAACAATTGATCTCGTTTTGCACGAAATTGGTTAATCTCAACATTTAGCGCGGCAAGTTGGGGATCAAGATGCGCCTGTCCACCAAAAGGAATGGTGACGCCAACATTGAAACTTTCTGTATTATTACTGCGTGAATCGCGGTTACTTGGGCGATCACTATTAACACCGATGGCGACAGTGGTTTGCCCTGAGCCAACTAAATTTAATGCTTCTAATTCGGCTTGTTTGCGTTCAATTAAGTTTTGAATAGCTTGCAAAGCGGGATGGGATGATTCAATTTCTTTCACTTGACTTAATGACTCATGATAATTCGCCGGTATTTTGGTAGACTGTGTCACTGAGGTATAGCGTTTTCTCGCGTGCATCACCTCCGCCTCAGCTAACGTTAACGCAGAGCGTTTTTTTAACACATCCGTTTGAATTAAAAGCGCATCGGTTTGCGCTAAATCGCCAGCTTGGACGCGACGTGTAATATCATTAGCTAATTGCTGCGCGGCACGCATATCAATTTCGGCTTGCTGTAGCCGTAATTCTTGCAGGGCAATGTCCCAGATAGCCGAGCGAACTAAACCGGCTACGCGCCAATGTGTTAATGCCGTTTGTGTGATGGCGCTATTTTCAGCGGTTGTGCCAATACGTTGATTTGCGTCACGTTGCCCAATATTCCATAATGGGACCTCAATGGTGCCGTCAAAATAGTGCAGTGTTCCACTTGTGGCTTCTTGATAGCGAAAACCTGCATTAGATGCGCCTGCTGACCAACTTTCGCCACGTCGTTTAATAGCCGCTGTTTCTGCTTCGAGTGAATTGAGCCATTGTGTATCAGGATGATTTTCAAGCGTCAGCGTGATTAGCGATGAAAGTGAGAGTTGCGAATCGACAATAATGGGATCGTGATGCTCAACATGCGGGAACTTATCCGCACCTAAACTGACTAATGGCATAGAAATGAGCGTGAATAAGCTCATACGTAAGAAAAAAACAGGAAACATAAAAAACTCGCAGTGTGATTAAAATAGCGCAAATATTTCTCGCGCAGTGACTAATAATCAAACAAACGAAGGTGGGGCGCGGGGAGCAAAAATAGTGAGAAGGCGTTTAGATGCAATGGGCTCTGTTTGATTAATGAAGCAACGTATTAAAATACGTCGATTGAGTATAATCAACATGAAAAATAAGGCGAATAGACTATTTTCAGTAGTATATTGGTGATTATTTAGGTCGTTTTTGATGCCGATACTCATCACCACCATATTACTGCTTTGAAGTATGGCGTTACTGATGGAGGGTGATTGTTGACGAAGTGAATCGACTTGTTCAAATTCGGGTAGATGAATAGAGGATTCAAAACAGTCATTGTGAAACGTGTGCGCATGAATTAACGGTGCGGCAAATTGCAGCAGTGTTAAAAGTAGAATAATGGGCAGTCGAATCAATAAAATCATAAATGAATGCTATGCGATAAACGCGCACAATGCAAATGACAAAAACATTTCGGGTGAAATTAACGTGGTAATGAAATGATAGGGAATTTCGAGCTTTATATTGGTTTAATGTCAGGCACGAGTCTTGATGGGATTGACGCGGTATTGGTCAATCTTACTGACGATAAAATGGAAGTCATTGATTTTGAATATATGCCATTTTCTCAAGAAATTCAATTTCGACTGCATCAACTCAGTGCACCTAATGCGCAAGTGACACTGCAAGAGTTTGGTGAAATGGATACCGCGTTAGGCTGCTTATTTGCGCAAACGGTCAATACGTTATTGTGTAAAACCAATCTAGCACCATCGCAAATTGAAGCGATTGGCAGTCATGGTCAAACTGTGTATCACGCACCTTTAGGTCAATTTCCCTTTACGCTGCAAATTGGCGATCCTAATTGCATTGCCCAAAACACGCGTATTACCACGGTAGCGGATTTTCGTCGGCGTGACGTTGCTGCGGGCGGACAAGGTGCACCTTTAGTTCCTGCGTTCCATCATGCGGTTTTTCACTCGCCATGTGAAACCCGTTGTGTGGTAAATATTGGCGGTATTGCGAATGTGACTTTTTTACCTGCCAACACGCATCAGTCCGTCATTGGATTTGATACAGGACCTGGAAATGTACTTTTAAATCAATGGATAAAACGGCATTTGCAGCATAATTATGACGCGCAAGGTGCATGGGCAAAAACAGGGCAAATCGATTTTAAATTAGTCGAAAAATTAAAAAATGAGCCTTATTTTCAGGCGCTACCACCCAAAAGTACTGGCGTGGATTACTTCTCTCTTGATTGGCTTGAGTTGCAATGTGAAACAGGCAATTATACGATTGAGACTATTCAAGCCAGTTTAACTTATTTAACGGCGATAACCATTTGTGAGGCTATTTCGCGGACTGCAGCGCAAACGTCACGTATTTTAGTTTGTGGGGGTGGCGTGCATAATGACTTTTTAATGCAATTACTGAATGAAAATGCACATTGCGAAGTGCAATCGACTGCTGATTTTGGGCTACATCCAGATCATG
>Ga0209358_10002137_pt1 | contig 15266 bp, 14 predicted proteins | sample LauGreFa1BDMLBSN_2_FD_187574 | JGI IMG/M metagenome (GOLD analysis project Ga0209358, IMG submission 187574) | Freshwater lake microbial communities from Lake Michigan, USA - Fa13.BD.MLB.SN (SPAdes) (version 2) | ecosystem: Environmental > Aquatic > Freshwater > Lake | place: Lake Michigan, USA... | reverse complement strand
CAGAGCCGCCCTGACCTTGCCTTGATTGGACTCCTTTCGCACTGCCTGGTAGCTCAGCGGTAGAGCAGGTGACTGTTAATCACTTGGTCGTAGGTTCGATCCCTACCCAGGCAGCCAGAAAGGACTCCCCCTTAAAACGCATTAAACCCCTGATAATAAAGGGTTTATGTCGCTTTGCGTTCTACATTCGCGACGACGACGCGGGGCGGCCAAGTGTGCTTAAATGTAAGCAAATGTAGCCAAGTGTAGGTCGAAACCTGTCCAAGACCTGTCCAGAACCTGTCCAGGGGTTCGACGCGGGAAAGGTGCTTACCGCAAAGGAATCTTTTTGGACTCCCCCTTTCATCGCGTGAGCCGCCACCGCGCTCCTTAAACATGGGGTCATTTCGCGATTTCATGCTATTGACATAACTACCCCTCCCCCCGCCGCAGGCCGCCTCTGAAGGGCAGCCAGAGGGGTCTAATGGCTCACGCAGAGTCGAGACGCGGGCGACGAGCGCGGCCGTCTTATGTGGGCAGAGGAGGAACAGGCGCTCGACCGCTTCACGCGGGACGAAGTAGCTGCGGCCGCTGTTCAATTCGACGACGACCTGCTCCTGTCCGCTTGCCTTGTAGTCCTGGCTCATGGGTTGCGATCATGCCTCCCGCCCCCGCCCCCTCAATCATGCCCCCCTGGGGTTTGTCTCCCAGCGATACCCTTCAGTCGCCTTTAAGGACAGTCCAGGTTTCGCCGCCATCCGTGCTTTTGAATAACGCCGTCTGGAACTTCGTCCCATATCCCTTGCCAGCAGGCCCTTTAATCCAGCCATCAGAACAAACAACGAACAGGGTCTTTCCGTCGGCGCTGCAAGCTACGGAACGAATGTCTCCGCTGGGCGATAATAGGCGATAGGTGTCTTGGTCATGCGCCTTCTTCCCCGCAGCCTCCTCCGCCCAGGTTGAAACCCACTTGGCGTTAAGGGTGAGGGTCGTGAGCGCGACGGCTGCTGCTACCAGGATTATTCGGGATTTTTGGGTCATGGTAGAAGAAAGGTGAACAGGACGACGGGGTAGGGCAATCGCTGTTCCGTTGTTCCGCCTCTGTTCCAGATTTGTTCCAGCGCCTTGGAACACGGTTTCACCCCTGTCCTTGTTGGGCTGGCTCATGCTTTCCTTTCCTTTGTTCCAGATAAATAGAAATAGATACAGGGAGGAGAGGAGGCAGCGCGACGGCGGCGCTCCTCGTCCTGGGTGACTATGTTTCTGGAGGACGGAACACGCCCCCATTTGTTCCGCAACTCGCAGCCCCTCCGCAGCTTGCCATGTTCCAGCGCCTGCGGAACAGACGGCGGAACACGGCGCGCGGTCAGAATGGGTCGAGTCCATAGGATGTCAGAACCTCATGCGGGATCGCGACCGCGTTCATGGTCGAGTCTGGGACTTTAAAGCGCACCTTCTCAGACTTGTCCTTGTTCGCGGCCGCCAGCAGCGCCGACCGAACGCGCTTCGAGTCCTTGTTCCAGGGTGCGTCGTGCAGCAGGTTCAGAAGCCCCTGCGCCGTGTATGCCACGCAAAGGCCTTTCTCCTTGTGCATGAAAAGCCCAGCGCGCCCCAGCAGCGCGACCGCGCTCTCGTCCTTTCTCGCGATCAGCTCGCGCACCGTGGGCTTGTCGCCAGCCCCTGCGTCTAGCTGCGAACTCAACAGGCGCTCCAGCAGCTTGTCCTGTTCGACGGACTGCGACGGATTGAAGGCGGACAGGTCGAACCCTTCGACGACCGCGACCGCCTCCTCGTCGCTTATCAGACGGCCATGGGTAAGCATGGCAGCGCCTGCCAGCAGCGCCGCGAACTTGTCCACCGTCCTGGGTTCGGCCAGCTGACGCGCTAGGACTTCCGCGAGCTTGTCCTGGTTCGGACTGTGCGCTGGCGCGTAGCCATAAGCACGCCGCGCTAGTCTGGAGCAGAATCCAGGCCTGCGGAGGCAGCGCGCCTCGATCGGGGTCTGGAGCTTATAGTCCTCCTTCGTTCGACTGCTAGGCAGCCGCACCTGGACGAACCTCTGCTTATCTCTGTCCAGGTTCAGTCCGTCGTTAATGGACGAGAAGAATCCGCAGGTTCGCGTCCGCCAGACCATCGCATCCTTGCCCCCTGGCGTGCCTCTGCTCGTTCGCGCCCCCGCGCCGTCGAAGGACTTTCTGACAAGCTCGACGACCGCAGTCGTCCGCAGTCGCCCCAGGTCGCCGTCGCTTTCGGACTCGTCGCAGACGATCATGAGCGCGTCCGCCTTCAGCTCCTGTCTGATGGAGGCCTCCGTCGCGCTCTCCGCCTTCACGCCCCAGCGCCCTAGCGCCGCCAGGACGCGCGTCGCCGTCTGCGTCTTGCCAGCCCCTTTCTGTCCGTCGATCCATGCGCTTGGCCGCGTATTGACGCAGCCCAGCAGGAACGCGTTTGCGACTAGGCCTGCCAGCGCCAGACCGCCGTCCTTGCTGCCAGACTGCGATCGGAGGAGCTGGACATAGGCCTGCGCCTCGTCGTCCGTCGCCGCCTCCTGCGCCATTTCCAGCGCGTCGCCAGACGGATAGAAGAACCCCTCTGGGCTGCGCCATGCGCCGTCGCGCGGTTCTCCGTCCACCTCGACTCTGTTCCCTAGGTTCGCGACGAAGTGGCCGCCGTCCTGCCAGATGCCACGGCCGCGAATCCTGTCCGCGAGATTGCCCCCGCTGATGCGCCCTGCCTTGTTCGCTTGTTCGCGCAGCCATTCGGAAACCTCGACCGCGCTCCACTTCAGATCGTCGCCCCTGGCAAACTGCCCCTTCCAGAACGCGTCGCAGGCCAGGACGCGCAGCTTGTCCACCTTCGCCAGCTCGTCGAGCTTCACGCGCCGAATCAGACGCAGGTCGTTCAAGTAGAACACGACCGATTCCTCGTCGTAGCCCAGAACCTCAAACGGTCGCGCACGCTCCTCGTCCTCCGCCTTTGGTTCTTCGGCAGGGGTCGTCTGCTCATGCGTCCTCGTCCATTCGTCCCAGGAGGCAGCGCCGACTCCGACCGCGACGACGCGCTGCACCTTGTCGCCTCTGCGCGCTCCAGGCAGGCGGGTCAGTCGGGAGGGGTTCTTATTCTGCTTGTCCATGCCAGCCAGCAAGGGAAGCGCATGAATTGCCGCCACGCGCTGCTTGTAGGTTTCGCGGTCGGGTGCATCCACGCGAACCCACGCATGAAGGGACTTCCCTCCAGAATAGACCACGGCCGAAACAGGCAGACGCGTCGCCAGGATGACCGCGAATTGCTGCTCCAGAGATGCGCTGTCGAACTCGACGAGCGCGTGCCTATAGGCGGCCACTCCTTCGTCCGTCGCGGCCGTCCGATCGTCAAGGCCTGGGCGGACAGGGTTCTGCCCCATGTAGATTCCTGCGTCCTTGTTTCCGCGCAGCGCGTCCGCGTCGAGCGCAGCCACGACCTGCTCCCGCGTCATGAACTCTCCAAGACTGCTGGGCTTCCATCCGCCTTCTTTCTTGGGGGCGACCTGGATCTGGACTCTGATAAGCTCCCCTTGCTCGAAGGCGGCCAGGATAGCGCGGGACGGAGGGATTGCCTCGGTCGGCGGCTCGACAGGCGCTGGCATCTCCGCAGGCGACGGAAGGACGGCCGACACGCGGGCGGGCATGGAGGCGAGTCGTGGTAGCGCCGCGCGGCCGTGGCTTTCGATCATGTGGCCGAATGGCTTGGAGGGGTTGCGATAGACCCATGCCAGGATGCCACGCAGGTCGCCCAGCTCGTTAGTGGATGCCCACGACGGAGAACAGGCCTTGTCCCATTCGAGCAGCTCGCCCCAGGCCTCGTCCTCATGCAGCTTGAACTCATAGGCCTTGGAGCAGAACTTGAACGCCTGGAGGCGGCCGCTTGCCCCCTGGATGGCTGCGTCCATCTTTCCTACATAGCGACGGAAACGGTCGAACTTGTCGGCGCTCATGACGCGCTCCTTTCGTTCTGGTGGTCGGTGAAGGCCTTCTCCAGCTCCTCGTCCTCCCACTTCATGCCGATTGCCTGGAGCGCCGCGACCGCGTTCTCCCAGCGCGCCTGCCATTCGTTCTCGTCCCATGCCTTGATAGCCTGATCTACTACGCCCAGCAGGGTCGTCCTGCATGGCGACAGAAAGAACTGCCGCGCCTCCAGCTGCTCAAAGGTTGGCTCTTTCATGACGCGCTCCCTTCGGTTTCCCACTTTGCGTCGTGGCGGAACTTGCCCAGCCACTCCTCGCAGGCGGCCAGGTCGAAGCGAATCAGACGACCGCTGACGACGAAGGCGGGCAGGTTGCCACGCTTGCGCCATGCGTCGATTGTTCGCGGACTCACGCCCCAGCGGTTCGCCAGGTGCGTCCTGCTCACGGCCGTCTGTCCTGGCATGATCTGGTCGGGCTTCACTTGTTGCCCCCTTTCTTGTTCTCCGCCTTCGCGATCGCGGCGAGGACGGCCGCCAGGTCGTAGCGAATGATTCGACCTACGCGGTGGCAGGGGATGATTCGCGCGGTCGTCCACCTGCTCACGGTCAGCTTGCAGACTTGGAGCGCCTTGGCTAATTCGGTTTGGGAAAGCAGGCGGCGAGCGCCTTGCTGGTTGTGTTCTGGTTCTGGGATAGGTGTTGCCATCACTATTGCATCGGTTGGCATCCGTTTCCCCCTGTTACCTTGAATGCATTTTGCAGAAGCATCTCAACTACAGCTATTTGCGAAAAATAGCTTATGCCGAAAAAGTGCGCAGCACCCCCTCCCTGGAAGCGGTCACATTTAATGCGGCCTTCGCGTCGCCTTGCCTCTTGGCCTATTGGTTTCTAATAAACGTCCACACATGAAACACGCCCTCGCCCTGATCCTCGCCTGCTGCGCGCTCTTCTCCTTCAACGGTTGTGCAAAGATGAAGGGGGAGCGCATTGAGTTTGGACACTCATACCCCTGTGATTTCCTGCGGGGAGATGTTTACTACATCACCTACAGGGAGGATGTGCCACGTATCCACGAAAAGAAGGAAGAAGCAGCGCGAGCTGGGCGCTGCTATGGTCGATACGAATCCGAAGGCAGCTGGTTTTTAAATCGGAGGTGCGGCGTGTTGGAGCATAGGTTGTTGCAATATGAGCTACACCCTTACTTCGAGGGGTTCTTCGGTTGGTTCTAAGGAATCTCATCAACTCATTTACCCCATGAAGCACGCCATCGCCTTGCTCCTGCTCTGCTGTGCGCTCGTCGCCCAGGATAAGCCTGCCACCGAAGCGCCGAAACCTGCGCCATATGGGTTTGAAAAGGCTGCTGAATCTAAGCCATATGGGTTTGAAAAGGCTGCTGTGACCAATCCCAAGATTCCGCCGATTAATGTCGGCGACGAGCTGATCGAGCTGATTCATCAGCTTAAGAAGGATGCTACTGTCCTGATTACTCCTCCCTCTGATCCTGATGATTTCGGAGGGACGAATGGAAAAATCAGAGCCGATATTTATACCGCCAGGATAAAGGCGAAAACCGACGCGCAGAACGCACTCCTGCAAGCGCTCGTTGAGTTGGCTAAACTGCCAGCGGAAAGCCCCACCGCATACCATAGCTCAAGCCCGCCTGGGGCACGCAACCCCCGCCGCATACCCCCTAATCCATCAAAGTAAGAGATCCCCTGTTTGTTCTATTGTGCTCTGCGGCGCTTCACCTTCACCCTCCGCCTAATTTACGAAAAACAAAATGAGCTTTCTCGCGGTTCGGAGTCTAACGGAAGTTTTGGTCAGCTTGGGGACGAACGTTTTTTTCACAGTTTTAATCTGGGGTTTCCTGTTAGGTCTTTTGCTTAGCTGGCTTCAGGGTTCTTTTCGTCTGCTAAACTTTCTTCAGCTTTGGTTCTTTCAGAAAAAAAAGAGGGCGAGATTGAAGCTGGAGGGCACTGAGACCGATTGGATAATTTGGTCGGGGGGGAGCTTCTTAATCTTCGCGTCGATTATGAAGCTGGAGTTGGATTGGATAACTTGCACTGCAGGATTATCGATAATCTTCTTTCTGATTAAACCACTGATTAAACCACTGATTGAACCAAAGTAACAGATTCCCCATTTATTCTATTGTGCGCTGCGGCGCTTCACCTTCGGTCGGAAGGGAATTACCTTGGCCGCCTTCATGGGATCGGCAGGGTCTATCTCGAACCACTCCCGCGTCATGTCTGACTCGCGGATAATGTCTTTATAATTGTCCTCGAAAGTGTCGGGGTCGTGTCCCATGGCCGACGCGGTGGCTGCGCCGTCCTTGGTCTTGTCGAACCAATAGGACGCGGCCGACACGCGCAGCGCGTTCCTCTGCCACTCGATCGGCGCGGCCGCTTCGCGAGCCTCCGTCATGGCGACGACGAGGTTGTGAATCCGCCACTCGTCCAGCATGGCCGCGCGCTCCTTCGGCGGTTTGGACTGATAGCGGGCGCGGGTTTCTGCGTCCTGCTCCGCCTCCCAGATCAGACGGTCGTCCTCCTTGCGAACCTTCATGAGATAGGCGAACAGGTTGGGCGGGATAGGCGACGAGCGCCTGGACGGAATCTTGGCAATGTCCGCCTCCAGAACCACCTTCGCGTCTTTCCAATTAATGTCCGCCCAGCGCAGGCGGGCGACTTCGGCCGTTCGGCAGCCGCAAAAGGCCTGGATGGAGATCGCAGTCCGCACCGCAGGGGACGAGGCGGCCAGCCACTTCCGCAGGTCGGCGGGACGCATGACGCGCTTACGACGGCCGTCCTCCTCCCGCGCCTCCACCTTGTCGGCAGGGTTCGACTCCAGCAGGTCGCTGTCTACGCAGTAGCCGAAGAACAAGGACAGGTAGCGTTTCTTCGCGTTATAGGACACTTCGTTTAGGTCGTGCTTCTCCGCGTAGGCCTCCAGCCATGCCTTCACCGTGGCCGCCTTCATGGTCGAGATAGGCGCTTTCCCATGGGTCTTGCAGAACTGCTCCAGGGTTTGCCTTATGCGTTTGAGGTGGCCGAGGGACAGGTTCTTTCGGCGCTTGGCATCTACGCAGGCCGCCGCCGCCTCCGCGACCGTCTTGGACTTGGCCGCCAGCCCCGCGTCCTTGATGTAATAGTCCACCGCCTTGGTCAGAGTCGCCCCCAGATGGCGCAGGGGTTCGAGCTTCCGCCAGCAGGCCAGCGCCTCCTGCTTCAGTCCGTCGCTTAAGCCCATGGCGTTCACCGCGCCCAGGTTGTTCTGCTCCGCGCGCTTAATCATGCAGAACTCCTCCGCCATCGCCTGCTCGCGGAAGAACTTGCGCCGCAGGGTAGGGCGGCCGTCCTTTTGCTCGTAGAAATAGACTGCCCACTTCCGATCGGGTCGCAAGGCGAGCAGCTGCTTCCCTTTCTGTTTGATGGGAACGAGGTTCTTCTTCGTCGGGCGGATTGAAGGATGCGGACTCATGGCGTGGGAAGGTCAGTCAGCCCCCGCCTTTCCTCTCCGTCAATTCGCGAAACCTGTCCAAGACCTGTCCACGCTACAACTTCATTGGGCTTTTGTAATGAAACAAGGGACTGTTAATCACTTGGTCGTAGGTTCGATCCCTACCCAGGCAGCCAGAAAGGACTCTTTCCTCTCCCCGGCCCACCGGGGAAGGTCCGTAAACCTTCTCCTTGACCATCCGAGGGGTTGCGGGAGGATGCACGCACCATGGGTCAACAGAGCAATAAAGTCATCAAGCGTCGCCGTCGCCGCGCCTACCTCGAGCGCAAGAAGGACCGCGTCAAGATCGCCCGCGCCGCCGCGAGCAAGAAGAAGGCCAAGAAGTGAGCCGAGCGGTGAGCCAGGCCTCGCTGTGGGCCGCGCTCGCTGCGCTGCTCTTCACGGGTTGCGACACCCCGGTGATCTCGTCCGACGAGGTCCCTGGCATCGCTTATGTCAACGAACGCCGCCGCACGGCTGGCGACGACTCGCGGGCTTCCGAAGTTTTCGGGGTCAAGGACAACGACGGCTCTGACGTCGTCTTCCGCACCGATGCCGCGGCCCGTGGCGGCCATTTTTTCTACGTCAAGCTGGCCGACGCCCCGCCGGCCGACGCCCGTCTCGTCCTGCAGGTCGTCCGCACGGAGAACTCCCCGGCGGAGCGCTACGAGTTTCCGGCCCGCTTCCGTCCGGGCTTCCCGTTCGGTGAGTATGTCATCGGTCTGACCGGCAAGCAGGCCGGCGACGCGAAGTGGCGGCCGATCGCCTGGCGACTCTCGGTCGTCGACGCCAAGGGCAAGGTCCTCGCCGCCAGGCATAGCTTCCTCTGGGGCACGCCCCGCGATCTCGGACGCTGAGTCCATGGCCGCGACGGAGTGGACAGCCTGGCGCCCGTTGCGGCTGGCCGAGGATGTCCCGGCTTCCTTGCTCGGTGAGCAGCTCGACGGCGGTCAGTCGTTTCGTTGGCGCCTTACGCCTGATGGCGACTGGGTGGGAATCTTCGGGCGCACGGTCGCCATGCTTCGCTCCGGGGCGGAAGGCCTGGAGTGGCGCGGGCTGAAAGGCGCCGCAGGCACGGAGTCAGCCCTGCGCGTCTACCTCGACGCAGATGGCGCGCAGGCCCGGCTCTCCGCCGCCCTGCCATGGCGCTCCGACCCGGTCCTCAGCGCGGCGCGCGAGGCCTTCCCGGGGTTGCGCATCCTGCGCCAGGATCCGCACGAGACGCTCATCGGCTTCCTGTGCAGCTCCAACAAACGCATCCTGCAGATCCGTGTCATGGTCGCCGGGCTCGCGGAGAAACTCGGAGACCCGCTTGGCGGCGGTTTCCACGCCCTGCCGACCTGGTCCGCGCTGGCCGCCGCGGACGATGCCATCCTGAAATCCTGCGCCTTGGGTTACCGCGCCGCTTTCCTGCGCGGCACCGCCCAGCGCCTGCTCGCCCGCCCGCGTTGGGCCGAGGAGTTCGCGGCGTTGGATACGCCCGCCTTGCTCGCCGAACTCCAATCCTTGCCCGGCGTCGGCCCGAAGGTCGCCGCGTGCGTCGCGCTCTTCGGTTTCGGCCGACTCGAAAGTTTCCCCGTCGACACTTGGGTCGTCCAGGCGCTCGCCGATGCCTATGGTCTGCGTAAATGGAAACCTGCCCAGCTCGAGCAGTTCGGACGTGCGCACTTCGGGGCCGCGGCCGGGCTCGCCCAGCAGTATCTCTTCTCAGCGGCCCGACACGGTAAGCTGATCACGCTTCCGCCTGAGCCGAAGCGCCCCAAGTCGCGGCGATGACGTCCGGCGTGAGTGCGGTCGACGGGTCGCCTGCGGCGGTCAGCCGGCCTTCCGCGAGGACCACGACAAGGTCGCAGTTGCGCGCGAAGGAAAGGTCGTGCGTCGCCACGATGGCCGCGCCGCCCGCCTGGGCGAAGCGACGGATCTCCGCCGCGACCAGCGCCTGTCGGGCGATGTCGAGCGAGGCGGCGGGCTCATCGAGCAGCAGCACGGCGCCGTAAGGTTCGGCGAGCGACGCGAAGCTCATCGCGAGCAGCGCGGCTTTCTGTTCACCGCCCGACAACTGGGTCAGCCGTCGTTCCGACAGATCGGCCAGCGAGAGCCGGGCCAGGCATTCGGCGTAGGCATCCGGCGCGCCGATGATCTCGCCGAGGTCGCGCACGCGGTAATCCCAGGCGCTGGCAGGCTTCTGCGCGCAGTAAGCACGGTGACGCGCATTGGCTTGCGCGGAAGCGGACCGCGGGTCTTCGCCGGCGACCCGTAGTTCGCCGCTCGTATTGACCAAGCCTGCGAGGGCGCGGAGGAGCGTCGTCTTGCCTGCGCCGTTGGGTCCGACCACGGCCACGATCTGTCCTGACTCCGCCCGCACCGAGACGCCGTCGACGACCCGGCGGTCGCCGAGTTCCACCGCCAGGCCGATGGCCTCTACGCGGGCTTCACTCATGGCGCCCCCTTGCGATCCAGATGAAGAGCGGAGCGCCGAGCACCGCGGTGACGGCTGCGGCGGAAAGAGGCGCCTGCGGCCAGAGGCCACGTCCCAGCGTATCGGCTCCGAGCAACAGAGCCGCGCCAAGGAAGGCCGCGCAGGGCAAGACCCATGCATGACGAGGACCGACGATCTTCCGGGCGAGGTGCGGCGCGAGCAGGCCGATGAAGGCCACCTGGCCGACGAGGCAGGTCGCGGCCGCCGCGGCCAGCGCCGTCAGCAGCACCGCGTTGCGCCGGGCGCCGCTGACGTCGACCCCGAACCCTCGCGCGGCGTCTTCTCCGAACGCGAGCAGGTCGAGCGCGCGCGCCGAAGGGAGGAGCAACAGTGTCGCCGCGAAACAGAGCAGGATGGGCAGCCAGGTGAGTTCGAACGTCGCCATGCCGAGCCAATCGCCGAAGGCGCCATTGGTCAGCAGTTCGCGGGACTCGCCGCTGCGCGAGGCGATCACGAGCGTGCCGGCGGCGGTGAAGGCGTTGAGGCCCAGTCCGGTCAGGAGCAGCCGCGCGGAGGAGCCGCCGCGGCCGCAGAGCACGAGCAGGGCGGAGGTCCCGAGCGCGCCCGCGAACGCCGCCGCGGGGAGGAACCAGGCGCGTTGCCAGGCGGCTTCGGGCGCGATGCCGAGCAGCAGGGCGATGCCGAAGAGGGCGCCGCCGAAGACTCCCGTCAGTCCCGGGTCGGCGAGCGGATTGCGGAAGACGCCCTGCTGCGCGGCGCCGCCGATACCGAGCGCCAGGCCCGCGGCGAGCGCCGCGAGCACGCGTGGCGCGCGTAACAAGGCCCACGCGCCGCCCTCACCCCAGCCGAAACCTTGGGCACCTACGGAAAGGGCCAGCGCGACGAGGGTCGCAAGTCCGGCGAGGCCGGCCAAGGTCGCGCGCGCCGGCGTCATCAACGGCCCAGCTCGTTGAGCAGGTCGCCCAGCGGATTACGTTTACGCGGAGGCGGCGCGGCCTGTCCGCCGGGCGCGGCCTGCGGAGCCTGACCTGCCGGCGTCGCGGAGGGCGCGTTGCGCGTCCGGTCGACGGCGGCCTGCAGTTTTTCGGTGAGGTCGGTGCGGATCTGGTTCAGCGATCCCGTCACGTTGACGCCCGGGCCGTCGGTGAAGCCGTCGGCGGGCGAGGGGCCCACGCCGAAGCCGAGCACCTGGAAGTATTCCGCGAATTCGCCCGAGCCACGTAGCTGGGTGGCGAACGCCATCGGCCAGTCGGCGAAGCCGGACTTAGGGTCGACATTGATGCCGCCCTTGGCGGAGAGCTGCAGGGTCTCGCTGCGGATGTCGGCCGTCTCGAGTTTGATCGTGCCCGAGGCGAGCCGGGAGGCCTTGATGGTCGCGGAGGTATAGGCGAATTCGGCGACGGCTTTCTGGAGCTTGGCGGCCGCCGTCATCGCGGCGCCGATCTTGGCGATCTTCTCGCCCTGCTGCTGGTTCTTGCTGAAGGCTCCGGCGATCATCGCGAGGCCGCCGAGCGTCTCGCCGAGGTCGCCGGCTTTGTTGGCCGAAAGGGACATGCTGCTGTTCTTGTCGCCGAAAGCGCGGATGACGCCGCCGCGCGAGGTGAGTTGCGCGTCCGCCTGGAGGCGACCGAGGAGTTCGCCCGGCGTGCCGCTGATGCTGGTGACGGAAGCGGTGGCGTCGCCTTTGCCTTGGAGGAAATCCTTCACCGCGGGGACCGCCTGGGCGACTTCGCCGAAACTGAACTGCGTGAGGCTCACCGTGCCCGCGAGGGTGTAAGGACCGTTGTTGACGGCGGGCTGAAAGCCGAGCTGGCCGCGTCCGCTGAGCGAGCCTTCCGCGAGCCGTCCGGAGAGCTGGGACAGGCGCAGCCCCTTGTCTTGGGCGTCCGCGCGCAAGACGACGTTCTCCGCCTTGATGCCGTAGGCCTTGGCGGTGCCGATGGTGAGTTCGAGCGCGCCGGTGTGGCCGGCCCAGAAGGGCAATCGGTCCGGCGCGGGCGGAGCCGTCGGCGCGTCGGCGACGGTCTCCCCTGTCTTCGGAAGCAGCGAGAGCACGTCGTCGACGTCGATATTGTCGACGGTGACCTTGGCCTGCCAGTCGTGCTTCGTCCCCGCCGTGCGCTGCGTGAGGGTGAACTTTCCTGAGCTGGTGTGCGCGGCCTGCAGGCGGAAGCCACCTTCGGCGTCGAGTCCGTCGGCCTTGGGCGCGTATCGTCCCGTGACGGTCGCCTGCGTGATGCGACCCTCGCTCTGGCGCAGTCCGACGTCGCTGACTTCCAGCGAGACCTTGATCACGCCATCTTGCGCGCGGTCGGCGCTGGCACGGTAGCGGCCCCCGGTGACGACGCCCAGCGGTCCGGCGAACGGTTGTTCGGCGAGGGCGCCGAGATCGCCCTGCAGGCGCAAGGTCGTGCCGGCTTCGCCGAGCCCGACCTTGATGTCGCCCGCCGCCAGGATCCGGTTCTGGTTCTTCAGCGCGGCCTGGTTGAAGCCGATGATCGTCGAAAGTTCGCCGATGAGGAGATCGAGGCTGGCGGAGAGGTCGCACTCCTTGACCCATGGCTTGCCGGCCCAGCTGACGCTGGTGTTGGCGAACGCCAGCGGCGCGCCTTCGGTCCGTACGAAGAGGCCTTCGCGACTGAAGCCTGCGACGAGGTCGGCGCGCGTGAGGTCGCCGGAAAGTTTGAGACCAGGCACCACGGCCGCGAGGGATTCCAGCGGAAGATCACGCGCGGTGGCTTCGACGAGGACGCCGGTCGGCCGGGCGCCTTCCGTTGGGAAGGGCTGGCGGAGTTTCAGGGCGAGCAGGTTGCGTCCTTGGCGGAAGATCCGCGCTTCGGCGGAGGCGACCACGGGCGCCTTTCCAGCGGCGCGTTCCACGGCGGCTTTCGCGCTGACGCGGATGCCTTTGAGTTTGTCCACGGGGAGGTCTTCCCAGTTCGGCTGCGAAGCGAGTTCGACGATGCCGAGGTCGACGTCGGCGAGCGCGGTCCAGGCGCCGTCGGCGCCGGGGCGGAGCGTCAGGTTTCCGCCGGCGATCTCGCCGGCCGCGCAGCGGACGCTGAAGGTCCCCAGGGCGATGGCGCCACCGGTGGAGCTGACGGGTAGTTCGGCGTCGATGCCGCGCAGGAGGGGTTTGCCGGCCTGCTCGAGGGTGACGCCGCGCAGGCTGTGCGTACGGATGCTACGGACGGTCGGCTGGCCGTCCTTGAAGGAGACCGAGGCCTCGCCGGTCCAGCGTCCGGCCGTCACGATCACGCCTGCCGGCGCAAGGAAAGGATTCAGGGCGAGGAGGTCGGCGTCGTCGGCGGCGATGGTCACCGTCGCGTCGTCGGCGTTCGCCGGTAGCAGGCCGCCCTTCCAGGTCAAGGTCTGCGGGATGGCGATCTTCACGCCGTGTCCCGTGACCGCCAGCCGATTGACGGCGAAGCCCGCGTCGGTGCTCTGCGCGTTCGCGGAGAGGCGCCATTCGGAGCGGACGCCCTTGGGGAGGTTAGGGGAGAACTTGCCGAGGTCCGCCCAGAGCGCCTTGAGGTCCGCGTCGGCCTGCCAGCGCGCACCTTCGAGTTCCGCCTTGGCGCCGCCGGTGATGCGGACGTCAGGCAGCTGCTGGCTGAGGATACCGAAGCGCGAAGGATCGACGTCGAGTTCGGCGGCGACCGAGGTGCGTCCGGCGAGATGTTCGCCGCGGAGCTTCACCGCGGGACGGCCGGCGGAGTCGCTCATGGTGCCCGTGAAGGTGACGCCCGGTTTGCCGGGGACGGAAGCCGCGTCCAGGATGAAACCGACCGAGCCGGCGGCGGCAGGGCTCGCATCTTTGGCCGCGATGTCCACGCGGAGCGAGGCGAGGTCGTCGAAGAGTGCGTCGAGCGTGACGCCTTCGGCCCCGAGGGGGCGGCGGAACGCGGCCTTGAGGGAGATCTCCCCGCGCGGATCGGTGGTCTGCTTGCCGATGACGAAGCCGGGCCAGGCGATGCCGGCGCGCAGATCGGCCTGACCGCGGGAATCAAAGGCGTCGCCGCGGACACTGAAGCGTAGCAGCTGTCCGTCGGCCAGCTTGACGCGTCCCGTCACGGCGTAAGGCCCGAGGACGAAAGGCGGCAGCGTGGTCTTCGTCGCCGCGGCGGGTGCCGCGGACGGAGGAGCGACGGCTCGGCGCGTGCTGAGGTCCACCTCGAGCGTCTTGAGCTCGAGGCTGCGAAGCGCGTAGGTGCCGCCGACGATGGCGAAGAGGTCGGCTTCGCCTTTCAGCGAGGCCGCGGCGATCTTGGTGCCGTCGGCCAGGACGAGGTCGACGCCATCGGCCGAGAATTTTCCGTCGAGCGAGGCTTCGACGCGGGTGATGCCGCCCTTGATGCCGGCGTCGGCGAGGAGGCCTTTGACACGGATGCCGAGGGGTTCGGGACGGAGCTGGGATTCGATCCAGAAAAGGGTGGCTCCGACGGCGACGGCGATGAGGCCGACGCTCCAGAGGGTGATGCGGAGAGCGCGGGACATGGGAGGCGAGCGGCCATCTTGCCCGCCCGCCCGGAGCGGGCAACAAAAAGCCCGGTGGAATCGCTTCCACCGGGCTGAAAACCCGACGCTCGTAAGCCGCTTAGGCCTGCGGGGTCTGGCCGCCCTGCGGGGGCTTAGGCTTGGAGGCCTGGCCGTCGGCGCGCTTGCGGCGCAGGTAGGCGACCTTCTTCGCCTCGATGTCCTCGTCCATCCGCATGCTGTAGCACTGGACGGAAGCTTCCTTGGTCTGGCTCATCATGCGGCTGCGGCCGTAGCGCATCTCCTTCGCGGCCATGATCGCGTCCTCGTCGAGGAGCTGCTTGAGGTATTCGATCTTCTGCTTGGCCCAGTCCGAGAGGCCCGGGCGCTTCAGCAGTTCCTCGAAGGCCGCCTTGGCTTCCGCGAACTTATGGGTGCGCGTGAGCACTTCGATGGCTTCGATCTTCTCGGCGACGATCGCTTCGTCGATCAGGGCCGCCACGTCGGCGTCGACCGGCAGGACCGAGAACGCAGCGAGGTCGAGTTCCGGGAGTGCGATGAGTTCGGGGCCGAACTTGACCACGTCGCCGTCCTTCGTGGTCGCTTCGAAGTTCACGGCCGCGAGGGCGTCGGGCTTGGCGCCGGCGCCGATCTTGAGTTCGACGACCGCGACGAGCGAAGCGTCCCAGGGCAGGGTGCCGAGCTTGCGGCTGCGGGAGGCGCCGTTCTCGAGGATCTCGCCGACCAGGCGGGCCTGCACGTCGCTGCCGCCCTGCACGCTGACTTTGACCTGGCGCAGGAAGGAGTTCGACAGGATGGCGAACTGCTCTTCGAAGGCCTCGTCGAGATCATCCGCGGTCTGGCCGAAATTGGCGACACCCTCGCCGGCGGTCGCCATGCCCGTCATGAGCGATTCATTGAAGCCGTGGCC
>Ga0209358_10002127_pt1 | contig 15305 bp, 36 predicted proteins | sample LauGreFa1BDMLBSN_2_FD_187574 | JGI IMG/M metagenome (GOLD analysis project Ga0209358, IMG submission 187574) | Freshwater lake microbial communities from Lake Michigan, USA - Fa13.BD.MLB.SN (SPAdes) (version 2) | ecosystem: Environmental > Aquatic > Freshwater > Lake | place: Lake Michigan, USA... | reverse complement strand
AACTAAACTATGTCCAGCGTGCTCATACCTACCATTCAACTTTTCAGGGTTTTTAAAATGAATTGGTTTGATGTTATTCAACCTCGCGATTTCCTTTGTGATTTGCTCTTCAATATCTTTTAAACCCATTGTAGCTGATGTAAGTGCTTTGTACCAATCCAAATCCAAATGATATTTTGGCTCCATCTATTGAATTGATTTTACTTTACTGAAATTAAAACTTCTCCATCCTTCTTTTTCCAAATCGTAAACCGTAATTAAATCGGTTTCGATTACGTTACCATTCTCGTCCAACTTTACAACCTTATCCGTTTTAGGATGTTGTGCTTCAGGGATTTTACTTACCATCTTTGTACATAACATTGTACGTTCACTACCATCGGCTTTTGTAAACGTTACACTTACTGATTCGGTTTGTAATTTTTCTACTAACTCTTCTTTTGTAATTTGTAATTCCATAACTATTTATTTATTTTATTTTCCACTTTTTTCTCTTATCCAATTGTACATATAATTTGAAGAGCTGTTTTCTATTTTAGGAAATAATATATTTTCCATAAAATGCTTTGCTCTTTGCTCACCCAACTTTGCTTTTAATACATTATAAGTTCGCTCATTCTTTTGTTGGTTTTCACAATATCTATTTTGAGCTGCTGAAATATAACCACTTCTATTTTCATTCTTTTTTGAACCTCTTAGAATTTGAATATATTGTTCAAAATTATTTACAACTATTTCCGATATTTTATTTAACTCGTTATCATTCGGAATCACAGCTAAAACGTTTTGTGAAAATATAATTTTAGCCCAATCCGGTAAAGGATATTTCGTTTCAAATTCATATCCAATGTATGAAGTTAGTATATTATCCACCGGGCTCCAATCCATAAATGCAGCCAATGGCTTTTTTTCGGTACAAATAACATCAAATCCAAAAATAGGATGCTGATACGATTCGTTTGGAAAGCAAGTTATATGTAACACATCTAAATTTTTATCACTATACCTTTCAATATGTGCTAATCTAAATTCATTACTTTCGTATCGTTTATTACTCCACCCAAAATCTTCGGTAGGTATCAATTTACCATTGTTATTGGTTATAATCGATTCAATACTATCAGCTATGTTATTTAAAATTTGATTGTAGCTCATCTAATATTTTTATTATAAATTTAAATCCAATATTAACTTCATCTGCCCATTCATCTTTTTGAACAGCCCTCACACTACCAATTATTTCGTTTACGTTCCCATCGAATTCATACATTTTGCCAGAGCCCGGAACTTTTGATTTCATCATTTGTCCACCAAACATCAATGCTAAATAGTTTAGATAAACGTGAGGATACAAATTATTTTTTTTCAATTGCTCTAAATATATACCATATTCTCTCGCACTTTGAATATCCAATATTTTTTCTGTATTATTTTTTTCTAATTCCTGAATATCAGCAAATATGTTTTTCAATCTTTTCATATTAGGATTGAATACTGATAAATCGTGTTCCTCTATACATTGAAAAATTATTGATTGTGTATAAAGATAATTTAGATATTCAAATTCAGTAAGTTCACCATTCAACATTCTTTGATTGAATGGCATTTTCTCAGCCTTTTTATGTAATTCGGCAGTTGCTTCTCTTAATCCCATTTTAATATCCTTTTTGTAATGTAAAATAATAATTCCACTTTAACCAACTAATTGCTATTCCAAAAGCGGGCGTAAGTACTCCCGTTTCTAAAAAATAATTTTTACTATACCATAACTTTAATGTTGGTAATATGATTACAATATCTCTATTCTTTTGTAATCGGTTGTTAGCTACGAACCACTTATTATTTGATTTCAAAGTATAAGCTTTGCTTAAATTCTTTTTTTGCTTCTTCATCCTCTTTCCAATTTTTTATAATTTGTTCGGCTTCTATTTTATTTGTGAATGGATATGAGCCAGATTTCCATACACGAAAAGGTAAACGTATTTTTTTTATAGTAAATTTTACTTTTCTTTGTGGTAAATAATATGTTTCACCTCTATATACCCAAGTTTCAATACGATATCTGGGTTTAGCGTTTAATTCAAATACTATCACTCCCAATAGTATTGTTAATAACACTTTATTTATGTTCATCCTTTTTATTGTGTAACTCTTTTATTTGCTTTTCTATTTTTGCTATTTTAGTTTTATAACTTTCGATGGCAACACTACGGCTCCACTTACCCATATTATTTACGGGCACCATATTCTCATAATACTTTAATTTTTCCTGCAATTCTTTTAGTTCTTTAAATAAAGCCATTGTTACCTCCTTTCTTTTTGGTTCTTTGTAATGTAAATATACGAACTTTTTTTTAGATTTCCAAATCTATTTTAACCTACCATACCCTCTAATTGATACCTTATAGCGTGGTTCTTCTAATGTGGATACCTTTACACCTTCATATCGATTTGCTGCGTGTATAAAATAGGTATTACCTATATATACACCCGTATGCCATCCCGAAGGTGAAACTCTACTTCTGAAAAATACCAAATCACCAATTTGTAAACTATCTTTTTTAATCCTTTCAGTCTGATTCCATTGCTTATATGCTACGTTTTCTAAATCTTTATTGTAAACATCTTTGTATAAACGTTTATTAAATTGTGAACAATCAATTCCCCTTTCGGTATTTCCGCCCAATTTATAAGGTTTTCCAATCCAATGCTCCATAAACTTATTCAAAATCGTATCAGTCGTTAATACATCTTCGAATCCACCTGTTGATTTTTTTGTTTGTGCCATTGAAGTTACGCCTAGCATAACTAAAATGGCTATAAATAATATTTGTTTCATACTAAATTTTTAATCCCACCAACTTCTCAAATCAGTGCCATCGTAATTTTCATCATACACTTTCGAATTCTTTGTACCTTCAAAAATATTCCACAATTCCTTCCACTCTTTTGCTTCGATAGCAGATGCTCTTTTGAATACTCTACGATTATGTGCTTTTTCTTTTTTGGTTTCAGTATCTTTTATTTGAAAATTACCATTATCAGCCTCTTCAAATTCCCAATCATGCATAATGATTCCACCCAACTCAGCTTCAGCTCTTTCAACATAATCATTATCTAATTGATGTTTCAAAAGTTCTAATGCTCTAGCCATTGCTTTTACCTTTGGTTCACGTGTTTCCGCTACTTCCCATCCTTTTGTGGACATTCCGGCGTGAGTAATTGAAAGGGAACGATATAACATTTCTAAATTGAAACGATAATCCCACCATTGATGGTTTGCTAATTCCTTTCTGAACCTCCAAATGTTTTTTACAAACAATGGAATATCGTAACGAAATAGTGAATATGTTTTATATATCCAATGTTGCTGCCACATTAATTTCTTTAATGATTTTGTAAACGTATCTGTGATGTGTACTTTCATATTATTTTCTTTTAAATAAATCTTTTAATTTTTTAGTAGGTCTTTTTGTTATTAATTTACCATCTTCGGTTTCCTGCATCAATGGTGCTCTCCAAATTTCGTAAACCATCCAAAGAAAAACAATCATACAAATGATTCCAATAACCATATATTAGTGTTTAGTTTTGTTTCATAATTTTATACCTTTTGATTCTCTCTTCTTCTGTTAAGAATTCACCATAGGTATGTTCTATATTAGCCTTAATACATATTTCAGGCATCTTTTGATTTCTGAAATAATTGTTAATATACCCCATAATATTTGCCGAACCAATTGGATTAGCCGAATGTACAAAAATTTGTGGTAACGGAATGTGCTTTGTCATACTTTCTGCTACTAAAAATCTCGCACAATCCATTCCCGTTTTCTCTTCTATTCTTTTGTAATCTAATTCGAAATTTGGTTTGGTATTTGTGTAATATTCCTGCATCGCACTTTCACCCAAATCGTGGTCTAACGAAATTACTTCGTAACTATCTAATCCATGCATACGAATGTGTGCTACAAATTCATCGTAATTACGCACAACTTCCCACTCGCCCTCTGTTGGAATTCTTACGTCATCCAAATACAAATATATTTTCTTATTCCTCATTGTGTATAAATTCTAATTCTCTTTTAACAAAATCATAATCAAATGTAATTGGTTTATTTTCGGCATCATAACTTAATGAACAAATACATCCGTTAAATGCGTACCCACTCCAATCACCATATTGAATAGGAGCATACCCATAATCTTCGTGAATGTGCCCACTAAAATGTAAATGCGGTTTTACTGCGTGTAATCTATGTAGTAAATCTGCACAACCAACATTTTCATATGTACGATATGTTTTATCTCTATAACCATAAATTGGTCCGTGAGTAATTACAATATCGGTATCCATTGGAATGGCATCCCAAACTTTTGAAATAGCCTCACCCCTATCTTCATTGAACGCCCAACCATATCCAAACGATGGGCTGACAGGTGAACCCCAAATTTTTATTCCATCCAATTCAACAAATGAATTTTCTAAATAGAAAACATTTGAATTCAAATCAGATGCCAATAACACATCCAACCATTGTGGTTTACCGACTGAAGCAAATCCTTCATATACTTTTCTATCAAAATATTCCGATTTGTTTCTAAAAAGAATTTCAGATTCAAATGATAAATCGTGATTACCTGCTATGAATACTTTGTGAGTGTAATTATCAATTTCATTAAACCATTTTACAAATCGTTTAACTTCGGTTTCCCTACCAATAGATGAAATATCACCACTATGAATAAGCAAATCACCGCCTGGCAATCTACCAATTTGGTTATGCTTATTGTGTGTATCGCTAATATGTGTTATTCTCATCTTCATTTTCGTAATCTTTACTTCCTACGATTTGATATGCTTCATAGGTAGCATCTATTGCTTTTTCAATAGCTGTATATATTTCCTCATCGTATTCGGATAATGGATGCCGTAAACAATGGTCGTGAAGCATTGATGTTAATACATGCAACCTATCCATTAATTCCAAATAATGCCCTTCGTTGATTTCTGATTTAGATACCACTAGATTTCAATTTTTGTTTTTCAATAAATTTTACATAATCCACTCTATCAACTTCATCTTTTCCGTTATTGAATAAGAGATGAATCTTACCATCCAATCCAACCTCAATTGCTATGAATCCAAACCCTTCACATATTATCGGTTTGTAATATCCTTTTGGTATTGATTCCGCTTCTACTTCAATATCAAAATCCCACGGAAACTCTGAATCATAGATATCCGCCCATTGTTTACTAAAATCTGCCATAATATATTTTATTTTACATCATTGGTGGCATCTGCATTTGCGGTGTGGATTCTTTTTCACTTTTCTTTTCAGCTACAACACATTCGGTTGTAAGTAATAATCCAGCTACCGATGCTGCGTTTTCTAATGCTAAACGAGTCACCTTTGTTGGGTCGATAATACCTGCTTCAAACATATCTACATACTCATCGGTTCTCGCATTAAATCCATTATTACCACCTAAATCTTTTACTTTATTTATAATAACATCAGCTGAACCTCCAGCGTTTGATACAATTGTTCTGAATGGTGACTCAATTGCTTTCTTAACAATATCTGCTCCCAATTGTTGGTCAGCATTTTCTAATTTAGTAATGAAGTCCGTATTAATTAATACATCAGCTGCCTTTACTAAAGCCACACCACCACCAATTACAATACCCTCTTCAACTGCTGCACGGGTTGCGTGAAGTGCATCATCAACTCTATCTTTTTTCTCTTTTAATTCAGTTTCAGTTGATGCTCCAATATAGATAATTGCTACACCTCCACTCAACTTAGCCAAACGTTCTTGTAACTTTTCTTTATCATAATCCGATGTACTCTTCTCAATTTGAGCTTTGATTACATCGATACGAGCTTTGATTGCTTCAGTAGTTCCGCCACCATTAATGATAGTAGTTGTATCTTTATCGATATTGATTTTTTCAGCAACCCCACACATTTTGATTGTTGCTTTTTCTAACGTTAATCCACTCTCTTCACTAATTACAGTTCCGCCAGTTAGAATAGCAATATCTTCTAACATTTCTTTACGTCTATCACCAAAGGCAGGTGCTTTAACTGCTGCTACTTTAAGTGAACCTCTCATTTTATTTACTACTAATGTAGCAAGAGCCTCACCTTCGATATCTTCAGCGATAATCAATAATGGTCTGTTTGTTTGTGCTGCTGCTTCTAAGATATTAATGATATCTTTCATTGAACTGATTCTCTTATCATACAAAAGTACATAAGGTTTTTCCAATTCAGCTTCCATCTTTTCCTGATTCGTTACGAAGTATGGTGAAAGGTATCCCCTATCAAACTGCATACCCTCTACGGTCTTTACTTCGGTTTGAGTTCCCTTAGCTTCCTCTACGGTAATAACTCCATCCTTACCAACTTTCTCCATCGCATCAGCTAACATCTTACCAATTTCAGAATCATTGTTTGCTGAAATAGTAGCAACCTGCTCAATTTCTTTGTTTGTGTTGATTTTTTTAGATGTAGATTTTAACTCATCTACGATAGCAGAAACAGCCTTATCGATACCACGCTTCAAATCCATTGGATTAGCGCCGGCAGTTACCATCTTAATGCCATCGGAAAAAATAGCTTGTGTTAACACCGTAGCAGTTGTTGTACCATCACCTGCTAAATCAGCCGTTTTGGAAGCAACCTCTTTTACCAATTGAGCGCCCATATTTTCTATGGTATCTTCCAATTCAATTTCTTTGGCAACTGATACACCATCTTTTGTAATGTGTGGTGAACCAAATGATTTACCAATGATTACGTTTCTACCTTTCGGACCTAATGTAACCTTCACCGCATTAGCCAATGAATCTACGCCCGTTTTTAACTTTACTCTCGCATCGTTTTCAAATAACAATTGTTTTGCCATAACTGAATTTAATTTTGTTTTAATTTTGTTTATTATTTACAAATATAAGAAAAATAATTGAATATTCCAAATTAAAAAACCTATCGTTAAATAGGTTTTTATGGATTAAGATTTTTTCTTATAATTTCCCTTCTTTTGCTGCTCTTTAATTGTTTTCTTAGCCATACGTTTTCTATTTTTGGCTGCTTTTTCTCTGTTTGTCATTGTTTTGGTTTGATTATGTATTTGTAAATATATAAAATCATTTCAATAATTCCAATTCCAAAAAATAAATAAGCTAACCAATATGTATGCGTTTCAAATTTTTCGGCAATCATCCAATTTGTATTAGCAATTAACCACCACAAAATCATTTTGTTTTCTGATAAAGATTTATCAGCTGTCATCAAACACATCCACAACGATACTAATATAGCAGGAACGGCTAATATCAAACTAAGTATTGGCATATCAGCCATCCAAAAGAAATCTTTTAGAAGCCATAATGGATAATGTAAATCCGATATTGTCTTTTGTTTATTTGTCATTTATAGTTGCTTCTTCTATTAAGTTTACAAATAAATATTCATTTGTTTGATTACTTTTCAATATTTTCTCACAACCAACCCATTTTCTTAAATCAGAAGCTACATCACTATCTATTGATACTTTAAATTTTGTTATTGGGTATCTACGAATTACTTCATATAATTCATCTCCAACTTTTACTAAATCCAATTTTCTCATCGCCAGAATATTTGTATTCCTAAAATACCGCACGCTAATATCAAACAAACAAATGTTTTTAAACTTATAGCTTCATTGAATAAAAAATAACTCATTAGAGCAAACACAACTATACCAATCCCAAATCCTATAAGACGGGATGGCCATATTTCACCATTAAAACTATCTACAAAATATCCAACTGATTTTAAATATAACCAACTAATAGGTATTGAGAGCGATAGTATTAGTATAGGATACTTAGAATACCAATTATATTTTATACCACCTTGTAATTGAAGGAAAGTAATTATTTGTGCTAGGAGTCCATATAGGAATCCCAAAAGTAACCTATTCATTTTATTTTATTTAGTCAATGTAATCTGATATATCTATTCCATCATCTTCTTGCGAATAGATAATATCATCCATCTCTTCACAATAATCATAGATGTCATCTAACAATGGATGTGATACGCCATCCAAATCAATTTGCTTTAATGCATCTTTAATTTTGTAGATTATTTTCTTTAAATTCTCTTCCATAATTTTTATACTTTGTTTCTATTGGAAATAAGTATTAACAAATCACGAATTTTTCCACATTGTTCATATTCTTCTATTTGTAAGAAATAATCCATAGCTTTTTTTAGTGTTAAATCTATCGATTCATTTCTTAAAATGAATACAACGTTATCAGCTAAATTGGATATCATTATAGCATTTATGTGTTCCAATTCACCTCTAATCATTTTTTCTGAATATCTAATTATTTCAGAAAAAATAATATATTTGTTTTCATTAACCCAATCTATGATAGGTCGATTACCTACATTAATATGTAGTATAGAACTATCCTTTGTATGCTCTGATGTACTCAATTTGAAATTCTTTATTAAATTTAATCACATCCATAACTTCCAAAGTTTCTCCACCTATTTCTATTAAAATAGTGTTAAAAGTTCTATCTTTAGATTGAATTGTATCCAAAACTTTTAATTTAAAATCACTTTTAAAAAGTTCTTTATTGGCATCTAATACATTTTTAGAACCAATCCACGTACCAACCCAATCTATTAGATTAATACCATCGGAATATATTTCGGATAACTTTTCCAAGTCTTTAGAAGCAAATGCTTCAAAATATTGTTCTGTTTTAATTATAAGATTTTTATCCATAACAATTGTTTTATTTTTTATTTAAATACTTCGTAAGCAATATATACGATAACCAAAAACAGCCTGAAATTGAGTAGAAGATAACGTCTGCTCCCCAATACGAACCTGTCAGTTCCATCATTAGCTTGAATAGTGCATCGTAGCCAAGCGGTAGAAAGAACATCGCTAACATTAGTGATGTATCTTTGTAAAACATCAAACGATGCTCCCTTTCTTTTAATTTGTTTAGTTTGTTTTTCACTATCACCGTCGTCCATTTTATTAAATTTAGTTAAACAATGCATAACCAATTTAGAATAAATATTCAAGTCCTTTTGTATTTGGCCTCTGATATTTTATGTCGAATTCGGAATTTGTTGTTCCTTGCTTACACTGCTTCTTATACCATATATATAAAGCTTCTAAAGTTCCGTTACCTCTTTGTCTCTCCATCGCTTTATCCCATAAATCTTTTTCAAATTCCTTTTCTAATTCTTTACGAAGTTTCCAAAGTATTTTATTCTCATCTGCCATAGCCTCCAATTCTAACTTAATAGATTTGATTCGTTTCATTCTTCCAGCTTCCAAAGAAGCCTGAATACGATTCTGCTCATCCGTACCCCCATAATTTTTATAAGCATCCTCACTTGCTTTCTTGGCAGCCTCTTTAACAATCTTAGCCTCACTAAACATATAAGAATAATCAAAGTCACCATTTCGTATCTTTAGTAAAAGTGGGGCATCTGCTTTAAGTGGTTTGTTCGGTCTACCCTTAGTCCACCATCTAAATTTATTGTATGCCATATTATTTTCTTATTAAGGTTTTATCAAATTCCCATCTAATTCCTTTAGATTTATCAGTTACATAAACATCCACTTTACCATTGCCATCTATATCATCAATATTAATTAAGTGAGAATATGCTATTGAGTTTGTACTATTGCCAGAAATTTCGTTTGTTATATCGGTATAGTTTTTATTATCATTTGTTTTGAACATATATAATTTCCATTCGCCAGATGGTTTGTTCATAGTTACTACCATTTCGGTATAACCATCTTTATCAAAATCAAATGCATCTATATCCAATACCCACATATTATTTGTTATATTAATTGTAGTTGAATTGGATTCGTAAAAGTTATTACCATTACCCCATAAAATACGAAATCTATTGCCCGTTGAAACAATATCATTAATCACTAAATCTAAAAATCCATCTTTATTAATATCAAATATTTCGGCAGCATCAACCCATTCTATTGAATCAATATCAGATTTTCTTACATTAAAATTACCACTTCCATCGTTTATTAGTAATTTATTATATAGTCCTTTACCTTGATGTGTAGTGAATATAAGTAAATCGGTATCACCATCATTATCAATATCACCTGCGGTTGCTGACCTCCATATTCCTTTCCAATCGCTTAACTCTTTTACTTTAAAAGATTTGCCATCCACATTAAACATTATATTGTTTGGTAATATAGGGTCACAATACCAACAATCCGTTCCCGCCGGGTCCATTCCGGACATTAGAAATGCATCATCGAATCCGTTTTTATCAAAATCTGCTACAATTATTTTCGAAGCAAATATCTTTTTATTATCTACGAATGGGTAGGATTTTACTAATGGATTGCCAGAATAGAATTGTGGACCTGGCCATGTATATTCTACTTTTAAATCATAGCCATCGAACTGAATTAAATCATCAATTCCATCTTTGTTATAATCAATTTGTGCGAATGTTGCGTAACCATCCGGAGCATCTAACCATTGTTTTGTTTTATTTATAATTACTTCAGCTCTTTCTAATTGTTTTATTGGTACTATTTCATCTTTTTCACAACTAGTTAAAATAATCGATGAGATTAATATTATTGTTTTTAAGATTTTCATATAAGTTTATTTTACTTTCTAAAAATTCCATTCGGTCACTCTCTCCCATAATAGAATCATATTTAGAATAAATTCTAACAAATTCAGCCAATCCAATTCTATCTATTTCAGATTGCATTGTTTCAACCGATGGTAATATACATTTGTTAAATCCCATTAATCGTTTTTGTTTTGATAGTGTTCAAAATTATCTGTATTATGTCTTAAATTAAGATACCTATCAGCTGCTTCTTTTAAAGCTTGATTTGGTTGATATAACTCCTCCTCATCTTCTTCTCTATAAACATCACCAGCTTCTTTTACCCAGCTTCTAAATCCATCTTTACTGAATCCCATAGCAATTGTAAGTGATTCAAATGTTTCCATCACTTCATTTAAATCGATATCGCTATGGTCGATTTCAATAGTAACAGTTTTATCGTAATGCTTAACGGTAAACGTTGTTGGTTTACTCATATCTGATATTTTTCCGTACATATGTTTTTTATTTTAATCGAACCACTGTCTGCGATTCGTTTTTATATTTTTAATACCTCTATCTCTTAATTTAGGGTCATCGCCCAACTTAGAAGCTGCTTCAGCTATCTTTCTCGCTCTTTCATCATCTCCAACTTTACCTAGCTCTTTGGCTTTTTTTAATTCTTCGGTTGTTAGTTCGGCTCCCTTTGTTAAAGATGCGAATTGTTTTGCGTGATATTGACCGATGGGTACAGTGAATTGTTTTAAGTAAGCTGCTTTAGTATCTAAGTACTCAAAGAAATCAACCTCACTTAATTCTTTCATTTGCTCATTGGTTAATTCATTATTCGGATTGTAAATCATCGATATCAATTTCAGGGTTTAATTTATAAATCAATTCACCATCAGCGTTAACCGAATCCATAACAAGAGTTCCATCCATTACCATATCGCCAAAGGTTTTATTTATTCCTTCTTCGGTAACTTTTTGAACTATATCCATAAATTGGTCATCGGTAAGATATATATCCTCTACCTGCTCCCAATTACGTTGCATTTGTATTTCGAATTCTCTTCTAAGTTTGAAAGGGTCACAAAACAAATATTGTTCATAGAAATCGGATGCTTCTAATTCACTCATCATATTGTCCGCCGTTTCGATTATTTCGGATAAGATATCCATAGGTTATTTTTTTTCGTTAAACAATTTAAATGCTGCCTCTTCTTCTTCTTTTGTTGGATGATATGTAGATTTATAATACTCATCATCGTAGAACATATCATCTGGAAATATAGAACCACTATTTACGAATTCCCAAAATTCAGCTTCTTCTTTTTCTTTTTGTAGACACCATTGTTCAAAACTATAATCATCATCAATAAATTCATCTTGCCCACGCATTTCTTCTTGATACTGCATAAATAATTCTTTCATCTTTCCCATAGTTTATTTATTTTTAATGTTGATAATAATGTTTTCTAACAATTCAACTTCATTCTGAAATACAGCTTTCTCAAATTCATCTCTACTTTTTTCAATAGCAGCTTCTACTAAATTGATTAACATATCCTGATATGTTTGAGGCGATGTATTACTGAATGTGAATTTATGATTGGTAATTGTAATACCATTATCATAAAGACGTATCCAATATTCTAACCTCTTGTTAACCAGATAATATCTACCACTAATTGGAGCCATTAGGATATCCGTATCGGATGCTTCACATAAATTCTTTACAATATCTAAAATAAGTTGTTCTTTCTCATTTAGTTTGTACTTCGGAATAATTTTTTCTTTTAACCAGTTTATCATATTTTTAAGGGTTAATACTTTGTTTTACTTTTCAAATATACAAAAACTTTTTCAATTAATCAAGAACTATTTTAGCTATTTTAGTCACATTCCTTAGCTTAGCAGTTACAACCAACGTATCTCCCTTCATATTATATAAAGGTGCTATGATTGTGTTTATACTACCATCTTCCGAATTATAGCAAACGGGATTAATAGTAGGTACTAAAGCGTTTACATTACTAACGAATGGTGGTAGTGTAACAACCATCCATTGGCCTGTAAAATAGTTTAAATACGTTTTAGTTATAGTTGCCAATGTATCACCTTCTCTCAATACCCAATAGTGTGAACTTTTCCAATCAATCTTCTCTCTCGGTTCGGTTGGTATTCTACCATTTATTGTTATTGTGCCTGATATACGATGTATATTTTGTGATGTTTGTGAATACATCCTAAAATGAGAATACCCATTTCCATCAACTGGCAAACGGGTATCGATATTCATTTGAATTACATCTTTTGGAATTGGAACTTCCTCTTTACTACACGATGAAAAAAACGTCAAACATAATAGTAAAAGTAAATAAACTACAAAGATTATTACTTTATCCCAAGAATCTTTTTTCATATTATTCCGTTTCGTTAGAAATTATATCACCATATTGCTTAGCAGCCTTTGGGTTTCTCTCCAATAAGATTTGATATGCCATCTGATATCTACCCAATTCAACTGATGCAGGCCATAGCTCTGCTTCCAATGAATCACATCTATTTTGTAATGAATCGATAATCTTTCCTTTTTGGATATCACCGCCTGTGAAAACTTCAATCTTAGGTTCAGCTCTTAACCTAGCCAATTCCTTTTGTTGGAAATAACAAATCAATAATACGGCTACAGCGCCAGTTCCTACGATTGCTTTCTGATACTTTGCTATAAATTCTTTCATAATTGTTGTATTTTAATTAACACTTCTGTTACATCTTGCTCTGATAAATATCCCAAAACATCATTAGTAACCGGAGTAGCGTATGTTAGGTGGCCATCCGTATCCAATACTGCCAACTCATACAATCCTCTATCACCTCCATAACTATAAGGAGTTTTAACTACACTAGCACCATATCCATTATCAAATGTGATACGAGCTTGCACACCCCCAATATGACTGGGATGTTCTACAAATTCTAAATCTTTGAATGTTTTCATAAATCTAATATAAGAATTTTATTTTAAATTACCAAATTTTAAATCCACCACAATTGCGGAGGAATGTTACCCACCCTTTTAATCTACCTAATGAAGTACCATGTGCCGATTCTACCATTTTACCATTAGCCGCTACAACCGGCGCATAAAGGATATCACCATACTCATATTGTTCATTTAAAGATACGGATACTTCGGATGGAATGAATTGGCCTGTTCCAGCTTCACACCAACTACCCATAACAATATAAATCCTATCGTCATCTTCGATTAGGTATTCATTGTAATTATTGGATATCAGTAACTCAATAGCATCTGCCAATTTATCACATTGCTTTTGTGTCCTCAATCCCTTACCATCATTTGAACCCCAATATGAAGTATCATAATCCAATTTACTATTTATCATAGCTGCTTCGGATATGGCGAGAATAGGTCTCCATCCCCACCAGTTAGAACAAAAGTAATCACCTTTTTCTGTTTTAGGCTTTCTGCCTGATATATCTACTCCCATAGTCTTATTAGTTTAAATAAATAATTTTAATATCATCCGGAAATCCAAATATAATTTGAAACGGATAGTTAAGTTGCATTATATTTTCCATAACTTAAAATATTTCTTCAGCTATACCCAATACTTCAGCCAATCCCAATAGTATCGCAGTGTTACCAAATTGTTCATTAAATAGAAAATAACATGCTCCGATTCTCAATACACTCTTTACAATCGATATGTAAAAGTGACTGTTTGTTTTACTCTCTTTTGGTTGTATCATAAATCAAAGTTTAAAAATTATTAAATATGTTTATATATTGTTTGTGTAATTCATTACACACTTTTTTACTTACACCTTTTGTGAAAGGTTTGTAATCGTGTCCAAATGCCAGATAAGCCTGAATTTCATCATCGATTACTTTATCAGTATAACCCATTTCAATTAGGTTGTTTCTGAATGTAAGGTAATCTTTTGTTGGTATAGTCAATGTTATTTCACTTACCAACTCTTTGTACTGCTTATTGGTGGCGTATAACCCGTGACAGATTTCGTGTTGAAACGTATCACCTTCGGTACTACCTGCTCCAATCATATACCCATCACAATCATCACCATTTAATTCGTACAATTGGTGAATGATTGATTCCATTACATCATCGTAATCGGTATATCTATCAGTCAATGTATCGTAGCAATTGTAAGCAACTTCTAAAGGAACATTGAATCCACTCCAGTCTATACCATAGGTAAATCCTCTACCATATTCTTTACTATACCATTTCATATATTCGGTAAAGCTAAAATCACTATTACCTCTAAATGCCGGATTTGGTGATTCATAGAACTCCTGAACTCTAAGGAATGTCATTGCTCTATCATATCTATCTTCGATAATAACAGCGAACACTTTAGGTTTAACTTGCTCTATTTTATATTCAATATTTAACATAGTTTATATTTTATATTCATACTCAAAAAACATAGAACCCCACTAAAAGTGGGGTCTATGCTTATGGGGCGGGAGAGTTATGAGTATGAGTTATGAGTAACCGCCCCAATATTTTTACCATTGAATTTCATCCTTAACTTCTTCTACTACGTTCTCATATAGGGTAGAATCGTTCTCACTTCTCATATACTTTTGAACCAACTGCTTA
>Ga0209358_10002122_pt1 | contig 15327 bp, 12 predicted proteins | sample LauGreFa1BDMLBSN_2_FD_187574 | JGI IMG/M metagenome (GOLD analysis project Ga0209358, IMG submission 187574) | Freshwater lake microbial communities from Lake Michigan, USA - Fa13.BD.MLB.SN (SPAdes) (version 2) | ecosystem: Environmental > Aquatic > Freshwater > Lake | place: Lake Michigan, USA... | reverse complement strand
AAGACCACTGGCGCAATCATCATGCCCGCTACAGAACCGATGGCGGCGGCAAGTCCCCAACCCAAGGCCAACATCCAACCCACGCGGATGCCTACCAAGCGACTTGAATCTGGATTTTGCGCTGCAGCGCGCATGGCCAGCCCCAGTGGTGTGAACTTGAAAAAGCTGTAGAGCAAAAGCAGAAGCACCATGGTGACGCCAATGGAGCCCAGTTCGTGCGATGAAATGAAATACAAACCAAACGGCGGCTCTTTGGGAAAAGGCGATGGAAAAGCTTTGATGGTGTATGTGAAGACCCAACCCGCAATGCTGTTTAGGATGACCAACAGACCAATGAAGACCACCACAATGTTAAGCACCGGCGCATTTTCTACAGGCCGAATGATGATCCGCTGGATCAAAATCCCCAAGCTAAACGACAGCAAGATGGTGCAAACAAAAGCCAGCCAGTAGGAGACGCCTGCGTTGATCAGGGTCCATGCCATGTAAGTGGCAAACATTGCAATTTCGCCTTGCGCAAAATTGATGTGGTGCGTTGATTGGTAAATCATCACGAGCGCCAAGGCAAGGCTGGCATAAACCCCGCCCGTGGCAATGCCAGCAACAACTTGGTGAATGAAGGTTTCCATGTTGGTGTTCTCAGTGGCCGAGGTAAGAGCGACGAACAGCTTCGTCTTGTTTCAGGTCTTTCGAAAGACCCGACAAAACCAGTTTGCCGGTTTCCAAAAGGTAAGCGTAATTTGCCAGATCGAGTGCCATGGCAGCGTTTTGTTCAACCAACAAGATCGTCACTTTGTCGGTCTGGTTGATGGTTTGCATGATGTCAAAAATCTCTCGGACAATGAGCGGTGCCAAGCCAAACGAAGGTTCGTCCAGCAGCAGCAATCGGGGGCGCAGCATGAGGGCCCTTGCAATAGCCAGCATTTGTTGCTCACCACCGGAAAGTGTGCCGGCTTGCTGATTGCGCCTTTCCTTCAACCGAGGAAAGTAGCTGTACATCTTTTCCTGGTCCAGAGCCACCTCTTGCTTGTCTTTTCGGGTGTAGCTGCCCAGTTGCAAATTTTCTTCTGTGGAAAGGCTTCCGAAGGTGCCACGGCCGTCGGGCACGTGGGCCACACCCAGTCGAACAATGTCCTCTGTGGCCTTGCCTTCAATGGCTTGTCCATCAAACATGATTTGACCGCGAACTTTGATCATCTTGCTCAATGCACGCAGCGTGGTGGTTTTACCGGCACCGTTGGCGCCTAGCAAGGTCGTGATACTGCCCTCTTCAATTTGCATCGACAGGCCATGCAGCACTTCGGTGGCGCCATAGCCGGCAAAAAGGTCTTTGACTTCAAGAAGCATTCGGCTCATTTTGAAGACCCCAGGTAAGCTTGAATCACATCAGGATGTTGACGCACTTGAGTCGGTGTGTCATCGGCAATTTTTTTGCCAAAATTCAGCGCCACCACCTTATCGGAGACACTCATGACCAGACTCATGTGGTGTTCCACCAAAAGCACGGTGACCTTGAATTGATCACGGATTTTCTTGATCAGGTCGCCCAAGGCATTCACTTCTTCATGGTTCAAACCCGCGGCTGGTTCGTCAAGCAGCAAGAGTTTTGGCTGGCTTGACAAAGCACGCGCAAGTTCAACGCGTTTTTGTGTACCAAAAGGTAAGTCAGAAACTTTGCGCAAGGCCACAGATTGCAAATCTAAAAATTCGACCAATTGCATGGCGTTCTGGTGAATTTGGGCTTCTTCTTGACGCACGCCTGGCAGTCGCAGGGCGTGAGCCAGAAAGCCTTTTTCTGCACGGCAGTGTGCGCCAACCTTGATGTTGTCCAGAACCGACATGGTTTTGTAAAGCGCCAAGTTCTGAAAGGTCCGGCCAATTCCAATTTCGGCCGTCTTGTGGCGCGTCATGCCTTGGAGGCTTTGGCCCTCAAAATGAATTTCACCCTCGCTGTAATCGTACAAGCGAGAAAGGCAATTGAACAATGTGGTTTTGCCAGCGCCGTTGGGGCCAATCAGACCAGCGATCTGTCCTTGCTGAACATCGAAAGAGACCCCGTCTAAGGCAACAATGCCGCGGAATTTGACGGTGACTTGCGAAACCGAGAGCAGCACCGGGGCATCGGCTTTAGGGCGCGACTCGAGAATTGAATCCTGTTCGATCATCCATCCCCTTTAGGACAAGTGAAGTAAGTATAGAAACTAAATCAGATCCTGTCAGAAAGAAACACAGTGACCATCGGGAGTTTCCCGAGCACTGTCACTTCGGAAACATCTCTCGAAGTTTCAGTTTGTAAAACTTGCCTGTTGAAGTGCGAGGCACACTGGCGATCCATTCATAGCGGTCAGGCACTTGCCACTTGGCAAAACCCATTTTCAGCAAATGGGCAGCCAGTTCATCGGCTTGCGGTTCTTGGCCTGGTTTGGCCACTAAACAAGCCAAAGGCCTTTCGCTCCACTTTTCGTCTGGAATGGCAATCACTGCCGCTTCGGCAATACCAGGATGCGCCATCAGCGCGTTTTCTAAATCGACCGAACTGATCCACTCTCCGCCAGATTTGATTAAGTCCTTGGTGCGATCGGTAATGCGCACAAAGCCCATGGTGTCAACGCTGGCCACATCTCCGGTCCGCAGCCAACCATCGTCGGTGAATTTATCGTCGCTCACGGGAACATGGTGGTAGCTGCCCGTGATGAAAGGGCCTCGCACCTGCAACTCACCTACATGCTGTCCATCCCAAGCTTGGTCTTGGCCTTCATCGTTGCGAATACGCAAATCAACCAGGGGCACCGGAATGCCAGCCATGGCGGCGCGGCGGTAGCGTTCATTCATAGACGCATCGCGCAATTCGGCCTTGGGGTAAGAAATGGTACAGACCGGCGAAGTTTCAGTCATGCCCCAGCCTTGCAAAATCCAGATGCCATGTTTGTCAAATGCGCGGATTAAGGCTTCGGGCACTGCAGCCCCCCCCACTAGGCTGCGCATGCCAGCCGGTAGTTTCCAGCGGCTCGGTTGTTGGGTCAAAGCCGCTTCGTAAGCCTGAATCAAACCCATCCAAATGGTGGGTACACCCAATGACAAAGTAGGCGGCTCAATTTGCATCAGGTCCAACAAATCGTCTGGGTGCAGATGTGGCCCTGGAAACACCAGTTTGACGCCCATCATGACTGCGCCATAAGGGATACCCCAGCTGTTGGCATGAAACATGGGCGTCACTGGCAGGACCACATCGGTGCCGCGCAAAGACCAGAAATCGCCCAGCGAGGCAACCAGCGTGTGCAAAACAGTTGAGCGGTGCGAGTAGACCACCCCCTTGGGTCGTCCAGTGGTGCCAGATGTGTAGCACATGGAAATCGGATCGTCTTCCGAATGTGTGGCGTATTCGAATTGGCTGCCATCCGTGCCAGCCAACCACTGTTCGTAGTTCATGAACTCTGCAGGCACATCGGCACCAGAAAAGGGAAACACGACGACTTTTTCGAACTTGTACTTGCTCTCAATCTGGCGGTAAAGCGGAAGCAAGATGTCGTCAATGATCAAAAACCGGTCTTGTGCATCGTTTGCAATCCAAGCAATTTCGTCTGGTGACAAGCGCAAATTCAGAGTGTGCATGACACCGCCAGCAGCAGGAATACCGAAGTAGCATTCCAAATGGGCATGGTGGTTCCAACACAAGGTGGCTACCCGATCGCCTTTTTTCAGACCCAAATCTTTCAAGCCCTTGGCCAGGCTTCGCGTCCGGCTATAAAACTGTGCGTAGGTGTGCTTGACCAGAGATTTATCGGGCAGTCGCGAAACAATTTCATTGTCTGGAAATAAAGTGCCCGCTCGGTCTAGAAAATGATTGATGGACAAGTCCACCTTCATCATGGTGCTGGTTACATCTGCGTTAGATTTCATCAAGTGCACTCCATGGTTTTTTGATCTAGTAAACCGGTTTGTATTTCACTAAAGTGTCCAATACCCCTGTAGAGACATTGAAACCATCACCATATTGAACTGCAAGTTCTTGACTTCGCTTCGCAAAATTTGAAACGCCCATGCCGTAAATAAACTGCAAAGCGCCGCCGGTCCATGCTGGATATCCAATGCCGAAAATAGAGCCAATGTTGCCTTCGTGGACGGATGTCAAAACACCTTCGTCCAAACACCTGGCAGTTTCAATTGCTTGTCTGTAAAGGATTCGGTCTTTAATGTCTTGCTGATCAATTGTGACTTGGCTCTTTTCAAATATTTTTTTCAATTCAGGCCACAGCATCTTTTTTTGTTCGGCTGGGTAATCGTAAAAACCGCCACCCGATGCTCGCCCACCTCGCTTGAACTCCTTGACCATTCTTTCAACCAACAGTTCTCCAGGGCTTTCAGCATAGGTGCGCCCTTCTTTCTTGAAGTCTTCGCGAGTTTGTTCTAAAACATGGACCGACAAAGTCAGGGCAGTTTCGTCAATCACAGCCAATGGACCTACGGGCATGCCCACTTGCATAGCCAGATTTTCAATCACTGGCGCTGGTATGCCCTCACCTAACATGGCAGCACCCTCCATGACAAAAGTGGCAAAGGTACGACTGGTATAAAAACCTCGTGAGTCGTTCACGACGATGGGCAGTTTGCCCAAGGCCTGAACATAATCGTAAGCACGCGCGATGGTTTCATCGTCGGTTTTTTCACCCCGAATAATTTCGACCAACTTCATTTTTTCTACGGGACTGAAAAAATGAATGCCAATAAATTTCTCAGGATGATTGCTGGCAGTGGCTAATCCACTAATGGGCAAGGTCGATGTGTTGCTTGCAAAAAACCCACCCTCAGCCAGCATGGTTTGCGCTTCTTTGGTAACTGTGGATTTGAGATCACGCTGTTCGAAGACTGCTTCAATGATGAGATCGCATCCTTTCAAGTCTTGCGTATTGTCGGTGGCTTGAATCAAGTTCAACAAAGTGGTTTGCTGTTCAAATGTCATGCTGCCTTTTTCCAGCAACTTTTGTGTGAGTGCCGAGCTGTAAGACTTTCCCTTTTCAGCCTTTTCAAGGGTCACATCTTTTAGGACAGACGCAATACCCCGACTGGCTTGGCTGTAGGCAATGCCAGATCCCATCAAGCCCGCGCCTAAAATGCCAACCTTTTGGGGTCGATAGCGAGGCACGCCCGCAGGACGACTGTGGCCGCTTTTGATGCTGTTCATGTTGAAAAACACTGTATTGATCATGTTGCGCGCAATACCACTGGTCATCAGGCCTGCCAGGTAGCGGCTCTCTATGCGCATGGCTGTGTCAAAGTCGACCAGCGCGCCTTCTACCATGGCAGCCAAAGCAGCCTCTGGTGCCGGATATAAACCGCGTGTTTTTTGTTTCAATGCTGCCGGCGCCAAACTCAACATACCCGCCAATTTGGGGTTGTGAGGCGCACCGCCAGGCATCTTATAGTCCTTGCGGTTCCAAATGTGAAGACAAGCCTCTGGCTTGTTTTGAGCTGCTGCAATAAAGGCCAAGGCACATTTGCGAAGCTCTGAATCAGTCTCGACCAACTCATTCACTAAACCGAGTTTCAAAGCTTGCTCAGGACCAAACAACTTACTTTCCAAAATATAAGGCTGGGCCGCAAGCAGTCCTAATGTGCGCGTCATCTTGGTAATACCGCCACCGCCTGGAATGAGACCCAGCGTGACCTCTGGTAAACCAAACTGAATTTTAGGATTGCGGGTTGCAACTCTGTGATGGCCAATCAGCGCTACTTCCCAGCCACCGCCCAAGGCACTTCCATTCAAACAACTGACAACTGGAATACCTAGCGTCTCAATTGTCCTGAAATTTTTCTTGATGCGTTCAATTTCAACAAATACCCGAGGGCCATCAGCCGAGCTTGATCGCATGACACCCTTTAAATCAGCGCCTGCGAAGAAAGTCGATTTGTTGGAAGCCAAAACAACGCCCTGAAGCTTTGATCGGTCTTTTACAAGCTCCTTTGCAACCTGGTCTAAATCATCTTGCCATTGCAAGCACATGGTATTGACGGGCGAGCCCTGCTCATCAAAGGTAATGGTAGCAATCTGTTGCTCAATCTCGTAGCGCAATGTTTTCAAAATCATGGGGCCACCTTCTCTTAAACGCGTTCAACGATGGTGGCAATGCCCATACCACCTCCCACACAGAGTGTGGCCAAACCATAGCGGAGTTGTCGACGGTGTAATTCATCAATCAAGGTTCCAAGAATCATGGCGCCTGTAGCACCCAACGGATGACCCATTGCAATGGCGCCGCCATTGACATTGACGCGGTCATGCGACACGCCCATTTCTTGCATGAACTTGAGAGGCACCGCCGCAAATGCTTCGTTCACCTCAAACAAATCAATCTGATCAATACGCAGGCCCGCCTTGTCCAGTGCTTTTTTAGTGGCTGGCATGGGCCCTGTGAGCATGATGGTGGGGTCAGCGCCAGACAAAGCTGCCGCCACAATTCTGGCGCGCGGCTTTAGATCATGTACTTTTCCTGCCGTCTCGCTGCCAATGAGCACTGCGGCAGCACCATCGACAATGCCAGAGGAATTGCCTGCATGGTGCACATGAAAAATACGTTCAACTTGAGGGTAGCGCTGCAAAGCCACAGCATCAAATCCCATAGCGCCCAACTGCTCAAAAGAGGCCCTGAGCGCACCCAGGGTTTCAGTCGTGGTTTGCGGTTTGATGAATTCATCTTGCGCCAGAATGACTTGACCCAGCTTGTCTAAAACGGGCACCACAGAACCATCAAAGTAGCCACTGGCTCTGGCGTGTGTAGCTCGCCTTTGTGACTCAACAGCAAAAGCATCTAAGTCGTATCGACTGAAGCCACAGAGGGTGGCAATCAAGTCCGCCCCAATACCTTGAGGCACAAACAAGGTCGCACTGTTTGTTTCTGGATCTTGCGCCCATGCACCGCCATCTGCACCAATAGGAACGCGGCTCATACTTTCTAAACCACCCGCCACCACCAACTCTTCCCAACCGCTTCGAACCTTCATAGCGGCCAAGTTGACTGCTTCTAAACCAGAGGCGCAAAACCGATTGACTTGAAGCCCAGCACATTGCCAATCCCAGCCAGCTTTAAGCGCCGCCACTTTGGGCACCACCGAGCCCTGCTCGCCGACGGGAGACACCACGCCCATGACCACATCGTCAACAGCGGCCGTATCGAGTTGATTGCGACTTTGAAGTTGCGCCAACACACCTGCCAACAAGTCGACGGGCTTGACCTCATGCAAGCTGCCGTCTTTTTTACCTTTTCCGCGTGGTGTGCGAATTGCGTCGTATACAAATGCTTCACTCATATTTTCTCCGTAAATCGACCAAGGGTTAGACCTTGTGTGGTGAGGTATTGGAAACAGTATACTTTCCGCAAAGCGTGCGCTTTGTATAAATAAACCCTAATCTTTTGCAAGAAGTCACATGATCGAACGAACCCTCTTTAACGACGGCCACGAAGCCTTTCGCGATAGTTTTCGCCGCTTCATAGACAAGGAAATCGCCCCTTACCACGAGGGTTGGGAAGAACAAGGATATGTTGAACGTACCGTTTGGAACAAAGCTGGTGAAAACGGTTTTTTATGTATGGGTCTGCCTGAAGCGTTTGGCGGTTCAGATGCAGATAAGCTCTATTCGGTAGTGCAAATGGAAGAGATTGCACGCGCCGGATTTAGCGGTATTGGCTTCGGCTTGCACAGTGAAATCGTTGCGCCCTATATCCTTCACTACGGGACAGAAGCGCAAAAGCAAAAGTACCTCCCTAAGTTAGTCAGCGGTGAAATGGTTGGCGCGATCGCCATGAGCGAACCGGCAGCTGGCTCTGACTTACAAGGCGTAAAAACTACTGCGTTGTTGCAATCCGATGGAAGCTACTTGATCAACGGCAGTAAGACTTTCATTACCAACGGATGGCATGCCGATTTGGTGATTCTGGTGGCCAAGACTGACCCAGCTGCCGGTGCCAAAGGCACCAGTTTGTTTTTGATTGAAAAAGGCATGCCCGGATTTGATAAAGGCAAACGCTTGAAAAAAATGGGCATGAAAGCCCAAGATACATCCGAACTTTTCTTCAACGATGTGTCTGTCAGCGCAGACCAACTTCTAGGTGGGCCCGCCATGCAAGGCAGAGGCTTCTTTTGCTTGATGGAGCAGCTGCCGTGGGAGCGCCTCCAAATCGCTATTGGTGGCATTGCCGCAGCACAAGCTGCCATCGACTGGACGTTGCAGTATGTTAAAGACCGAAAGGTTTTTGGACAGGCTGTGGGCAATTACCAAAACACCCGTTACACCTTGGCAGAGCTGCAAACGGAGGTGCAAGTGGCGCGCGTGTTTGTGGATAAATGCTGTGAATTGATTACACAAGACAAGCTCGACACTGCTACCGCCAGTATGGCCAAGTATTGGTGTACAGACTTGCAATGCAAAGTGATGGATGAATGCGTTCAGCTGCATGGTGGCTATGGCTATATGTGGGAATATCCCATCACACGGGCCTATGCCGACGCGCGTGTACAACGTATCTACGGTGGCACTAACGAAATCATGAAAGAAGTGATTTCGCGCAGCATGGGCTTAAGCGGTCGCTAAGGCCTATAACTACTTATCTAATGAATACCTCCTTGGCCAAACGCCCGCGCGGGAGACCCAAAAAAACCGAAGAGCAACGTGATGATGGCAACCGTCGCCAGGCACTCATATGCGCGGCGGCGCAGCTTTTCAAGCTAAAGGGCTATGACGCCACCACCACCCGTGAAATCGCTGCACAAATTGGAATGCAGCCAGGCTCTCCGTTCTATCACTTCGAAAATAAACAAGACCTGTTGTTGGCTGTCATGGTAGATGGCATGAAGCGAGCCATCGCAGACCAACACACCTTGCTAAAAGCCTTATTAACTCAGTCTCCCAAGGCCAACGCAAGCATCAAGCTACGCATACTAATTCGCCACCACTTTGAGGTTCTGCTGGGTCCTCAGAGCGACTTTATCCCTGTCATGCTTTATGAGAGTCGCGCTCTCAACAGTGTTCAACGCCTTAGCATCAATAAGCTCAAAGATAGCTACGAGGCTGCTTGGATTCCCGTTTTACAAGAGCTCTGCCACTGCAACAAATTGAAAGCGCCAGTCGGCATTTCAAGGCTGATGATTTTTGGTGCGCTGAACTGGTCTGTTCAATGGTACGAAGCGCCGCTGATCAAAAATAAAAATCGCGTAAAAAGTCATCATGCATCGCTAGATGAACTGACTGAGGCCGCACTTGTTTTGTTTTTATGACCGGCTATTTCGCCTGACTTGAAGGCAGCGGACAAGAAGGTGACCCCTTTAAAATTAAGCCCTCAACGATTCGGATCTTTTCGCAGCAAAACTATGTTGCGGTAGCCCAGTCGTATGAGACCTTGCTCCTGGAAGTGACGCAGTTGCTGGTTAACACGTTGGCGCGACGCCGAAGACGCTTGGGCCAGGTCAGACTGGCTAACGCGCAGCATGACGCCATCGGGCACTACTGTGCTGTTGTATTTGGCGATGCGCTCCAGCGAGGCCCATACGCGAAGCTCTAGACTATGCATGCCCTGATCGGCCAGATTGTCAAACAGTTGGTTGATGCGCAAGCCTAAAATACGCAGCAGGTCCAGGGCTACCAAAGGGTCGCGTCCAATCAACTCAATCAACCGGGCACGTTCGATGTGCAAGACCTGTGTAATGCCATGAGAGACCATGTCGGCTGGATTGTTAGCTTGAGCAAATACCGAGCTCAATCCTGCAATCTCGCCAGGTAACATCCAGCGTATCAATTGCTCCTCGCCCTCCTGGGTAATCACGCTGATTCTTATGCGGCCGCTGACCACCAGCCATGCTGCCGAGGTGGGTTGGCCACGGCTGAGCAAGACCTGGCCATCGTTCCAAGTACGTAGCATGCCTACGTCATGCAACGCTTGGGTCGAGCGTTTTGTCAGGCCTGGGCTTTGCGCCCAGTCCTTATTTATTTCATCAGCGTCTAGCACTTTGAAAACTTTAGCGCGATTGCTGCTGGCTTGGCTTTCGGTCGGTGTGCGTGGGGGTGGCGATGGCATGGTTGGTCAGGATGAAATTGGCTTATTTTGAGTGCTTTCCCTTAAATTGTCACAACAGAAACAATTTGTCAAATCCTGTGGGCTTTAAATTGGTAGCACCGAGCTTGACGGTAATCAAGTTTAGGAACCACATTGGAGACGACATGAAATTTTCTGCTGCGGCATTTGTGCGCACCTCACTCGGTGCAATCGCTATCACACTGGGCGCCAGCGCCATGGCTCAACCCGTGGTGCGCTTCCAGGACTACCCCGGCACCGGCAACATGCTGGTGCGTGTGGCCATTGAACAAGGTTTTTGCCAGCAAGCCGGCATCCGTTGCGAACTGCGCACCATCCCCGCAGCTCCGCTGGGCATGCAAACCATGCTGGCGGGTGACATTGAAGTAGCTTATGGACCCACCGAGGTAATTGCTGCTTCGGTGGCCTGTAAAGTGCCCATTAAAGTCATCGCTGCCGGCTTTGTTGACCCTGTCTTTTTCATTGCCGCATCGGCCAACACCGAGTTGCCCACCGAAAAAGAAGGCTACCCCGGCGTAGTCAAGTCCTTCAAAGGTAAAAAAATCGGTGTGACCCAGCGTGGCTCGGGCGCTGAATTCCAGGTGGTCGACATGCTGGCCGATGCTGGCCTGACTGCCAACGACGTGACCTTTGTGGCCGTGGGTGCCCCTGACACCGCCTTTCCAGCCCTCACACGTGGTCAGGTCGATCTGATCATGACTTTCTCGCCCACCGATGGCATGTGCGAGGTCCTCAAGGCCTGCCGCGTTGTGATCGATCCTCGCAAGGGCCAGGGGCCTAAAAGCATCTTGGCCACCCGTGGTGGTGCAGGTGCTATGGCGGTCAAAGCCGACTGGGCTGCTGCCAATGCCACCACCGTGGCCGCCATTCGCAGGACCCTAGAACTATCAGAGGCCTTCATATCCAACCCGGCCAACTTCGGCAGGACGCTAGAAATTCTGCGCAAGACCTTCGCACTGCAACTGCCCAATGCCGACCTAATCGCAGAAGTTGCCTTGCGCAATTCAATCGGGACTTTCAAGGCCCGTGGTTCGGTGCCTGCCATGCAGGCGGTGGCAGACTCCATGACTGAGAACAAATTGCTACCGGTCAAGGTTGACCTGGCTCCAGTGGTGCTGCCCTGACCTTCGATGGCATGGACATGGCTAGGACGCATGGATGATCGACGTACAGCACATCGACCTGAGTTTTGACGGCACCCAGTGGGTTTTGCAGGGTGTGGACCTGCACGTCAAGTCAGGGGAGTTTGTGGCGCTTGCGGGTCCCAGCGGCTGCGGAAAGACCACCTTGCTCAACCTCTGTGCTGGCTTGTTGGATCTGCCCCCGGGCCAGAGGCTACAGGTGGCGGGCCAAGCTCCTAAGCTTGGCAGCCGTGAGGTAGCTTACATGTTGGCTCGAGATAGCCTGTTTCCCTGGCTCAATGCACTGGACAACGCCGCCTTCGGACTAAAAGTGCGTGGCATGCCCATCGCTGAGGCTCGGGATCGGGCCGCGAAGATGCTTAAGCAGGTGGGGCTGGGCGGCTTCGAATACCGAATGCCCAAAGCGCTGTCGCATGGTATGCGCCAGCGCGTGGCCTTGGCTCGCACATTTGCCATGCCTTCACCTTTGTTGCTAATGGACGAGCCCTTTGGGTCATTAGACGCACAAACCAAGTTGCAGCTGCAGGACCTGTTGCTGCAGTTGTGTCAGGAGGGCAACAGAACCGTGTTGTTCGTCACTCACGACCTGTCTGAAGCCGTTGCGCTGGCCGACCGGGTGGTAGTGATGTCCTCGCGCCCCGGGCGCATCGTAGCCGATGTGACGGTGCCGCTTGAACGCCCTCGCTCCATCCGACAGCTGCAAACCAACGAGAACTTTCACCGTACATACGCCCAGGTGTGGAAACATCTTGAGGAAGGTTGGGTGCACCATGAAGGCTGACACCTTGCGTACTCTGTCGCATCACGCTGTGTTTGTGAGTGTGGTGCTGGGCTTGTGGGAATGGGCTGCACGAACGGGCTTCATCGACCCGAGCTTCTTGGGCAGTCCTCTGGGAATAATTGGCTTCACACTTGAGAACCTAGCCAACGCCCGGCTTTGGGGCGATCTGGGCTACACCCTGATGGCCGTTTTTTCGTCTTTTTTCATCGGCTCGGTCGCCGCAATGGCTACAGGTTTGGCCTTTGTCACCTGGCCAAAGCTCGAGGCTTTTTGTGAACCCTACATCGCGGCTATGAACGTGCTGCCCCGCATCGCGCTGGTGCCGCTGTTCATTTTGTGGTTCGGACTAGGCGTGGGCTCCAAGATCGCCCTGGGAGTGTCGCTGACTTTCTTCATTGTGCTCTCCACCACAGTGGCCGGTATCCGGGGTGTCAGCCAAGACCACATCACGCTTACGCGAAGCCTGGGCGCCAGCAGCCAACAGATGTTCTTTTGGGTCACTCTGCCGGGTGCTGTACCGGTGCTGTTTTCGGGTCTGCGCCTGGGCCTGATCTACGCCTTGCTGGGTGTGGTTGGCGCAGAAGTCATTGCTTCCGAGCGGGGTCTGGGTCAACAACTCGCCTATCTCGGATCTACTTTCAACGTCAACGGCGTATGGTCGCTGCTGTTTGATCTGGCGCTCATTGGAGTACTGATCATGAAGCTGATGAACTGGGTTGAGCGCCGTCTGCTGCACTGGCAATGAGCCCAGTTCATTGTCATATTAAGGAGATAAAAAATGAGCTTCCGTCACATCCAGATCGACCCCTTGACGCCGACCATTGGCGGCATGATCAGCGGCGTAGACCTGAACAGCACTCGGTCCGAAGACGTATACGAAGAGATCAAAAGAGCGCTCTGGCAATATGGTGTGGTGTTCTTCCGCAAACAAGCTTTGAAGCCCGAGGCTTACATCCGTCTGGGTCAGAACTTTGGCGAGATGGAGCAGCATGAATTTTTCCCGCACATTGAAGGTCACCCACAGATCCAGTTGATTTCGAACCAGGGCAATGAAGCGCCCGAGACCGATCGCTGGCACACCGATGTGACTTTCCGAAAAAAGCCCAACATGGTCTCCATCTTGCGCATCACCGACCTGCCGCCTGCAGGGGGTGACACCATGTGGATGCATGCAGGAGCTGCCTACGATGCCCTCAACCCCGGCATGCAGCAGATGCTCGAAGGCCTGCAGGCCGATCACGACCTGCCCTGGGCTTTCCGCCGCATCAATGCCACAGAGCGCTTGGCCAAGCGTGCCTCTGCCAAGACCGGCATGTTGGTCACAGCCAATGCACAAGAGTGCAAGATGATTGAGAACACACCCACGGTGACCCACCCGGCAGTGATCACACACCCCTATACCGGCCGCAAGATTTTGTTCGTGAATTCAATCTGGACCAAGCGACTGCTAGGCATGCACATGGACCTGTCAGAGGCTGTGCTGAACATGCTTTACGAGTGGGTCAAAAAGCCCGAGTTCATGGTGCGTTTCCGTTGGGAAAAAGACTCGGTTGCTATGTGGGACAACTGCGCCACGCAGCACTACGCGGTGTTTGATTACGCCCCACATTACCGTGCCGGTCAACGCATGACCTGCGGCAGTTTTGTGCCCACCCTCAACCCTGGTTCGGCCAGCGCAGCCGGCGGGGGTGGCCAGCCCTCGGTGATGCACCAGTTGCTGGACACCACCCGCATGCAAGCGGCCAGTCCACGCGAGCAGCAAGCGGTAGAGGCTATCTTCAGCGCCCTAGAAAACGTAGACCTGAACGCCGTGGCCGCTGCCGCCCAGCGCCGCTGAACTAGGGCAGTACCCCGACATGAGTTTCAATAACCCCATCGATCTGGCCGACCACGACCTGGCCGCTTTGCAGGAGGCCCGCGACTTGCTGGGCCGCGCCCAACAAGCCGCTGCCGTTCTGGCAATGTGGACGCCCGAAGAGGCCAAGCGTGTGGCCAAAGAGGTGGCCGCAGCATTATTGCCCCGTGCCGAGTTTTATGCCGAATGGGCCGTACGAGAAAGTCGCATCGGCAAAGTCCCCGACAAGATCGCCAAGAACCAGATTGCTTGCACGATCACGTCCAGCGCTTGGGATAATGTCGCTTTGGGTGGAGTGCGACGCATTGACGCGCTGCGCATCGTCGAGATCGGACGCCCGGCGGGTGTCGTGGTGGGTTTGTCCAACTCCACCTCGCCCGTGGCCACCATCATCTTCAAATCTATCATGTGCTTGATGACACGCAACGCGCTCGTCATATCGCCTCATCCGGTGGCCTTGGGCTGCTGCACGGCCGTCACCCTAGAATTGCAGACCGCCATTGAAAAAGCAGGTGGTCCGGCGCATGCGCTGCAAATCCTTACGCGCCCCACGGTCGAGGCCACAGGGGCGTTGATGCGCGACGCCCGCACCGACGTGATTTTGGCCACTGGTGGGACGCCCATGGTGCGTGCAGCCTATGGCTCGGGCAACCCCGCCATTGGTGTGGGATCGGGCAATGTGCCGGTCTATGTGGACGCGAGCGCCGACCTGCAGGCGGCTGCAAAAACAATTGTGGTTGACAAGAACTTTGACCACGGCAGCCCCTGCTCGGCTCCATCGGTGATCGTGCTGCATTCGGGCGTTGCTGTGCCCATGCAACAGGCCCTGATGGGTCAGGGTGCGCATGTGTGCACCGAAGAAGAGGCGCAAAAAATTCAGCACCACGCCTTTCCAGGCGGCAAGTTCAATGGCAAGGTGGTAGGTCGCCCCGCGTTTGAGATCGCACAAGCCGCTGGCGTGCAGGTGCCGCTCGACTGCCAGGCCCTGATTTGCCCCATCACCAACCCGCAAGCGGGCCATGTGATGCTCAAGGAAAAGCTATCACCCATCTTAGGCTGTGTGGTCGTGACGGGCATGGATCAAGCCATTGACGTGGCGCGACTAATGCTGCAACACAGCGGCGCAGGCCACACATCCGGCATCCATTCGGCTAACGCCGAGCAGGCGGTGGTCTGGGGGGCTGCGCTTGATTACTACCGCGTGGTGGTGAACGGCTCCACGGTGCACGACAGCACCGGGGCCCACACCGGTCTGCCTTACACCTTCACCATTGGAACGGGGTATGCGGGTAAAAGCTCGGTGGACTTTAACGTTGGCCCCGAGCTGCTGGTCAACTGGAAACGCGTGGCCTTTCCACTGCCCGGCGGATGGGCCGGGGCCATGGCTTCGGGTGCGGCCTTGCCAGCGTCTGTAGGCAGTTTGTCCACCATCACGCCTGAGCTCCAGGCCACGGTCCTGCGCAT
>Ga0209358_10002121_pt1 | contig 15328 bp, 17 predicted proteins | sample LauGreFa1BDMLBSN_2_FD_187574 | JGI IMG/M metagenome (GOLD analysis project Ga0209358, IMG submission 187574) | Freshwater lake microbial communities from Lake Michigan, USA - Fa13.BD.MLB.SN (SPAdes) (version 2) | ecosystem: Environmental > Aquatic > Freshwater > Lake | place: Lake Michigan, USA... | reverse complement strand
CTATTTCAGAAGGCAGACGGGAACTTACTAAATATGATCCTATGCTCTTTGCTTTGACATATTTGCCACATCATTTACGAAATAGCGAAGATGTTCTTACACTTTCTGAATTTCACTGGGCACTTGCTGAATATGGAAAGACTTGGATCAATAAGCCAACTACTCCCAAAGAAAATAGAGATGCATTTATTGCACCTAGAGAATGTGGCAAGTCCACATGGATCTTTTTGATTCTACCTCTGTGGGCCGCCGCCCATGGTCATATTAAATTCGTAGCTGCCTTTTCAGACGCTGCTTCTCAGGCTGAGACGCACTTATTAACATTTAAGAACGAATTGGAGACAAATGAATATCTCAAGCAAGATTTCCCAGAACTATGCACACCTAAAATTGTCGGAAGCACTGGGCGTTCCCTTGCAGCAAACGCTTGGCGTATTATTCAGTCAAATGATTTTATATTCGACGCTAACGGTATTGATACTAACTCGCTTGGTAAGAAAGTCTTTGGTCAACGCCCTGACCTCATTATTCTTGATGATATTGAGAAGGGTGAGAAGAATTATTCCGAATACCAAGCAGGACAACAGAGAAGAACAGTATTTGACGACATTGCCCCAATGAATATCTATGCCCGCATGATTATTGTGGGTACCACCACCATGCCTAATTCTATGATGGATGAGTTCCGCAAATTTGGTGAAGGACAGCGTGGAAATGAATTACAATGGATTACAGACCAGAATGTACGTGTTCACTACTTCCCAGCCATTATGACAGCAGATGATGGCTCAGAACGCTCTGTATGGCCTGAGAAGTGGTCTATAGACTGGTTGCAAAGCCAAAGACACCTCCGTGACTTTGCTAAGAACTATATGAATAAGCCAGTTAATCTTGACGGGAACTTCTGGACATTTGAAGATATAATTATTGAGGATATGGAAGAGTATGGCAATACAATTATATCTATTGACCCAGCAGTAACAAAGAATAAAGTTTCTGACTACACAGGGATTGCTGTGTTGTCCAGAGTAGAGGATAAGGTCTATGTAAGAGATGCTTTTCAGCTGAAAGTATCTCCTTCTGAATTATCTGAAAGAATAGCCAGTCTGGTAGACGTTTATGATCCAGGAGTCATATATGTTGAAACAAACCAGGGTGGAGATCTATGGCAGGATGTATTTAAAGATATACCTGTTAAATATAGATCAATTAAGCAATCCGTTTCAAAGCAAGTCCGTGCAGGTAAGGCTTTGAATTACTATCAGCAAGGAAAAGTCAGACATACCGCTCATTTCCCTGCGTTGGAAGAACAAATGTGGTCCTTTCCAAAAGTATCACATGACGACGTACTTGATGCGGTAGTTTCAGGAATCCTGTATTTCCTAGACAATAAGGCACCAAAAGTGCTTGCAAGACAATTAAATTACTTAAGGAGATAAAATGTCAGACATTAAAAAGGCTTTTGACGCTATTACAGCGAAAACAGAAGAATACAACCGTGCTGATGCCTATTATGAGGGCACAAATAAAGAAGTATTTGCAAATCAGCGCTGGTTTAGAATGTTTAGATACGAAGGAAGCGATTTTAGATTTAATTTCTCTAAGACAGTCGTTGACTCAGTTCTAAATAGACTAGAAGTTGCTCAAATTCAGACAACATCTGAAGAAGCAGACAGATATATAAATCAGATTTGGGAACAAACAGATTTGAAGATCGATATGAATGAGATTCACCGCAAGGCTTTGGTCTATGGCGATTGCTATGCAATTGTTTGGCCAGACGCAAATGGTAACTTGGCTATTGATTACAATTCACCTCTACACACCACAATTGTTTATGATGAGGAAAACCCACGAGTTAAGTCATATGCAGCTAAAATGTGGCAGGTTACACTAGACGATAAGAAGATTATCAAGATGAACGTATATTATGCAGACCGTATTGAGAAATACGAGTCAATGGGTGATCTAGAGATCATTACACATACTCCAGACTTCATTTTGGTAGATACAATTCCAAATCCATGGAATGAAATCCCAGTATTTCATTTCCGTACAAATAAGCCATTCGGAAGATCAGAACATGCTGATGCGTATGGCCCACAAGATGCAATTAATAAGTTAATATCAACACACATGTATACAGTTGATTATCAGGGTGCACCACAGCGTTATGCATTATCTAATGGCGGAAACTCATCTGAATTTGATGATTTCTCTGCAGATGATACAGCAAGAGAGAATATTGGATCATTACAAAATGGTCCAGGACAACTCTGGTACTTGCAGGGCGTAGGATCTGTTGGACAATTCCCAGCAGCTGATCCAGATACATTTACAAAGCCAGTTCTTGAATTTGTTAATGCAATGGCAGCAATTACATCCACACCAACACACTACTTTACTAAGGGAAGCTATATTCCTTCAGGTGAAGCACTTCGTGTATCTGAAGCACCTCTGACAAAGAAGGTTCTTAATCGCCAATTAGCTTTTGGCTCATCATGGAGAGATTTATTTAAATTCATGATCAGAGTAGAAGGAATTCAGGCAGATGTTGAAATCATTTGGAAGAGCGCTGAAACAGTAGACTCAGTAGACAGTTGGGATATCGCAGTTCGTAAGAAGTCTGTTGGTATGCCACTAGAACAGATTCTCTTGGAGCTTGGATATGATGCAGAAATAGCAGCACAAGTTGCTGAAGCTTCTGCGGCTTCTACAGCCCCACAAACTGATTCAACAGAAGTAGCACTTCGTGGAACAGGTTTAAATTCAAACAATCTAGCTCTGCAACAGGCAGCAGCTGAAAGAAATGAACAGACAGGACAACAATGACAGAAGAAACTCAGTTAGATGGTACGTCAACTGAATCAGCAGATATAAAAGACCCAGCGGCAGTTTTGGCTGCCCTGGATCGTGCTAAGAAGGACGCAAAGCAATTCCGTGAAGAAAAGGAAGCGCTGGAAGCTGAACTTGATAAGTATAGAAATGAAAATGCTAAATATTCTGGCAAATTGCTAAGAGAAAAGATAATGCAGGAATTGGCTGAACTCAAGTTGGCTAATACTGAAAGATTATTTAAGTATCTTAAACTAGATGAACTATCATTTGATGAAGAATTAAATATAGTTGGTCTAGAGGATCAAATCAAGGGTATCAAAGAAGATTTCCCAGAATTATTTGATCCAAAACTATTGGTTGGTGGAAAAGCAGATTCTGCTGACTCAACACCAGTAGATAGAAAAATTTCAGCATCAGAACGTCAAGCTTTGGCGATTCTGGGTAGAAAATAGTATTGTTTTGCGGTATAATTTGGGTATGCAAGGCTCCAGATGGACGTTTGGGCTTGCGACCATAGATATATTGGACGATAGTCTATTTTCAACAGTTCAAATTAACTTAAATTAGGAGAAATAAACATGGCAAGAACAGATTTTACTGAAGCCAACGGTTATATTCTCGAAGAGCAGGGTTCTGCGGTCATTCAAGACCTTATTGCTAATTCAGCAGTAGAACGTTTTGCTCGTCGTGAAACAATGGCTTCTCGCACAAAGACTGTACCACGTTTCCTATCAGACGCTCCACAGGTAGTTGCAGAGGGTGGAACAATCCCAGAAGCATCAGCTACTCTAGATGAGATCGTATTGACAGCACGTAAGTACGCACAAATCATGCACGTATCAGAGGAAGATCTAAACGATAACCTCGTAGACGTGTTAACAGTTTACAAGAGAGAATGGGCAAGCCGTTGGGCTCGCAAATTCGACAACGCATGCCTTGGTGTAACAGCAGCAGGCGATGGAGATGACGGTCAGCCGTTCACATCTCTATACCGTGCAGTATCACCAGGATCTGCAGGTGCAAACCTAATCCAGACAGGTGGAGCTCTTTCTTATGATGATATCAACAATGCCCTAGGTATTGCTGAAGATTCATCAAAGTTTGATGCAGCTAATACTGTATGGATGGCTCACCCAAAGATGCTTAAGGAAATTCGTGGAATGATCAAGGGCAACAATGACCTAGTTCTTCCAGATCCACTAGCAGGAACACCAGGATCTCTATTTGGATATCCATTGGTAGTTTCATACGGTGCAGCAACTTCAGCAGCAGCAACAGATGCACCAGCAGGAAACGCACTACTTATCGTAGGTAACCGCAACATGCTTATCAACGGTATCCGTGGTGGCGTAGAGTCAGTTGTATCTCGTGATGCAGAATTTACTAAGGATGGAGTTCTTCTTAAGACACGTATTCGTCGTGGCTTCGCAGTTGCAGATGCTGACGCATTCGCAATCGTTGAGAAGACTTCAGCATAAGGGGGAATAGAATATGCCATCAAAGCTATACGGACAATTCCTAGCAAAGTCCCTCAATAAGGAGATCGATTGGGATTCAGATACCATCAAGGTAGCTCTTCTAACATCTTCTTACACACCTAACCAAGATACTCACGATTATTTCGATGATGTATCTGCAAACGAAGTATCTGGAACAGGCTACACAGCTGGTGGACAGACACTTGGAAGCAAGACAGTAAGCTATGACTCAGCAAACAACGTAATCGTTTTGGATGCTGCAGATGTTACATGGTCTTCTTCAACAATCACTGCTCGTTACGCAGTAGTCTACAATGACTCAGGCGCAACAGCAGGATCAAAAGCATTAATTGGATACGTAGACTTTTCTTCAGATCAGTCTTCAACCAACGGTAACTTTACAATTACATGGGATGCGACAGGTATTGTCCGCATTACAGTAGCGTAAGGTAATCAAATGGATGTAAGGGTAGAAGCGGGACCACTAACAGCAGGCGCTGTAATGGTGGAGTCAAAGACAGTTGTTGAGCTTGCCTCAAATGTTGTCATTATTGCTCCAACTGTATCTCGCTTCTCCCTTGCTCCTGTAATTTCAGTAGGCGGAAATAGTATTTCATCAATTAACCCAGAAGCTTTCAAGAAGGAGATTCTGGCTGTAGCTTAGGCTCCAGCCATTTTTTATTATGGCATCAAAATTACACAATGTAACTAGAACGTATGGCAGAGCTCGTGTCATGGAAATGAGCGAAGCGTATTCAACATCTCCAACTCGTTTTGGAACATCTACAAATGGTACCTGGACAGACAATTCAGCAAACTCAGCGGTTGCTGGATATATCTCAACTGACGGACCTGCAGGTGGAGCAGGATGCTGGGAATTTGAAACAACAACATCAACGACAACACAAGAATATTTTTTAGTAACATCAAGCATAGAGACAACTGAAGGAACAGAATTAGCAGATGAAGATTGGGGACTAGGTTTTTGGTTTAAAATCGTAGGAGAAATTCCAGACACTACATCTGTAAACGCAATTAGATTATTTACAGCAACTCCAACTGGTGTTGGAGTAACAGTTCAAGTTCGTGGAAAACAAGCAACAACAAATGCTTCAGAATTATCTGTAACTGCTGGATCAACAGTTTATACAGGATCTGTACTTACTACTGGCGTATGGCATTATTTTGCCGTAAGAAGAGTAGGAAGCACTGGAAGCAATATGTTTGCATATTTGGATGGAACACAATTTGCAAACTGGTCAAATACTACGACAACAGGTACATTGACAGCATATGGATTTAATCAAACAACAGCAAATACTGCTACAGCTACATGGCGTGCATCTAATCTTCATGTAGGATCATCCACCCAATTAGATGCAGCAGCTATTTCAAATATTTGGAGCATAGGAAACACAACACCATCAAGTCTTGAAAAAGAAATTGGTAAATATGCTGTTGAGAGATCAATTGAAATGTCTGATACGCCAGACACTACACCTCAAATAACTGGATCAAGTGCTTATGGAACATATGCTACTTTTAATTCAGTTGCATTAAATACATCAGATGGTCCACTTGGTGGAAATGATTCTTGGGATTTTCCTGTAACAACAAGTAGCTCTACTGCTGCAAGATATACACTTTCAAATGCTAATGATTTTGATACTTTTTCTGATGAAGATTATACATTAGGATTTTGGCTTAAGTTTCCAAATGTTATTCCAGGTTCAAATCCAGAAGCACATCTTATTATGCAAGTTCCTGCCACAAATGGAAACGGTTTTGATATCACACTAACAGGATCAAGTAATACTAATGCTCCTGGCACTGGAACAAAATTAGTTTTAAGAAATTTTGGTGGCGCAACAAGTGTTGTATATTCACCAGTACTGACAGCCAATACTTGGTACTATGTAGCAATCAGAAGAACTGGAAGTAGCGGAACAAATTATTATTGGTATTTAAATGGCAGTTTAATTTCATCATTTTCAAATACTTCTGTCGGAACAGCTTCTGGACAAATTATAATTGGTGCCTGGCAAAATCCAGGAACTTCTGGTTTGTTTAGAATGTCTAATCTACACTGGGCATCATCAGCAACACTTACACCAACAGAAATTGGATTAATTTATACCGCTGGTGCTAGTTCTCCTGCAACAAATATAAATTATACAGATACATCTGGTGCAACAGCCAGCGCTACATCTCCTAATGCAACCTGGTCTGCAGAAACTGTAATAAATGTTACATATAATTCTGGAACTCTTACTGCTTCAGCAGATATAGTAGATCCTATAATATCTATTAATACAAATCTAGATGGATTTGGAGTAGCAGAAGCATCTGCTCTTGCAGTAGATCCTGTTATAACAACTACTAGATCTGTAGATTATTCGGCAGATCCATCAACGGCATCTGCAACATCTCCTAATGCCACAGTTGCAGCACAAAAATTTGTAAGCGTATCCGCTGATCCAGCAACAGCATCAGCCTTGCTTTCATCTAATTTGTTCTATGGAGAATCTACCCAAGACACATCTTATGGATTAGAGATTAGAAAAATAGCTAGTGCTAATTCTAATAATACTAGCGGCAACAGTGGATTTATTATTGGAACACAATCTGATGGGAATCCAGATGTTATTACTAATAGAGAAGCAGTAGCGATTAAAGCTAATAGCGGATTCCCTGCATATAATAAGTTAATTAAAGCAAAATTTAATTCTGCACATGTTACTGCAACAACTTTAGGTGGCGATATAAATGCAAATACATTTAATGTTTATGTTTTAACAGCAGACCCAACATCAGGAACTTTTACTACAGCTCCATATTCTAGTTTTACGCCAGTTCGTGAATATCTATATACTACAAGACTTCTAGATGACTCATCTTCAAATCAGCAACACCTTGATTTAACACCAGCCTTTGCTGACAGTAGAGCTGCATCTTATGGAATAATGATTGAACATTTTCATACAGAAACATCTGGCAGTGGCACGGTTTACGACAGAACAGAATTTACTGGAAGCAATTTAAATAATCAGCTATTATATGTTCTTAGTTCTGATATTATTAATAAAAATATTAACGCTAATATTATTACAGCGACTGCTGATTTTGTAGACCCAGCAGTTGCCGCTCAGAAGTTTGTAAATGTTGAAGATGGTGTCGCAACAGTATCTGCTTTGATGGTTGAACCATCAGTTGGTCTATCTGTTGGATATATTTCAGACCCATCCACCGCCTCAGCTTTGGCAGTACAACCAACATTCTCTAGAACTGTAGAATATCCTCATGCTCACGCAGAAGCATTTGGAGCAATGCCAAATGTCCAAGTATTTGCATTTGGAACAGTTACATATAATGCATCAGTAATGACTGCATCTGCATTATTCCATGATCCACAGACTCAAATTGGTGACGAACATGGCGCTGCATCTATGGATGGATCAGCATTATTTGTAGATCCAATGCTAATTCTATCACGTTCTGTGGCAGCTATGACAACAACGGCTTCTACATTAATGGTAGATCCAGCAGTTAGCACACAACTTTTAGGTGCAATTACTGCTTCACCAATGATAGCAAATGCAATGTCTCCAAATCCACCTGCCTATATAGATTTGTTCTCAGATCGCTGGTATTCAACGCTTTATGCACAACATTCAGTTCGTCATGGTTTGCCAACAGGATTTGGCGGAGCCTTCTTAAAACTATTTGAAGATCAGAATACTGATATTACTCAAAGCACTCCAAATACAGCTCAGTCACAGGATGTATTTAATGGAGAACCAACATTACGTCAATTAAGAAATAACGTTACATGGGGAATTGCAAATAATACTGGCCCAGAAAATGATATTAGAAAAGTTGTTGCAACGGCAATTACTGATTATTCTTCTGCATCTAATGAATCTAGAATGTCTGTTGGGTATTTTGATAACTGGAACAGAAAAGCAATTAGACTACAGAATATTGGCTTCAGAGCAAAGAGTGGTTTAACCAGTTCTAAGTCTGATTTCTCAATGGAATTTAGCATTAAGACAACAAAGGCTAATCAAATTATTTCCTATGGAGAATGGTCATCTCCAACTAGCTCTAGCAGCGTAAAGACAACCTATAATTTAGTAAATGGAAGAGTAAACTATATGACTTATAATGCATTTGAGGTTCTTCACCCAAATAGCGTTAAGCCTTATTCAGAGTCATCTTGGGCACAAAGATTCCGTGGACAACTTACTGGAAATAGACAAATTAACGATGGTCAATGGCACCATGTTGTAATTCAATTTGTTGAAGGACCAGAGATGGATGGAATCGCTGGACGTTTCCAGATCTGGATTGATGGAGAACTAGATATTCAGCGCTTTGATCAGCAGGTATATGATCCTGATTTTATGGGTTCAAATATCGAAGATGCTACATTTGCTCCTGATTTCTACACATCAGTATGGTCTATTGATGCACCAGGAACTGTATCTGAAAGAGATATAGACCTGCACTACTTTGACTTTATAAAGTACCAGCCAATTTTAGCAGAGCCTATGACTGCAAGTCTAACCATGACTTCAGACAACTCTGGACGAGGAAATCGTGGTCGTGCATTAATGCTTTACTGGTGGCCAACATCTTCTGGACAGAATAAGAATTTGATTACGTCTAGATTTGATAGTCCAATATATTCTGGTGGTGGCGAGTTTGATATTAATATGTCTGCTCAAGAATTAGAAACAATTGATTTTATTGGTAATCCGCCTCAACAATATTATGGTTGGGATGTATTCCCAGTAGATGTTAATGGATACTTCGTATCAGATCTTGTAAAAGAACAAGCATATGGTGGAGCTCAAAATATTATTGAAACTGACCTTGGTGGTGGAGTAGATGTATTTGGTGGTCCAAGACCTAAGTTTAAGGCAAACCGTCGTGGGTATTTCAGAAATACTCTTGATGATACACGTAGATATATAGATCTAGTTAATGATATTGACCTATCTCAATTTGATGCTATATTCTTTAAGAATTATCCAGATCAATCAAATGAAGTAGATGCCTTCGCTAAAAATGAAATTGTTGATCCATATTTTAATATTAGAGAAACAAGAATTTACCAAGATTTTATCAAATCTCTAAGAGCGGCTGTTGATACTGGTATTTCCTTGATGGTTAATAACCCACAACTTGCTCTTGATCTAAAGATTATCGATAGAATTGAAGTTGTGCCAGATCTTACTGATGGCACTGGATATTATTCAGATCCATATAGCCCAACACTTCTTCCAGGAGATGCGGCAGGGCTACCAGTTGGAACTGGAAGCACAACTAATATATGGACAGATACTTATAGAAACAATAGATTAAGAGTCCTAAACACATTAGATAGATTAACAAACTACAGAAGCATAACATATGTAGATGCTGCATACTGGAATAACGATGATACCCTAAACTATGGTGGGCCAAACAGAGGCTTTAAAGGATTTGAATATAAAGAAAACGGGCTTGCTGTTGGAGATGAGTTCTTTATTTCTACATTTAATTTTGGAAATACTTATGTTGGCGGTGGCAGCGTTCCAAGAAATTATTTAGCAACACCAATTGCTAATGTTAAATCTGGAACCCCAATAACAGCTTTTGCAAATGAGTATCGAAGAGGCCTTGAATTAGTAGATAATCCATACAAAAATTATGTAACATCTATAGCTATTAAGCCAGGAGATGTTCTTGATGGTCGCCAGGTAGGTGGAAAGATATGGGTTAACTTTACTGATGCAGTTAGTCAAGAAAATGAGTATGTAAATATTGATGCAATACATACTGACTGGATTAATAGAGCATATAATGAAGGAAACATTACTTTAACAAAGAGAAATCAGCTTCTTGCTCAAGCGGACTTGCTAGAAACACAGCTAAGTCAGGGAAGAATAACACAATCTGAATATAATAAGCTAAGTAGATGGCAGTCTAATGGAATGTATGTGTTAACTCAAACAGAACAAATTAATGAAGAAATTGTAAGTAAACCAGGAGAAGGTGCTCCAGAAAAGGTTTTATCAAGAAAATTTAATAAGGATGGAGTTCCATCGACACAAGTTACATATGTAGTTGGACCACAGTTCTTCTCGTTTACTTATGCAAGAAAATATGAGCAATTGACATTTGCAGCTGACTCAATGAATACTCGTGGACTAAGATGGCTTAGCAGCAGAGTTGCTGCAGTTGGACAAAATCAAGCACACACTGCAATGCCAGCATCTGCAGCAATGGTTCAGCCAACAATCATAGCAGTAAGAGATGTATCTGAGAATGCCCCAGCCATGATAGCAAACGCTGTTCATGTTGATGCAGTAGGATTTGCTGGTGCAAATAGAAACATTCTATCTCTTCCAATGGCTGCAACTGCATTGATAACTCAGCCAGTAAGAATTGTTTCAGCAGCCCCTATGACAGCTACTGCAAACACTAGACAAGACATAGTCATAAGAACAACAGCACAGGATCAGGTTGTTGTTTATGTATTACATGAAGATCCAATACTATATCTAAGAGAGGATATTATAAAATGATTAGTCAATACTGGATTGGTCAGATACCAGCAAGGCCTCTTTCCATTTTAGTTAAAAACCAGGACGGTTCGGATTTTAATCTCTCTGGATACACAACTATTAATGTAAAGATGCTTGACACTGACAACAAGGAAGTGCCTCTAGCAGGTTCAACCGTAGATAGTAACGCAAAACAATTTGGGCAGATAAGATTTATCTTCCCTACAGATAGATCTCTTTTTACTAAAAAAGGAGACTATATTCTACAACTTGAGCTACTTGGCTCAGATAGATTAGATTACACAACAACGCATGTGCTTAGAGTACGTGAGTTAGGAAGGGTGGCTAGATAATGTTTAGTACAATAAATAGCGTAAAAGAATATACAGGTTACGATGTAACTCTTGATTTAATTAAAAGAGCGCAGGGCATCATAGAAGTATTTATTGGAAGAGATGAGATAGATATTGATAGCCCATCTGACCTATTACTTCTAGACAAAATGACTGCTTATCAGGCAGCTTACATGCTTGAGAATGAAGATCTTGTATTTAAGCAAATAGCCTCACCATCTTTAAATCTTGGCGGTTCTATCCAAAGCTTTGATACTAAGATGATGGCTCCATTTATGGCACCATTAGCTGTTATAGCATCAAATGGTTTATCATTCCATAAAACTCGTTCATATAAGACTGGAAAGATATTCAGTTGGCCAGCATTCCTTGATGAGAATGGAAACAGATCAAGGTGGAGAAATAACTAATGAAGCCAGCCCTAACAAAAAGTTATCCATTTACAGGAGAATTATACGCTTACAGACTTGTTACAAGTGCTGACGGTACTGTAACGACTAGAGAGTATGATGTTGTTCCAACAGAAGTACTTCTATCTTTATCTGTAAATTTACTTGGCGATTTGGTTATAGAGTCTGAAAGCAAAATGCAAATAAATGCATACCTAGAAAATATTGTTGATCGTAATGGTGAACAGATTTATCAGGATGGCGTTTGGGAAATATATCAAACTGCCCCATTGCTATCAGCTTTGGGGACTAAGGAAGGGTATAGATACAGAGCCAGAATAATTGATGGGCAGATCTAATGCCATCATATACATTTGATATTACTGACAAATGTACAAAGTTCATGCAAATGTCTATTAAAGATATGCCAGGAAATCCAGGTCAGGAAGTGCTTGTAGAAGATTTAGATTATTCTGCATGCAGATTTATAGTCACTGTAGTTGATGAAAGACCAGTAGATTTTAATATATCTTGTGAATCACAGATTAATATAAGATCAAACCATCCAGAAGCAATAGAAATTATTCTGGATACAGCAGAACAACAGGGTGAATTAATAACAAAGCAGGCAGAAATACCAGGACCCTTTTCATTAATTGCGGCGGTGGCAACAGGAGATTGGAAAATTGTAGGATTGGATTCTGAGTGGTTATGAATGAAATAGAGATGATAGCCTCAATACTTGCCCTATTAGGGCTGGCGGAACTAAGAGTACGCAGACTAGTAAAGGTATACCTACAAGAACTTAGGCCAAATTCAGGCTCATCTATGAAAGATAAGATAGATAAGCTTTCTGAGCGTCAGGATCATATAGACGATAAACTAGATAACCTAATAAATACCCTTTTGTCTAAAAAATAGTTTGACATTTTAATTTTACCATTGTATAATAGTACTATACCTAAAGGGGGTAGTATGAATAGCTATGAATATCAGGATGCCATCCTGGCTTCCGATTTATCAGCCAATGCCAAATTAACGGCTCTGGCTATATCTTATCATTATAACTGGTCTAAAGCAATGGCCTCATTTCCATCAATAGCCACATTAGTGGCCAGAACTAGCCTATCAAGGGCTACAATATATAGAGCAAAGAATGAATTGATCTCAGCGGGATACCTACATTCCACTCGCAGATTTAATGATTCTAACCTATATCTCCCTGTGATACCTACCCAGTCTCAGAGTGATACGTTGGGGGTCTCAGAGAGAAGAACTAACAATGAATATAACAATGAAGTTAACTATGAAGAAGATGCTAACGCATCTCTTGGTTTAATTAATTTAAATCAAGAAGAAGTATGGAAGGTCTTTGAAAATGAAGAAAGATATACCCGCCGCCACGCCGCTCCAGGAAGCAATAAAAAATCTGGAAGAGGCAATAGAAACCTTGGACGACATAATCAAGGTAGCGAAGGAGTCGCAGGACTTCATCAAGAGTTTGAAAATGTTGGGGGAGAACAATGGTAAGACAGTTGGATGGGTTGAAGGACCTGATAATTAATAAGAGACCAGTATGCGCTTGCGGTAATTTAGTAGCATCAAAAGGCAAGGGCGTGTATAGAAAGGTTTGCTATACATGCCATATGAGAGGCAAGAGAACCAAGAAAGATCATTGTGAGAGATGTGGTTTTATACCAGAAGATCCAGTACAATTAGATGTAGATCATATTAATGCTGATAGGTCTAATAATGATCCTTCAAACTTACAAACATTATGTGCAAATTGCCATAGATTAAAGACTAAAGCAATGAATGATTGGAATAAACGACGTGAAGAAGTGCAGTAATTGCTTTCAAGAAAAACAAATAATTGAATATTATGTATTTAGCAAATCAAAGGACGGCAGACAATCAATGTGTATTCCTTGTCATAAGGAGTATTATAAGGATTGGAGATCAAATAGAAAAGAATCTGCGCCAACAGAATCTCCTATGTCTAAGACTTGCCAGCATTGCCATCTAGAAAAGCCTATAAGCCAGTTTGGGAAGCGTTCAGTAAGCAAAGATAAGTTGCACTACCTATGCAAGCCATGCCAGCGTATGGACAACAGGAAGGCTTTAAAACGGTTTAAGGAAAAGAGAGCAAATGCCAGCCAATAGAGGTAAAAGAGGTCCATACAATAAGAGGGCAATAGAACAACGAGGGGTTACAGAGAAAGAAGCTAGAGTCTTCAAAGCCTTCTGGACAGACTATAATATGGATCAGGTAATGGTTATGACCCCAGAAGAACTAGATCAAGCCATTGATAAGTTCCTAGATATTTATTCCCAAAGACAGATAAAGAATGATAAGAGATGGAACTTCCCATTAATCCAAGGACATGTTGACTTGAGATATAACAAATAGTATAATTAATACGTTAACGCATTTGTGTCATTTTGCGTTTTCACCTCCCCTTAACAGGTAGAGGATCCCTCATTTGCAGCGTCCCACGCCAAGCGATGGGGGATTCTTTTTTTCCACATTAAGTGTATAATTAGTACATAATGCAAGGATGTAATAACTAGTGGATATTAGAGATACTTTTAGTGAATATGAGGGCGGTGGAGTAAAGCTTTACCCATACGCTAAAGACCTCCATTACACTACAGCAGGCACATTAAGTATGACAATAGAGCTATATGACGATATAGAGACTCAACAATATACATTTGGCTTCAATGTAGCAGGAAATCTCAAGGAGTTCTTGGATCAGATATATGAAGGAAGAACACTATGACGGCGGAACCTCAAAAGTTCAAGACTATTATAGATACCAATAGACATGGAATACGAAGAGAAAGATATGCAGCAGGATATCCAGCAGTTTCCAAGATGAAGAAGAAAGAAAAGAAATCACATGGATCTAAGTAGATATTTTACATTTATTATAGGGAGCCCTAGAAACATGTGCGTCGTAATGAAAAATAAGGGTAAATTGCTAAACATATATAGCGATTTGTCGACAAATAGACAATGTGTCTCCATATGAGACCATTGACACAAAGGAGAAAATATGCCATATCCAACATATACGGATGAGCAAATAACAGAGTTTATAGAAATTGCGGGGGAAATGGGAATAGGCCCTGCAATGAGACATTTAGGATATCCTAAGTCATATCATACTGCTAAGAAGTTCTTTGTACAAAGGAATATAGATACACCTACTGCAAATAGCCTTGCAGTTATGGCAAAACAATTAGACATATTCTATACAGATAAAGAGAAAGTATTGGCGGCACAGGCAGTAATAGATAGAACAGTAGAAGCACTATATGAGGATAACCTTGTATCAGATGATATATCTAAACTATCAAATGCCTTGCATAAAGCTATACAGACAATCAATCTAATTGAAGGTAAATCTACTAATATCAATGAGAATAGATCTAAGGATGGCTCTGATTTAGCAATCGTAGATATGCTTAATGAAGCCAAGATGCGTAATGAATCTATTAAGCATTCCCTTAAGTCTCATATAGAGACCACCTGATCGTAATAAATATTTATAAATTATATTTTTGCTACTGTAAATAAATTTCTACAGTAAAAATTATATAAAGGGAAAAAGGAGAATATGACAACAATTGCAGAGTATTTAGGAGACATAGATCCTATGCTGCTATCTATTTCTGAGGGGCGTAGAGAACTTACTAAATATGATCCTATGCTC
>Ga0209358_10002120_pt1 | contig 15339 bp, 1 predicted proteins | sample LauGreFa1BDMLBSN_2_FD_187574 | JGI IMG/M metagenome (GOLD analysis project Ga0209358, IMG submission 187574) | Freshwater lake microbial communities from Lake Michigan, USA - Fa13.BD.MLB.SN (SPAdes) (version 2) | ecosystem: Environmental > Aquatic > Freshwater > Lake | place: Lake Michigan, USA... | reverse complement strand
ATTGTAGTTGATGCTCGTTTTGCATCATCAGACTATATTGGAGGCACTCTAAGACTAGAGTCACTTATACTAAACGGGGCATTACAATATTTAGTTAATCGTCAGATAGATGAGAATGAGCAATTTGAGTTACAGATGACTCAGTTGCTAAACTTAGCTAAAGCTGAATACTATAAAGTATCTAGAACATCTATCTTACCAATAGGTTTAGATGATGTACGCACTTTTGTCGCAGAGGCATTAACTAACGGTACCTTCCAGGCTATACTTCAAAACATAACTTACGATGGTCCCAAGTCTACCCCTATATCAATGTGGTCAGAGTTTAAGAAAGCATTGTTTGATTTCTTAAGTAAGATATTTAGAATTAACCCTTCAAAGAATGATAGCTTATTAGATGAGGTTATCAACTTAACAGCTTATACCTTTGATAAGCAAGGTACATCTGGAAGTAACTTAGCTGGACAAGGAGGTACAACTGGTGGTAATAGTCAACCCGGGGGCACTCCTATTACACAGCAAACTGACATAAAAGAGATCATGGCTCTTCCTGATCTTGTTAAGAGTCTTCAAAATGTATATAACAATACATACTTGCCTCAACAACAAGCTACAGGAGAAACACCTGATACCTTTGAGACATTTATAACTACCAATCCTTTTGCTGCATATGTTATTGATCAGTTTAATATTACAACTGGTCGTACTGGCGGAGGTCAATCACAAACTCCTGGTCAATCACAAGGTGGATCAGGATCTGTAAATATATTACCTGAAGTTATTACCGATGATGCTTACAGAGCATTTAAAAATAATGAGCCTGTATCTGATGAAATCTTAATGAACATTAAAGCTGCAGTAGAAGCTGGAACTTTAACACCTCGTCAAGATGAAATCTACCAAGTGTACAAAGAGGCAATTGATAAAGCAATATCACAACAATCTAGTGTTGCAATCAATCAAGTTCAGTTAGTAAATGCTATGTTAAATGAAGTTAAGAATTTAACATTAACTGACTTCTTTGGTGATCAAGAGAACATGCCTTTTTCTTCTGGCAAACCTGGTGACTTTACTATTGTCACAATGGATGGCTTTGCTCTTATAAGAAGAGGAGATCTAAATGAATACTTAGATATGCCATTAGATTTTGTCTTCTATGCTAACGGTCAAGTTAAAGCTGATGGAACTATTATAGATCCTAAGCCTTATGCTGCTTCTACAACTCTTAATATTCCTATTGATGAGAATACAAAGCCTAATGTAATACAGCTTATAAATAACCTAAGAGTAATCCAGAACAAATTAGATGCTATTCAAGCTGAGGTTAAAGCAAAGCTTGAAGTACCTGCTGGAGGACAAACAACTACTAGCACTCCAGTTTCACAAGCGCAGATAGATGAAATAGAAAAAAATAGAAAAGAAGAGTTAAATTTTTACACTGTTGATAAATTAAAAACAGATAGTGCATATAGTGGTTACATGGATTCTGCTGGTAATATCTATCCTCAATACCAGAATAAATTTAATAAAACAATTGAGTACGCCAATAAAATGGCAAATATTCTGTCTCAAATTGGTGAAGAATTACCTAACAAAAATGGTAAAAGGGTATTTACAGTAGAAATAGAAAATGAAGAGTTTAGAGTAACCGTTAATTTTGATGGCACCTTAGAAATCAAAAATGGAGCGATTTCTATGACATTACAACCTTTTAGTGGTACTGAAAATCCAAATAATGTACTTAATGATTTAAAACTACACTTAGAAAGTGTAGGTAGAGAAGTACTACAACGAGAGACAGGTTCACCAAAAAGTAGCTCTTACACATTTAAAGAAGGGATTATTGAAGATATCAATGATAAATATGATGCAAAACTTGCTGCTTTAAAAGCTGGTGCAACAACTACAGATACAGAGACTGATGTAGAAGCAGAAAGACAAAAAGAATTAGCTGCTAATACAGAATTACTTAATGTAGAAGATGTAAGAAGACCTAATGGTTCAATAGGTACCCAGGGATTTGACCCAAGTCAGATGAAAGATCTGGTAAAGTTTATTTCAGATACTTTGGGTATTAGTATACCTTCTGAGTTATTAGATAAAAACATAGATAAGTTAAAACCTTTAATTGATTACATTATAGCTGATGAAGATATTAAGAATAAAATAATCAACTATGTTAAATCAAATCCTTCTGAAATATCAGTAATGCCTGATGGTACTATTCAGTTTTTAGATGGTAACCATAGAGCAAATCTTTTAAATATTATAGGGTCAGATGTTATACCTGTTATAGATCAACAAAAGAAAAAAGAAATTGATGCTAGATATGACGCGTTAGCTGCTGCAGAAAATAAGCCTACAGAAACTGAAAAAGAGAAAACACAAGAGGAAGAAATAGACGAGGAAATCAACAGCAACCCTGAGGACAGCGAGGATGTTAAAGAAGGTGAATCAAGAATTGATGATGCTTCTAGAGAGGTAGAACAAGAGATGGATGAAGCTCAGCGTCGTTCTAATGAGGGTAAAACTCCTCCATTTTCAGAGCTTGCTAAAGAAACAATGCAAAGTATTAAAGATGCATTAGGTTCTGTGCGTGATGCTATGAAAAAGTCTTACTCTAGATTACCAGAAGCTTTGGATAATAACTACGAGAAACTACGTAGAGCTTACAAAAAGACTGGAGGTAAGCTTAAAGAGAAACTAGCTAAAGTATTAGATGCAATCCAAAAGTACCTAAGAAAACTAAAACAAGTTTTAACTAAAGCAAGCAAGACAGTTTCACAAAGAAGAGCAAAGAGAGGTGTACAGCCTATTGCAGGAACTCCTGAAATGACATCCACTAAACCAGAAATGGTAGATAATACCCGTGAGATCCTTGCAGACTTTGTAGTAGAGCAATTAACTCAATACGGATTTGTAAAGTTCTTTGCTGAGCAAGGGATGGTTATTGATGCAAATACTATACTTAACTTAGAAGCTTTAGGTACCAAGCGTGGTGACAATGTTCTATTAGAGAACAGAAGTACTATGGAAAATACATTACATAGACTTCTTCATGCATACATGGATAAGACCGGTACTAAGTCTGACAAGGATTACAATGCCCAGGCACAGTCTCTTATAAATGTACTACGTCCTATACTTCAAGAAATAAGTGAGGCCGGGGGTGATCCTAATGTTGGAATATACATTGAGAAAATTAATTACATGTTTGACAAGAATCCTGCACAGGAACTTGTTATACAGTATTTGACTAATACACCATTTAGATCTTTTATATCTAGGTTATCTCCTGAGGTTCAAGCTCAGTTCCAAAGCCTTGCTAAGGAAATGGTTCTTTTCAAAGACTCAGCGGGACGTGTAACTTATAACAAGACTAAGTCATTTATTAAAATGCAAGATGGTTTGTTAATGTCTGATGCTCTTTATGAGGAGTTTATCAATAACACATTACAGACGCCACTTGATATCTTAGGTGAGGCTATGGCTTCGGGTATGGACCCAGTTACCTTCTTGCTAAACAGAATAGCTCAGCCTATTGATACCTTTATTGCTGAAGAAGCTACATCTGAAGATCTACAAGAGATTGCTGATGAAGAAGGTAAATCTATAACAGAGGTTGTAACTAGTATTAAGAATGCGGTACTTAATTATTTGAACACTGCAAACTTTGCTAGAAATAAAACAGCTGCTGATAAAGCTCCTAGAACAAAGAAGGATGGTATCATAAGCCGTATAATCAGAAGAATTAAGAAGATAACTATAGGTTTGATGATTGCTATGTCTACATATACAGGTGTAGCTGGATTTGACTTTAGCGGAGGAAATGTAGAAGCTGAGCCAGATACAGAGATGGCGGAAAAGCCAACCTGGAGTATAAACAATGTTGTAGATAATACTATGGCAATACTACCTATATCTGATTCTTACAAGCAAACTATGTATAGGGGTTTGATTAAGTACGGTATCTATGATGCTACAGCTGTTAAAGAAGAAGCTATTAATAGTGAAGAGATATCTGAGGCAAAAGCAACTGTAGAAACAAATGATACACTTGAATATGTAAGACAAAATACTTACTTCCAAAACTTAGGAAAGGCTCGTGATAGCCAAGGTGCTAAAGGAGACAGTATTTTGATGTACCGCAATCAATGGTTTAATGATGTAGGATTTGAATATCTTACTGGGGCTAGTAACAGTACAAGAGATCGTGTAGGTCAAACTACATATGATAATACTGTTGGTGTAGCGCACTTCTACATTATGGATAATACAGGAGGTGACTTAAGCCGTTATACCACAGATGCTAAATTTGCTGAGGCAAAGAACAATTTCAAATCTCGTGTAGGTACATACGATATTAAGCCAACAGATTATGTTCCGGTATTTAAGTTTATGCCGAGAAATGAGAATGGAGAAAATGTTGTTAAGATGCAGTTCAAATTAGGTTCTGAACTAACAGCAGAAGACAATGCAATTACTAAATTGATCCAATGGAAGTTTGGCGATATAGATTTTAACTCACAGGTTAATTTATATAAAGCAAGTTATTGTTTGACAACAAAAAGTGGAGATAAAGCTTATAGTTTCACTTTTAGTAAGAAAGCCAACGGTAAAGATTTATATAGCCGCTTCTCTGGATCAAGTGTTATCTTTATATTTAAAGATCAGAAGGGTAATACGATTGTCAGAGAGTTTACCGGAAGTATCAATGGTATTAAGAAAGAAGGTGAAAGCATCATGAAGCAATTCCAAGTAAAACCGGAGGACCTTACAATTGGTGCATTTGACGCAGGATCATTTAGTGCAAAACCTGCATCTAAAAATGGAGTACTTAAGAGTGATCAGTGGGATGGTTTCAATAAGATACATCCTAATGCCGGAAGTGCTTTGATAATTCCGATAGCTAGTACACAAAAGGTTATCCAACTTTCTGATATTAATCCTTCAGAAGAAGAAATAAATAATGTAGCTAAAGAAAAAACAAAATCATGTCAGTAAACTGCGCTATAGTATATGATGAAAATGGGAATCCTGTAAACTATACAGCTCCTAATGGTAAACCTTCTGAACTTTATCTTGATTTGCTACGTGCTTATAATAATGATAAGGCTAAAGCAAGTGATGTTTATTTTAAAATTTATACTAACAGCTCAAAAAATCCAATAACAGGTTGGCAATCTGTGAGACGTGTTTACTCAACAGATATAAAGTACAGTAATAGTGACTTTAATTACTTTACACAAGCTGCTCCTGAGAATTTTTCTGAGGATTATAACTCAAGTCAGTTTGTTGATACTAGAGGTAAATATCTTGAACAAGATTCTGCAGAATATAGAGAGCTTGTCATAGACTTTGAGCTTGGTACTAAAACCAAAATGGACCTTAGAATACCCACTAATCAAAGAACAATTCCAGTTAGATTTAATGTGACCCCACAAGAATTCATTAATGATCTGGAAAAGAATAATGGTGTAATGGTAGGAAAAATAAAGGTCTATAGAGAAGGTAGTGAAAAAGCTACTATACAAAGAGACATAGACGACTATAATATATATCACGGCGCTACATACATCACCCTTAATAAAACACAAGGGGAGCTTAAAGATGTTTATAGAACCAAAATTCTAAAGAAATCAGAGCCTCTTGATCCACGTATACTTAAACCAGGTAATTTGATTCAAATTCAAAATAGTTTTTTTAAGTATGCAAAGAGCAAAGGTTATTTAGGTATACGTTCTAAAAGTCAAAATGCTGATGGGTTTATAATAACTTTTGATCCTAAACAAGTATTAAGTCCTTCGCAAATAGGAAATGCATTAGATTCGCATGGAGAACCTATATTGTTACGGTCAGGTGGACAATTATCCATCGTTACACTACCGAGCCCTCGTGAGACTGCTCAGTCTATAAGCGCTAAGTCAGATGAACTAGCTGCAAGAATATTAAAGTTAGAACAAGAGAAAAAAGCACAAGATGCTGGAATTCAACCAGTTGTATCTAAAAAAGTATCTCAAGATATTGTTACAACCTTAATGAATAAAGCTAAAAACTTTGATGAGCTTACCGGTACTTACAATGGATTACTTTTAGATTACTTTGATAACTTAAAAGAATACAAGGATAATGGTGTATCACTCGAGTTTTTAACTAACTTATATGAAATAAGAAGTACTCCGTTTGATGAAGTTATAGGTACCCAGAACTTAAATGAGGGATCTTACTTTATATCAAAAAATGATGAAACAGGGATGGTTATAAAAACTAGCGGTGATGATATTATGGTTATAACTAATGGTGGTCTATCCCTGATGAGAAGAGAAGATATACTAACTGAGTACTTCCCGTTAAAAGATACGGCACCAGCCCTTATAAATGTTGGTGAAGAGTATGCTGAGATTATTGCGCAAAGTGATTCAGCGATGGATAAGTTCTTTAGCAATCCTGAAGCTGTTGCTCAAGCTGTTAAAGATGTTATGGAAAACATGAATAATTTGCGTAAATTTGGAGATACGTTTATTAGAACCCTTAGATGTTAAACAATGAGTTGTCCAATACAAAGACCTGAAGATTTCTTTAAAAAAGTACAAGCTGACCTCCTTATAGCTAAGGAGAACGGTCAACAATTTAATTTGCGTAATTATATTGGGCAAGTTTATGATGAGATTACTAATGAGATTAAAGAAGATCCTAGTCTTGAGGGAAAGGCTGCCGATATAATAAAGAACTTACCAAAAACAGTAGCAATGGCTGCTGGATCAAGTGTTCCTCTTTTTGGTTACTTAGCAGCTAACGGTTTGGATTTCATACAGTTAGCTAAGCTTACTGAAAGTTTTAGTTCAATTACTCCGCAAGAAGGTGAGACGATGGCTAATGCAGTTAGTCGTGTACTATCGGATGCTGTGATGGGAGCTAAGCTTAAACCAAATGTTGAAGAAATCAATGCTGCAGTAGAACAAGTTGTAACATTTCAAGAGAAAGGTATCACCAATGATTATGTAGCTTTAATCAAAGCTGCAATTACATATGAGGCTAAGCCGTTTACAGTGCTTAGTACCATGATGAATACCGAGATGATCTATACTGAGAATATTAATGGTCGTCCAGAGCGTTTAGAAAAAGAAGATATCTCTAAAAAATTCTATGCTGGTTTTATTAGTCATATTGCATCAGCGATACCTTATGCTAATACAGTAGATGGTAAAGTTTATTTACCTGGGACATCTGTACCAATTTACCTAACAACTAGGCAATTAGAATTTATACCTAGTAATTTCAGATATGAGAATTTTTCTTCTCGTGAATATGTAAATAACTTTGATAAAGTTCAAATAATTACTAACGCTAATGGTGAAACTTTGTACTTTGATGAGAAGTACAACCTAACATCTAAAGAAAAAGGTAAGCCCATTTACTATAGATTTAGAAAAGTACAGACTCAGTATAATAATACACTTAGACAAACACACCAATCTTTAGCAGAGGCTACAAAAAGCCATCTTAAAAGATACATTTATAATAAAGAACTACAAGGACAAACTGTTACAGATGAAGAATTATCTGCAGAAGAGATCTTGTTTAAAGATAGATATGCTGCTGAAGCAGCTCTTGCTGAAAAGATAGATACTTACCTTAATACCAATTTTGATGGATTTATTGTAAATGATATTACTGGAGTTTCTGAAGGTTTTATCGATACAAAAATCCAAAAGGTTACACCTTTACGTGATATTAATTTAGATGGTCAACCATTTATAGTTAGAACTGTAGAGGTACGTCAATTGAATAGAGTATCTAATGCTGAATTAGTTTTAAGAAACAACAGAAGCGTTGACTTATTTAACTATGGTATTCCTGATAAATATGTTGATTTGATTATCAATACCTTGGTTGAAGATATCTATTATCAGAATGATCCAGAGTCTCAGACTGCTAAAACATATGAGAGACAAAGACTGATAAAGAACTTTATTTACACAATGCCTAATGAGTTTTCTGTCGTTAAAGTAGAGGATGATCAGTATAATGTAACTCTAGGTGCTTCAGGTAAACAGACTTTAACTAAGGCTGATACAATAGCAGCTATTAGAAAATATCTAACTACTCCAGTAAGAAATGGAAATAAGATCATCCTTAATATTGATAAGAAAAAACTTGTAGATCCTGCTCAGTTTTTTGACTATACCCTGCAAGATGATGGTACAGGACGCTATGCAGTTGTTCCTACAAACTTAGATTACAGCGAGTGGATTAAGGATAACTTTAGCGTACAGGCTTCAACCGATTCTGATGGTAAAATTAGAGGTAAGAACCCTTATATTACATACAGCATTAACCCTAGTCAAAATATCAAGATAGGTGAACAACCAGCTGTAGAAACTAGCAGTATTGACTTTAATGCAATACCTGATTTCTTTAGTCCTGCTGATGACAGCATTGAGGATGATGATGATTTGTTTAACCAGATCAAGCGCAAAGGTCTTGAGAAAGCATTTGCTCAAAAGGTGCTTAACAAAAATGAATTCGCATCAGAAGAAGAATTTAAAGAGCAAGTTGAATTAGTAGAGGAGTGGTATAAGCAATCAGGTTTGGATAAACACTTTAAAATAAATGTATTATTCAGTGTTGTCAACTCTAAAGCAGTTGCAACATGGACCAGAGATGCGATAAATCTATATGCTGGCTCAGACAAGATTGATATTTTTCACGAAGCTTACCACGGATTTACTCAAAAGTTCTTGACAAATAAACAAAGAACTAGTTTATACAGAGAGCTTGCTACTAATAAAGCAAATGAGACCTTCACTACGTATAAAGGTCAGACTAAAACATTTGGAGAAGCTACAGAAAGAGAATTAGATGAGTACTTGGCAGAAGAGTTCCGTGCTTACATGATCTCTAATGGTAAGATGGAGATTAAGCGTAAAGCTGCTCGTAGCATCTTTAGAAAGATCTTTGATTTTATTCAGAAGCTCTTTAGAAGAGGTGCCACATATAAGGATGTACTTACTTATGATACATCATTACCGTTGATTAATGAGATTTTCCAAAAGCTTGCTCTTGGTGATATCTCTAGATACACAGCAGATAGTGCAAATATATCTTCAGAGATACTTGCAAAGAGTATTGTTTCAGCAACTGGTGATGCTGTTTTAAATGATTCAGAGACGGAAATGGTTATGCAATCCGCTAACTCTATTATATCACGACTCATTGATAAGCTTAATGCCGATGCCAATACAAGTGCTTACACGCAAAAATTACTTATAGACTCTAAGAAAGAGACTTACAAGTTTGTTAAAAATGCATTTACAAAAAGACTTAACGCTGTTGCTAATGAGTATAAAGCGATAAAAGATCTTAATCTTGATGTTACCAATCCGAGATACGATGAGTATCAAATGAAACTTGCTACTCTAGAGCATCAGATTTATATTCTTAAGACTACTATTGACAACTTTGGTGATGTTGATAATATGTCGGATACCTATGGTTTTGTTAAGCAATATGAGGATAGCGGAACATTCTTAGCATATCAGAAAATGCTAGATCAAGAAGATGATCTAGATGAGACTGTTTTTGTGGCTGAGAAAAATAAGACTTATGACCTTACAGGTAATGAGAACAGTATCTTTGAGCAAGCTCATGCTAGAACTATTTATTTAGTAGAGAGTCTTCTTCAACCAAAATACAACTATAAGACTCAGAAGTATGAAGATCCTAAAGTTAATGCTCAGACTGGAGAAACTGAATATGAGTACGAGAAAGATTATTTAGGCTTTGACAAGCTTGTTGATTTTGATTATGTATGGAACAAACTATCTCAAGTATTAAATAACTTGGATCCAAGTGAGTCTGTATTTAGATCACAGTTAGCTAGTCAAGCTGCAGACTTCCCATTCTTATTTCAACTTTTGAAAAAACTAGGTGACCCTGATACTAGAAATCCTTGGGTATCTAAAATGTGGGCTAGCTTTGTAACTGACTTTAACTATATAAGAACTCCAATTGAGTCTCTTACTATTGAGTTGATTACAGAGAAGGACGATAATGACAAAGAAATCAATTCATCTGCAGGCGCTGTATTTGGAGTAGCATCTAGTAGCTCTAAGGCAGCAGCTAGAGACTGGGATGATTACTTCCAACAAGTTAAAAATCACCCATACATTAAAGAAAGTGTTGGAGCACCTAATCAACTTGATGTACAAGCTGTATTAGATGAATTCAAAAACAATTACATAGGACGTGAGATTGAGTTTTTCCATGCATTGGGGATTAATATTATTAATAAACCTCAGGTAAGAGAAAGACTACAAAGCAGTGGTCGTTTTAATACTGGCCGCGTTAAAGACTTTTTGAACAACCTTCAGTTCTTGATTGACAACAATGTAAAGTTTGTCTCAAGCATAGACTCTATTGTTAATCCAAAACAGAAAGACGGAAAGAGTCTAGCTACTATATATAAAAACATCCAAAGCTTACACCTCAAGTATACAGAAGACAGATCTGATTTTATGGCATTGCGTCCTGATGGAAATGCTCAATCTGAATTCATGAGAAATAGTACAGCTACAGTTAAGATACGTGGATTAAACAAGTATGATACCTACGGTGAGACTGTAAGCCAACCATACCTTAATGAGTTTGACTATAGAAGAAATCCGTGGGTTAAGAGATTAGTTCTTATGAATGACCTCTTTAACTTTAATAGTATTGAGGGTGAGAGAAAGAGCGCATCTGCTTTTACTGATGAGAAAGCTAGAATTGATATTACATTACTAGGAGGAACAGCAATCATTAAAGATGGTGTGGGAGAAGGTCTTGCAAATATTGACCTTGATGATTATAGTAAACTTCAACAAGACTTTATAACTGTATTATTAAAGGGTGTTAGTGAAGGTACTCGTGCTGCTGGTAAGCCTACGTCTCTTATTTTAAAATCAAACACTAGAAAGTTTTACATTTCCCCAGCTGACTTTATTAGTAATTCTGCAGTTAAAGGAAGAGGTATGAATAGAGCTGTTGAAATTTTTATAGGTTACGCAGCTGCTGAACTAGATAGAATCCATTGGCTACTAGAAAATCCAAATTCTCCTGAAGCTCTTGCTAATGATGGTAAAGACTCATTCTACGACAGAGGAACTAAGTTTAGTCTATTTGATGACATCTTCACTGAAGAAACAAAGACACAAGTACTTAGTTTAGCTGGTAATGACTTACAGCAGCTTATGGGAAACCTGGCTTTCAGAGAGTCTGAAGAAGGTAGTAAGATTGCCGATAATATAACAAAAGATATTAGAAGCTATTTAATCAGACAGTATAGCAACATAAGTAATGCTCTTACTGGAGATATTATGAAGTTATATCCTGATGAATCACCCTTTGTTGATCCTAACGTTATTAACACAGTTAGAAATGAGGCTATTACAAATGGTATAAGATCTGAGGTTTCGGATACCGACGCATTTCAGGCTGCAGTATTGACCTATGCTATAAACTCACTTATACATTATATAGAAACTACCATTATTGTACATGGTGACGTTGCACAATTCAACAATCCAAAAGATGAATTCCATAAGCGTAATGCTCCAGCACAATCAGCAGGTAAGTTTCCAATCCTTAGTAAGGAGCGTATTGATTATTTAAATGAATTTTTAAGTAAGCCATACGTAGATTCACCATGGTTTGCTAACTATACTTACAATGGTGTAACCTATCAAGGTAAAGAGCCAGCTATTATAAAAGCATTTAGTGAACAAGCAACATTTGCAGTTCTTAAAGAAGCTAAGATTAAATCAATATACTATGACGTAATATTAAATAGTATATTAAAGGATGATTTAGCAGCTCTTGAAGCGCTGGATGTATATCAAGAAGCTACGGAAGAAGATAAAGCAGCTATGAGAGAAGGGCTTATATCTGAAATTACCGAGATGGTAGATGAGGCTTATGGTAACATGAAAGAAGGAGATGGTCAAGGTTGGGCTGCATTTGATTTCTATAGAGGTTTATGTGATCAACTTGACCAATGGAGCCCTGAGCAAGAAGCACTTTATAAAAAGATTCTTAAGAAAGAGTACGTTACTCAAACTAACTCTGATCTTCTTCAGATGTTTCCTGTGCTTAAGATGCAATATGACGGACCTTTATCAGGAACCGGATTACCATTAAATGGACTTCTTAAGTTTGAGATTTTCCCATTGATCCCAAATGTCATTGAAGGTACAGAGTTAAATGTTCTACACAATAAAATGGTAGAGCAGAATATGGACATTGCTACATATGAGTCAGGAAGTAAGTTAATGCACTTTACTAATAATGGTAAAACCGATCTATTCTATTCTAATATAGAAGAGAGAGAACTTGCTATTGTTGATGAGAACTACAGATTTACACCTAACACTTTATTCTTACAGTACTTTAAGAAACAAGCCGAGATCTCCGATAAATATAAAGGCAAGACCAATCTGGCAACTCAGATGAGAAAGGCCATTATTAATAACATGGATGAGTATGGTGTGCCAACAGATTTTCAATTTTCTGGAACACCGATTGAGAAAATTGAGGCTTGGAATAGTTTATCGGAAGCAGAGAAAAATGAGAAGTCACCAAAGTATGTAGCTGTTAACCGTTATAAAAAAGCATTGTTATCTCTTGTATCTGCTAATACAGAAAAACTGTATCAAAGATTTAATCAGGTAGATGAGGATGGTAAGAAGATTAAAAATAATTTAGGGATGGTTGATTTCTTAAAGAAACAACTATCTGTATTAGGGCTACCTAGTCATATCATAAATGATATATCATATAATCCTGTAACTGGTAAGATCAATAGTGACTTAAGCTTGAGCTTTGGTGCAGATGATATAGAAAAACTTTTAATGAGCATGATTAATAAGTCACTCATTAAACCTAAGATCAAGGGTGATCAATTGGTGCAAGTGAGTAACTCGGGTTTCACTAGAAACTATGCAGAGAAAAAGTTAAGATATGCTACTGAAGAAGAAAGATTAAAGTACCTAGGTACTGGTGACTTACCATTCTATAATATTACAGAGGATGGGCGTGTTACAAAAGCAGGAACTAAGATAAGCATGCATGGTGACTTTAAGAAGTTACTCATGATGGATGAAACTAAAAAGAGAATAGATGAGAGTGAAGTACCTCTTACTCCAATTCAAGCTGTTAACCAATTAATAAGAGAAAAAGATTGGTTAGAAAAGTACGAGGATCTTATTACTATAGTTACTGTGCGTATCCCGACTGCCAAAGAAAACTTTATTGAGTACTTGCAAGTATATGAGTTCCTTGATGAAAGTGCAGGACCTATCATAGTTTTACCTATGGAGGTTGTTGGTAAATCAGGTACTGACTTTGATACCGATAAGCAGGTTAGTTATTTCCCTAATATCACATTCCGAAAAAGTTATAATAAGGAATATATAGAGGAGATGAAAAAACTCTCACCGGACCTTAAACTTGATATTAAGTATTTAAATAAAATACTTGACAAAGTTGACGAAGATGGTATCGAGTCTCTTAAACCTAAGCAAAGACAAGTATATGCTGTTGCAATACAAGCTGTCGATAAAAAAGTCTATATGGCTGATACAGGTATAAGAGGTGTAGAGAATGAGTTTTTAAATTCTCTTAAAGGTTTGCTTGATCTTATGTCTTACTCAGATTTTGTTAGACCTGTTACAACTCAGACCGCATTACCTATTGCTAAGAAGTATGAGCAACATGTAATGAGCTATAATAGTAAAGTACGTATGGATGGTACTATTGGTAAAACAAATAGTCCTACCCGTATATTTGAGGTATTATTTAACATTAAGAAATTAACTGAGAACAGTGTTGGTTTCCAGTCATTAGGTATTGGTGCGGTAAGTATTACTGGCGATGCCATGATGAATCAAGCTAACCTATACTTAAATAGAGAGTTCAGAAGTCAAGGTAAAGGATCACAAAAGCGTTTATTTACTATTGAGTTTGATCATAATTATTTAATGATTGATGGTGTTCCTGTAGTATCATTAGCAGCTATACGTGGTAAAAACAACTATAAGAAGATTGTAAATCAGCTTGAAGAATTACTTAATGGTTGGTTAGATGTAGAAAAGGATGCATGGATCTTCTATTTAAATGGTGTTAAAACTGTGGCGCCGGTTATGATTGCAATGCTTCAAGCTGGTGTTTCCCTAGAAGATGTTGCAGCATTTGTTAATCAACCTATTGTGCGTGAGTATGTAAGACGCATGTCTATTCTTAAAAGTCCTTTTGCATTCTTAAGTAACATTGCTCCGAGCAATTCTAATTTCTTCCGTGTAAAGGCTAGAAAAGATATGATGATAAGCAATAATGCCCAAGATGTACTTGAGTATCCTTTAGGTTTGCTTAAAGCATTAGAGTTAGAACCTTTAAGTATTGATCCTAGAACTGGTCAAAAAGAAAGTGCAGGTAAATACAGTTTATCAAACCTAACTTATACGTTTGGTCGTGAACTTATAGATAACTACAACATAGGTAATCTATTTAACAAAGATATTCTGAATGGAAAAATCTTAAACAAAGCTGAAGAATATGGACCAGAGGACTATGCTGTATTATTCCATTTTTTTGAGATGGAGGACGTTGGTAAAGCACTAGCGGAACTTAAGAGAAATACAAACTTTGATGTTAAGAAAGAGTCTAGACTTTTCTCAACTATGCAGAAAGAGTTATTAGCTAAAGGGATGCTTAGCGATAATAGATTTAATGCAGAAGGTCTTGAGCATATGATTAACAATTCTGTTATAACGGCATTCCGTATTGCTGATGTAGCACAAGATTTAATTGGCGGATTGTTTGGTGTAAGAGAGGACAATGACTTTAATGACATACTTTTAGAAGAGTGGTCAGAAATACAAGGTATCGACAAGACTACCTATGATGACATGGAGGTTACCATCAATGAGATGAAGAACCAATATGTTCAGTTCTTGTTTCAAAACTATCTAAATGATGTGGACATTGATAACCTAAAAGAATTTAAAGGTCTTGCGGTAAATAATAAATTACCTGTAGCTGAAGCAGCTGGCCTTAAATCATTTGGCGCATATGTATTAAATGGTATTCTATATATATCAAAAGATGCTATAAAGAATAACTATATCACACTTAGACAGCATACCCAAGATGTAAGTGCTGAACAAGTACGTACAGCTAAAATTAGTCCTGATTTGTTCTCTACTGAGAAGGAATACCAAAACTTTATTCTTAACAGAGAGATCTTAAGATCTATCACAGACGTGGATCAATTGATCACTACTCCTGAGTTTAAGACAAGACTTT
>Ga0209358_10002119_pt1 | contig 15349 bp, 16 predicted proteins | sample LauGreFa1BDMLBSN_2_FD_187574 | JGI IMG/M metagenome (GOLD analysis project Ga0209358, IMG submission 187574) | Freshwater lake microbial communities from Lake Michigan, USA - Fa13.BD.MLB.SN (SPAdes) (version 2) | ecosystem: Environmental > Aquatic > Freshwater > Lake | place: Lake Michigan, USA... | reverse complement strand
ATAGAATATTTAAAGATTTTTGTATCGGAAAGTAGCATAAAAATACCTTATCTTTTAAGCTAATGGGATATATAAACCCCATATGAATTTAGAAAAAAATTTTGACGTAATCGTAATTGGAGCTGGTCACGCAGGTTGTGAAGCTGCCGCCGCTGCAGCAAGATCAGGCGTTAACACTGCTCTTATCACAAACTCACTTTCTACAATTGGCGAAATGTCATGTAATCCCGCAATTGGAGGATTAGGCAAGGGTCATCTAGTTAGAGAAATTGATGCTTTAGATGGTGTTATGGGAATTGTTGCTGATCAATCAGGAATACAATTTAGATTATTAAATAGTAGCAGAGGACATGCTGTAAGAGGACCAAGAACTCAATCTGATAGAGAGCTTTATAAAAAATATATGCAAGAAATGTTATTAAGTTATTGTAATTTAAGTCTTTTTTATGACCCTGTAACAAAGTTTGAATTTAGCAAGAATAAAATTATTTCAATAGAAACTCAATCTGGAAATTCATTTTCAGCAAAAAAATTTATCTTAACGACCGGAACTTTTTTGAATGGCCTCATTCATATTGGAGATGAAAAGATTTCAGCTGGAAGAATAGATGAAAAACCAACCTTAGGATTAAGTGAGCAGTTAAAAAAATTAAACTTTAAAATTGGCAGATTGAAGACCGGAACACCTCCAAGACTTGATGGAAAAACAATCAATTATGAAGAGCTTGAAATGCAAGATGCTGATGAAAAACCTTATTTCTTTTCTTATTTAACAAAAAAAATTAATGCCAAACAGATTTCTTGCGGCATGACTTATACTAATGACAAGGTTCATAGAATTATTGAAAAAAATTTAAAACGAAGCGCCATGTATTCCGGATCAATTAAAAGTGTCGGTCCTAGATACTGCCCTTCTATAGAAGATAAGATCGTAAAATTTAAAGATAAGCAGCGTCATCAAATTTTTTTAGAACCAGAAAGTCTTACAACAAACATAGTCTACCCAAATGGTATATCAACTTCTCTTCCTAAGGAAATTCAACAAGAAATATTATTTAAAATCAATGGTTTACAGAATGTTCGCATGATAAGACCTGGGTATGCAATTGAGTATGATTATGTGTTCCCAACAGAGTTGGATTTTACTCTTAAAACAAAAAAAATAGAAAATTTATATCTCGCAGGTCAAATTAATGGAACGACAGGATATGAAGAGGCTGCTGCACAAGGAATTGTAGCCGGTCTAAATGCTGCTCAGTCAGTTAAGGATTTAGAACCAATAAAATTTGAGAGATCACAGTCTTATATTGGAGTGATGATCGATGATTTGATTACTAAAGGAGTAAGTGAGCCTTATAGAATGTTTACTTCTAGAGCTGAATATAGATTAACGCTGAGAGCCGACAATGCAGATTTAAGATTAACGCCCTTGGCCATTAAATATAATTTTATATCTAAAGTTAGAAAGTCTAAATTTATCAATAAAATCAATGACTTAAATGATTTTAAAACTATTTTATCAAATAAGATTGTATCGCCTACAGTTTTAAAAAAAAATGGAATTAAAATTTCTCAAGACGGAAGAAAAAAATCTCTTTTACAGATTTTAAAATTTAAAGATGTAACTTTGGAAAAAATTAGAGCTATATTTTCAGACATACCAAAGTATGAGGATGAAATAGAAGACTTAATAAAAACAGAGTCCCATTATAGTGGTTATATAGAGCAGCAAAAAAGAGATATTAGCATATTTGAAAAGGATGAAAATCTCATAATCCCTAAAAAAATTGACTATGACTCAATTTCTGGTCTTTCAAATGAGATAAAAAGAAAATTAAAGGAGATAAGGCCACTAACTTTTGGTCAGGCCTTAAGAATAGACGGAGTAACACCTGCTGCAATTAATATATTGATGATTTATTGTAAAAATGCTCTTAAAAAAGCGTCATAAAATATATGCATAAAGATATTGAGTTTTTTATAAAAAAATTCAATGTTTCACGTGAAACAATAGAAAAGTTAAATAAATATAAAAATTTTCTATTAATTAGTAATAAATTACTAAATTTAATAGGAAAAACAACAGAAAATCGAATATTTTCCAGACATTTTATAGATTCAGCTCAAATATATGATTTAATTGAAGATAAATCAGAAATTGTCGATATAGGTTCAGGTGCAGGATTTCCAGGAGTTATAATAAAAATATTGATGAATAATAATAAAATAGAAGGAAATGTTACGCTAATTGAAAAAAGTCCTAAAAAATGTAATTTTTTAGAAGAGTTGTCAAAAGAATTAGGTTTAGCTTTAAAAATAATAAATTTAAGAGTAGAAAATTTTAAACTTAATAAAATATCAACAATAGTTTCAAGGGCATTTAAGAATACAGTTGATACAATAGATATTCTTATAAAAAATAATGATAAAATTAGAACTATCATACTAATTAAGGGAAAAACTTATCAACAAGAATTAGAAGACGCTAAAAAAAAATATACTTTTGACGTAGAAAAATTTAGAAGCATCACATCAGATGAATCTTATATTCTTAAAATTACGAATATTAAACGTAGTACAACTTAAAGTTGTAAATGCCTAGGATAATTTCTATCATAAATCAAAAGGGCGGGGTTGGGAAAACTACCACAGCAATTAATTTGGCCGCAGGTCTTGCTCTTAAAAATTATAAAGTTTTGCTTATTGATCTTGATCCTCAGGGTAACGCATCAACTGGTGTCGGTATTGATCAAAGCGAAAGAGAAAAATCTATTTATGATTTGCTTATAAAAAAAGATTCTTTCTCTGAATGTATAAAACAAACAAAGATAGAAAATTTAAGCATCATACCAGCAAATGCAGATTTATCAGGACTTGAAACTGAAGTTGCAAATAATTCTCAAAAAGCTTTTTTATTAAAAAATATTATCGATGATCCAGTAAACAATTTAGAAAAAGAAAAATTTTCATTCATCATAATAGATTGTCCTCCATCGCTTAGTCTTCTTACAATCATGTCTTTAGTTATCTCCGATTCATTAGTTGTTCCATTACAAACAGAGTTTTTTGCGTTAGAGGGTTTAAGTCAATTAGTTAAAACAATCGACCGTATAAAAATTAATTTAAATCCAAATTTACAAATACAAGGAATAATTCTGACAATGTATGATAAGCGAAATAAGCTTTGTGCTGATGTCGAAAAAGAGGGAAGAAACTTTTTTGGAAATAAAGTTTACAACACAAATATACCTCGAAATGTAAGAATTTCAGAAGCACCATCATTTGGAATGCCCGTGATCTTGTATGACAAAAATTGTGCTGGTTCTTTAGCTTATAATCAGTTTGTTGACGAATTTTTATGTAGAGAAAATTTAGAAGAAAAAAAAGTTGCGTAAATGATTGGAAATAAATTTAAAGGTTTAGGAAAAGGTCTGTCTGCATTAATGGGTGACATGCCTTTAGAAAATGTTCAAACTAAAAGTTCTTCAGAAAAAATTCCTATACATTTTGTATATGCCAATCCATCTCAGCCAAGAAAAAATTTTAATCAAGAGTTACTAAATGAACTTTCAGAGTCAATTAAGGAACAGGGAATTATTCAGCCAATATTAGTTAGAAAAAAATCAGAAGATAAATACGAAATTATCGCTGGAGAAAGAAGATGGAGAGCAGCTCAACTTGCAAAAATTCACGAAGTCCCAGTTATCATTCTAAATATTGATGATAAAAAATCTTTAGAATTTGCAATATTAGAAAACATTCAAAGATCAGATTTAAATGGAATAGAAGAGGCTTTGGGCTACGATAATTTAGTAAAAAAATTTGGATACTCTCAAGAAACATTATCAAAAATTTTAGGGAAAAGCAGAAGTCATATTGCCAATACACTTAGGCTTGCTGGTTTACCTGAAGAGATAAAAAAAATGATTTCAGATGGACTGTTAACTTCAGGACACGCAAGATGTTTAGTCAATGTTCTAGACAATGTTAAACTTGCGAAAATAATAGTTAATAAGAATCTTTCTGTAAGGCAGGCTGAGTTTTTGGTAAAAAAAGAACAAGTTTTATCCAGTTCAAAAAAAGTTAAAACGAATAGCAAGGATACAAATATAAAATCTTTAGAAAGCGATCTTGGACTATTGATGGGAATAAAAGTAGATATTAAAAATAAAAAGAATAACTCTGGAGAGATTAAATTTTCTTATAAAAATCTTGATCAATTAAATAAAATTATTAGTGTTCTTAAAGGCTATTTTAGATAAGTTTTGAGTTAAAAAATAATAAAACTGGACATCTTGATTTAGGTCATTTCTTTTAAATTCAGTCTCAATAACATTTAAATTACTAAGAAATTTTTCAAGGTTATTGGTATTCCAAATTTTTAAGATATTTTTTATTTTATCCTTATCTTTCCAGAAAATGGGAGGTTTATATCCTTCAATTCTTTCATCAATTGAGAGATTTTTATTATTTTTTTGTATATCCAGAATTTTAATTATGAATGATCTAAGAATAATAATTATTTCTATAAAATTTTTTTCATAATTAGACATATTAGATATAAATTCATTAATATTTTTTTCATCTTTAGATAGCAAAATATCAATAATCTCATCATTTTTTTTTAAATCCATATCAGTGCAAATTTCTTCAATGATTTGGTCTGTAATCTTTTTGGAATTTTTATATAAATTTAATTTTTCTATCACCTCTTTAATTTTTGATCTCTTCAAGGAAGACAAATTAATAATAATATCGCTTTGAGGTTCTGATAATTGAATATTATTTAATTGCAATTGTTGTGAAAGAAATTTTTTGATGTCAAATTTAGTTTCTTGATAACAAGGAATGCATATACCGAATTTATCATATTCCCCAAATTGTCTTAGTTTTGAATTTTTTAGAAGTATTTCGGAATTTATAATAATGATGTTGTCATTAATATTGTTTTTTATTTTATTAATTATTTCTAATATTTTGTCAGAGCAGTTTTTAATTACTGAAATATTTTTATTATCATCAAATAAAGATCCATTGAGATAATAATTTATAATATTATCTGGATCTTTAATTATATCATCTTCAAAGAAAGATTTAGCGATTTTTTCTTCCGTAAATTTAGATATAATTTGCTGATTTAAATCAGCAATTAAATCTTGATTTTCTCCATATAAAATAATTATTTTTTCTTTAAAAAAATCTTTTTTTTTTAAATTTATTTCCTGAGATTTTAAAATCATCTCGGTTAATTTAATGAGACTCTAGATTTAAATTTTATGTTTTGAACTATTGATTCTAGTAATATTTTCTTCTCATTATTTTTGATTAAAATGTTATTAGAAAGATTGTCTGTTACAGAAATCCTCTTATCTTTAGAGATTGCATCTTGGTAAATTACAATACCATTTTTATCTTGGAATTGATAACTAACAGTTAATTTAACAATTTCTTCAGTTGATATCCCCCTTGAGTCTATTAGAGAACTTTCAGCTGTATCAAAAATCTGGGCTTTAAATACGTAGGCTGTTAAATTTTTCTCATCTTTAGTAAAATTTAATTTCTGTTCTAGTTCAAAAGCTAAAGTTTTATCGCCTGTAATTTCTGACTTAGAAATAATTATTTGTTTTGAATTTCCAGTGTAAATAGGAGAAAAGCCACAGCCAGTTAGAATAATAGATATTACTGCAGTTAGTAGAATTTTATTTATCATCTGTAACAATATTAAGCAGTTTGTTTTTTATAAATATTTTTTTTATTATAGTTTTTTGTTCTAATATAACTTTAATATTTTTAATTGCTAAGGATTTAGTTAAAATGTTCTCTTCGCTCTCATTGTTAGTAGCGTTAATAATTGCTCTTTTTTTACCGTTTATTTGAATAACCACATCATAACTGTCTTTTTTTGCATCAAGGACCTTTATCTCAGGCCAATGCTGAGAAGAAAGATCATTTTGGCCTGTTAACTTTTCCCAACATTCGTTTGAAATAAAAGGGATAAAAATTGAGATAATAATCAAATATTTTTTATAAGAGTCTTCAATCTCCTCATTACTCAATAGTTTCTTATCTATTTCTTCGTTAATTTTATTTAAAAAAATATAAAGTTTAGCTACAGCAACATTTATATGAAATTTTTCTATACATTCGGTGATCTCTTTTATCAAAACATTAGTAGTTAACAAAAAATTATTGTCAGATTTTTCTTGTTCTTTTTTATATATTTTTATTTTTTCATAGGTTCTCCAAATTTTTTGAATATATTTAAATGAGCCTTGTATTCCGTTATCGCTCCATTGGATATCTCTATCAGGAGGGCTGTCTGATAGAATAAACCATCTTACAGCATCTGCTCCGTAGATTTTAATAATGTCATCAGGATCAATAATATTTTTTTTGGATTTCGACATTGCCTGACTGTCCCCTTTAAAAACCTTTTCATTATTTTTAAGAAAGTATGAATTCTCTTTTTCAATAACATCCTTTGGGAATACCCATTTCCCACTTTCAGTTTTGTATGTAGGGTGACAGACCATTCCTTGAGTGAATAAATTTTTAAAGGGTTCAGAAAATTTAAGTTTAAAATCATCTTGAAGTGCCAGCGTAAAGAATCTTGAATAAAGAAGATGAAGTATGGCATGCTCAACCCCACCAATATATTGATCTATAGGCATCCAATAATTTGCATCATCAATGTTAAATGGTTGCTCTCTTTCATTTGAAGAGCAGAATCGCAGAAAATACCAAGAAGAATCCACAAAAGTATCCAGGGTGTCCGTTTCACGAATTGCTTTCATTCCCGTTTCGGGACATTTCGTATATTTCCAGGTGGGATGATTTTCTAAAGGATTTCCTGGCTTTCCAAAGTCTATATCGTTTGGTAACTCAACAGGTAAATCTTTCTCAGGAACTAGCATTACCTTGCCATCTTCCCGATACATTATTGGTATTGGGCATCCCCAATATCTTTGTCTAGATACTCCCCAGTCTTTAAGGCGATATATTATCTTAGCATTTCCTATTTTTTTTTCTTCTATTTTTTGAATAATATTTTTTTTAGCCTCTTGTGTTGTTAGGTTATTTAGAAATTCAGAGTTTACGACATATCCATCATCAATATAGGCCTGCTTTTTAATGTTAATAATTTCAGATACTTTAGGGCTTACAACAGGAATTATTTCTAATTTATATTTTTGAGCAAACTCTAAATCTCTTTGATCATGAGCAGGACATCCAAAAATTGCTCCAGTTCCATAATCCATTAATATAAAATTAGCCACGTAGATTGGTATTTTTTTATTTAAGAAAGGATGAAATGCTGAAAAGCCTGTTTTAAATCCTAACTTTTCGTTTTTAGATAGCGTCGATTCTGTTCCAATATTCTTTAACGCAAGATTTTTAAAATCTTTAAATTTATTATCATTTTTAAAAAATTCAGTAAAAGGATGGTCCGGAGCAATTGCAACAAAGGAAGCTCCAAATATTGTATCGGGTCGTGTTGTAAAAATTCTAATTTTACTTTCTTTACAATCGGTTAGAAAATCAATTTCACATCCAATGGATTTTCCTATCCAATTTTTTTGCATTAACCTAACTTTTTCTGGCCAGCCATTTAAATTATCCAACGAATTAAGTAATTTATCTGAGTACTGTGTTATATTAAGGAACCACTGATTCAGTTCCTTTTTTTCAATAATCGCCCCAGATCTCCAGCCTTTTCCATCGATCACCTGTTCATTTGCAAGAACTGTATTGTCTATTGGATCCCAATTTACATAACTCTTTTTTTTATAAGCAATTCCTTTTTTGTAAAAAATTGAGAATAAAATTTGTTGGTGTTTGTAATAAGTTGGGTCACATGTGGAGATTTCTTTATCCCAATCTATTGAAAGACCAAGTTTTTTTAATTGGTCTTTCATTGTTAAAATATTTTTTTCTGTCCAATCTTTAGGATGCAGATTGTTTTGTATGGCGGCATTTTCTGCTGGTAGACCAAAAGCATCCCATCCCATGGGATGTAAAACGTTATAACCATTTAAACGTTTGAAATTTGCAACAACATCACCTAACGTGTAATTTCTAACGTGTCCCATATGAATGTTTCCAGATGGATATGGAAACATTTCTAAACAGTAAAATTTTTTTTTTTTGTCTTTTTTAGTTTTAAAGATTTTATTATTCTTAAAAAAAATCTGCCATTTGCTTTCGACTAGTAAAGGATTATAATTTTCCATCCTTCAGAAATTATTTTTTTATTTTTTTAGTTTCTTCAATTTTTAGTGATCTTGCAGAAGTAATAATGTTCTCTTTAATTGTGTCTATAAATTTTTGATCTACATTAGCATTAGTACATTTACCAGAGTTATCACAAATTTTTTTATGTGCTGTTACTTTAATTGATTCAGATCTTATTTCGTTGTTTAAAAATTGTACTGAAATTTTTATTTGTTCGTCTGGTTTGTTGTTTTGTGAATACCAATCATAAATTATTACACCACCGCTGTAATCGGCATTAGTTAAAGGTAAAAAATCAAGGGTTTTAAGTGTAGCTCTCCATAAAACGTTTGAAGTTGTAAATTCAAAGGTCGTTGAAGATCTTGGATTGTTCAGATTAGAAAATATTCCTCCACCCTCTTGAGCAACTTTTTTGGCTCTTTCTCCTGCATTAGGCTCTATATTTCTAGTTTCCCCAGTAACAGGATCTTTTTGTGAGATTCCGCAATTAGTGATTAAAAAAAAAATTATAATTATTGTGAATTTACTTGAATTTTTAAACATAAAATTATTTAATGTTTTCGATTATATAGAGTTAAAAAAAATTAAAACAAACCTTTAAAATATCTATATTTTATTAAAAAAAGCACTAATTTAAATGTTGCATATTTGCAACAATTATAGAAAAATATAGTAATTATGAGCACTAAACCTACCATTTAAAAATTAAAAGATTAAATATTTGTTAGTTAAAACATAAGTTTTAACAAAAACTAACAACTATAAAAAACATGAAAAATAAACTACTAACTTCAGCACTTGTTTCTTCTATGATCGGTGCCGGAGTAACTGCTTCTGTTGCTCAAACAACAGTAAGTGGTAATCTTGACCTGTCTTACATGGCAGTAGCAGCTAAAGGAACTGGTTCTGCTGGAACTCCTGACAGCTTTAGAGGTTTTGGTAAAGAATCTCAAATTAACATTGCTAATAAAGGCAAGTTAAATAATGGCATGGATTATGCCGCTGGTTTCTCAATCGAGATGGACGGACCAGACACTGGTGGAACTGGAATGTTTGAAGAGAATGTTTATATCGACATTATCTCTGGAAACACTACATTAACAATTGGATCTGATCATATTCAAAATCCGGATGTTAACCCAACAAACATTGCAGGATTTGGTTACGTTGCAGTTGACTCTACAAGAGCAGGTACAGCAATTACTGGATTATATCCAAAAGGTGCTAACTCTCCTTACTCTGCGTACGGAGTTGGTGTAATGCAAAAAACAGGAATTGGAACTTTTTCTGCTCTATATGTTCCAACTAACACAACTAACGCAGGCGCTTTAAATGATATTCATAATTCATCTAGCGCTGCTGCTGCAGAACCTACTGCTACAAGAGGAACAGCTGAATCAGCTTACGAGCTTGGTTTCAGAGGTGATCTTGGTGTTAAAGGTTTAACAGCGATGGCTTTTATCAATCAATCAGATAGAAGAGATTCTGTTGCAACTGGTTCAGATGAAAAAGGAAGAAGATTTGCTGTTACTTACGTAACAGGTCCTTTTAGCATTGCTGCTGACTATGTTAAAACTGAAGGAACTACAACTGGAGCTGCTGCAACTTTAGGTCAAGCTGGAGAAGAAGTTAAAGGAAAATCTATCGGACTTGGATATGCATTTACTCCTAACTTAACAGCAAGCGTTACTCGAGCTAAAGCAGATACAAATGCTTCTGGAAGAGCTGCTGAAGAGGAAACTGATATATTAGCACTAGGTTATTCATTAGGACCTATCGCAATTTCAGCTCAAGCAAAAAAAGTTGAAAATTTAGCTGGTAATGCTGGCACTGATGCCGATGTATTAGCAGTTAGACTTAGCACTAGATTTTAATTAATTTAGTAAATCTAAGATTTTTAAAAAGCCCGTGCATTTTTAAAATGTACGGGCTTTTTTATTGAGGTTTCTTTAATCCAAGAAACAAATCCAATACCACTACTTTTTGTTAGATAAATTTTTTTCAAATTTCTGCCATTTACACCTCCAAGAGCAATTAGTTTGTTATTCCAATTCTGACTTATTAAATTAAATCTAATTGTATGCAGTATTTTATTGTTAGAATATTTAGGATTATTAAAAATTGGAGATAAAAATAGATACTCACATTTTTGATATATTTTAAAATAAAATTCTCTTTGATTATGTACAGCTCCAATAACTTTAAATGATTTTTTATAAGGCTGACATATTTTATTATTTTTAGAAGAGATAAACAGTCCATCTGCCCCTAGTTTTATTGCTAATTTAATATTATCAGGAAAGTAAATTTTAATTTTTTCTTTTTTGCAAAATTGTTTAATTTTTAAAAATTCATTTATATTTAAACTATTTTTATCCGCATTGTATATTATACTAATATTTTTAAATTTTCTTAAATTTTCTTTAATAATGTAATTAAGAGAACTAGTAAAAAAAAAATTTTCAAGGTAATTTAAATTAGTCATACTTATGAATATTATAAAAAATTTTAATAGAATTTTAAATGAAATTAAAAAAATTCCAAATTCAAATGCCCAAATAGTTGCCGTCTCAAAGACTTTTGATCTAAACCATATAAAACCATTAATTGATTTTGGTCACTTTCATTATGGTGAAAATAGAGTTAATGAGGCAGTTTTAAAATGGTCTAGTGAAGTAAAAAAAAACTTAAATCTTAAAATTCACTTAATTGGAAAACTTCAATCAAATAAAATTAAAGAAGCTTTAAAAATATTTTCTTATATTCATTCTTTAGACTCAAAAAAATTAGCAACTCTACTTGACGAAGAGCAAAAAAAAAACTCAATAAATATTAAATATTTTATTCAAATAAATATTGGAAACGAACAACAAAAATCAGGTATCAGGCTAGATGATTTAGATGATTTTATTAATTTTTGTAAATTAAAAACAAAATTAAATATTATTGGCTTCATGTGTATACCGCCGATAAATAGTTCTTCTAATTTTTATTTTAAAAAATTAAAAGATTTAGCCGATAAATATCATTTTAATCAACTTAGTATGGGTATGAGTAATGATTATATGGCAGCAATTGAAAATGGTGCAACTTTTTTAAGAATAGGTTCGGGTATATTTGGTGAAAGAACTAACCAATTTTAATTTTGGTACTTTTTTTTATTTGAGATGCAAGTGTAATTAAGTGTTTTTTTTTTAGAGCTATACATCCCTGAGTTTTTTTGTAGGAATTTTTTGAAACATGAATAAATATAGCACTTCCTTTGTTTTTTTTGATTGGTTTTACATTGTAATTTAAAACCAAGATCAAATCATAAAGACGGTCATTCCGATAAAGTTTTTCATGTCTAAATTTATTAGGTAATTTTATTTCCTTGTTATAAAAACTACTCTTTGGGTCATCACACCATCCCATATTCTTTTTTATTTTTATTTTTTTTATATGTGTTGCAATATTCTTGATTTTATCAGCTCTGTAATAAATTTTATTTACTTTAAATGTTCCTCGAGGAGTTATGTTGTCGCCTTCTTTTTTCTTATTTTTAATTCCCGCTTTTCCTAATGCACAGCGAAATTTATGATTTTTATACTTTAAATAGCCAGAATTTTTAACAATAATCATATTAAATATATTATATATTTATTTATGAATAATACTCATCTCCATATTGTTGGATCAAAGCCTTTTTTTGATTTATTGACCGAGTTAAACTTCAATTACAGTATTAGCTCTGACAAAAATCTATCATATAATGACAAAGATCTTTTGGTCAGAATTATATTTGTTGAAAAATTATTATTAACTGAAGTAAAAAAATTTTTTTTAGAAGATATGCCAACTATTTTTTTGTTAAAAAATAAGGATTTTTTAAAAAAAAATAAGCTAATTTTATTAGATTTTCATGTTTCTTTGTTTTTACCAATAGAAGTTTTATCTTTTAGAGAAATATTAAACATTTTAACAACAAAATATAATTTTTTTAAAAAATCTAAGATTGTTATTAATGATTATGAAATAGATTCAAATCAAAGAGTTATTACAAAAAATTCTATAAAAGTTAAACTTACAGAAAAAGAATTAGAATTAATATTAGTTTTAAATCAAAATAATGGTTTAAAAAAATCTTTTTTATTACAAAATATATGGAAACGCAGTTCAGATTTAGAAAGTCATGCCTTTGAGACTCACTTGCACCGGCTAAGAAAAAAAATAGATAAATTTTTTAATGATAAAAAATTTATCTTAGAAAAGAATTCTTTATATTATCTTAGTAGATAAATTGATAATTTACTCTAATCTAGCTCCTATTTTTTGAATTATTTTTGAGGCAAGTATCGATCCAGTTGTTAAACATTTCTTAATATTAGATTGATCTAAATATTCTTTTAAAAATCCAGCAGCAAATAAATCGCCAGCACCGGTCAGATCTATTAATTTATCAATTTTTATACTGTCGCAGTTAATTATTTCATTATTTATAATGGCTATGCTTCCATTTTCACTTCTAGTAATAACTATTAGTTTATTAAATTCTTTGAGCTGTTTTATAGAATCTAATAGATTTTTTTTATTTGTTAATTCTTTTATTTCGTTTTCATTCCCTATTAATATGTCTAGATCATTTATAAGCAGATTATAAAAATCCTGTTTATGTCTCGTTACACAAAATATATCAGATAAACTCATTGCAATTTTTATTTTATTTTTTTTTGCTATATTTATTACGTGTTTAAACATTTTCTCGCTTATTCCTTTATCCCAAAGGTATCCTTCTAAAAAAATTAATTTGTGTTCTATAATATTTTTCTCATTTACATCGTTTTCTGAAAGATGGGATGATATTCCAAGGTAGGTACACATAGTCCTTTCAGAATCAGGAGTAATTAGAATGATAGAAGCCCCTGTAGACAAATCTTCTTTTTTTTGCATATAAGAAAAGTTTACATTAATATCTTGAAGACTTTTTCTATAGATATCTCCAAAGTTATCAGAGTTGATTTTTCCAATAAAAGATGGGTTTCCTTGAAGATGGGCAATCCCAGCCATAGTGTTGGCGACCGAACCTCCTGCCACAATTTTTTCAATGTTTATATTTTTTTTAAGATCTTCAAATTCAGCCTCATTAATGAGTTTCATAGAACCTTTGATAAGGTTATTCTTTTTTAAAAACACATCATCGACTTTTGCAAGCACATCAACGATTGCATTGCCTATGCCTAATATTTTTTTATTCATTTTTTCCTTTGTATAGGCAAATTTTATTAATTACACACTTTTTACATAATGGATTTCTGGACTTGCACGTATATCTTCCATGCAAAAGTATTAAATGATGAGCATTTTTTATGTGTTTTTCAGGCAATATTTTTAAAAGTTGATTTTCAACTTGTTCAGGGTTTTTGCCATTAGAAAGACCAGTTCTGTTTCCCACCCTAAAAACGTGAGTATCAACGGCAATAGTTGGTTTGTTAAACGCAGCGTTCAATACAACGTTAGCTGTTTTTCTCCCAACACCTGGAAGAGATATCAGATCTTCAAATTTATTTGGAACTTTACCTTGAAATTTTTCTAATAAAATTTTTGATAAAAAAAATATATTTTTAGCCTTGTTATTAAAAAGTCCTATACTTTTAATTAAATTTTTTATTTTATTTATTCCAAGATCTTCAAAGTGTTTAGGAGTGTAATATTTTTTATATATGTTTCTAGTAACATTGTTTACATTAACATCAGTACATTGTGCTGAGAGAACAACAGAAGTTAATAAGGTAAATTTATTTCGATATTTTAAAGAAGTTTTTGGGTTTTTGATAGATTTGTTTAATAGTTTAATAAGCTCAAAAGCTTTATTTCTATTTAGAAGCATTAAAGATTATTTAAATAATTTTACAAAATTTATTTCAAGCTAAACATATCCTGCATATTAAATAAGCCTTTATTTTTTTTATTTATCCATATAGCGGCGTTTAATGCTCCATCTGCAAATAGCTCTCTTGAAAAAGCAGTATGCTTCAATTCTATATTTTCTATTTTATTATTAAAAAGAACAGAATGTTTACCAATAGTATTTCCTTTTCTTGTAATAAAAAAATTAATTTTATTTTTTTGTAAGATGCCTTTTTTATTTAAAAAAAATTTTCCTTTAATTGTTTCTAGTTTTTTATCTTTACCCTTTGATACTGCATTTGCTAACATCAATGCTGTACCGGAAGGATAGTCAATTTTCTTTTTATGATGATCATCGTTAATTCCAATATAATAATCATTAGGAATTTTTTTCGAGAGAATATTAACAATATATTCAAGAAGATTAATCCCCAAGCTCATGTTGCCAGATTTAAATATAGCAATTTTTTTTGAGTAATTTTTAATTAAATTATTTTGTTTTTTAGTAAAACCCGTTGTCCCAATTACAACCTTTTTTTTTAATTTTTTTGCGTAATTTAAAACTTCAAGGGAAGCCTTGGGTTTCGAAAAATCAATAATAACATCGGTCTTTTTAAAAGCCTCTAAGTTATTAGTTTGAATTTTAACCCCATTTATATTTTTTCCAGGTTTTAGATCAGTTAAGCTAGATAACTTTAGATTTTTATTTTTAGATATTCTTTTAATAAGAATTTTTCCCATTCTTCCGAGAGCGCCAGTGATTGTAATGTTAATTTTTTTCATTAATTACCACTCCAAAATTTTTTAGCTTTATTTATAAAATTTTTTATTTCCGAATTGTTATTTAAGTCTTCTAAAGATTTAAATTTTTCGAGCAAGTCTTTTTGCTCTTTTGATAAAGATTCAGGAATTATCACATTTGTTTCTAAATATAGATCTCCATAATCATCACTTCTTATAATAGGCATACCTTTACCTTTAAGTCTAAACTGCTTTCCAGATTGTGTTCCTGCAGGAATTTTAACTTTTGATTTTCCACCATCAATAGTTGGAACATCTATTTCTGCACCAAGCGCAGCATCGGTCATTGATATAGGTAATTTGTAGTATAGATTTTCTTCAGATCGTTGAAAAATCTTATGTTTTTCAACTGTTATAAATACATAAAGATCCCCATTAGATCCTCCTCTATAACCAGCATCTCCTTTACCAGACAATCTTATTTGTGTTC
>Ga0209358_10002117_pt1 | contig 15353 bp, 12 predicted proteins | sample LauGreFa1BDMLBSN_2_FD_187574 | JGI IMG/M metagenome (GOLD analysis project Ga0209358, IMG submission 187574) | Freshwater lake microbial communities from Lake Michigan, USA - Fa13.BD.MLB.SN (SPAdes) (version 2) | ecosystem: Environmental > Aquatic > Freshwater > Lake | place: Lake Michigan, USA... | reverse complement strand
CATTCGGAAATGTTTGATGGAGCTTGGTGTTAACGTTTGATGGAGACGAAGCAAATACACATTCTGCACAGACCCTTGGAGGCAGAGTGGAATGTTCTGTAATTTCTCGAGTAGCTTTTATGATTGTTTCAGCTCAAAACAATGCTCCGGTAATGGGATGTGTCCAAAACACTTTGATTTGCATGTATCTTCTTACTGAAACGTTTGTTACACCAGAACGTGAAAACTCCAAATCAACAGTAACTTTTGAAGACGGTACCAAAGGATATGAAACTTTTATTGATTCTGGAGACGCAATGGCTTCAATTGAATTAGCAAGAATTACCGGCGACCGTTTCAAAGACCTTTTAAAAAGAGCCCAAAAATACTACCCTGAATATATTAAAACGAGTAAAACAGGAGAGTTGCGATTAGCTTCCAAAATTCCTGGCAAACTTTTAGTTTCAATTGTGTTCCCAAGAAACTTTACTTGGTCTCGAAAAACAGGCGTAAACGACAGATTTCCTGATGTTATCATTAAAAATGGAATTATTATGCCTAAAAGCGGGCCAATATGTAAAAAGACGATTGGAGGAATTTCTGGGTCTGCTATTCATGCATTGTGGAGAATCACTCCAAATACTGCACTCGACGTCATTTCAGAACTTCAATTTATGGCTTGTTATATGATTGAGAGACTAGGTTTTAGTATGGGAGTTTCAGATATTCTACCAACGCGTCTAGATGAAATAAAAGCAGCGATAGACGAGGCTTTAATTAAATGCGAACTGATAAATTCTTCACAACTCATGGATATGGAAGACAAAGAAAGGGAAATTAACGGAGCCCTTAACGAAGCTGCCGGTGTTGCTCCGAGACTCGCAAAAACATCAATGAATAAGGGCGATCGGAATTCTCTTGTCATCATGCAAAAATCGGGGGCCAAAGGAAGCGTTGCAAACAATGGTCAAATCTCTGGTTTCGTAGGACAGCAAAACATGGATGGGAAACGAATGAAATATATGTTATGCGGCGAAACACGCACATTGCCACATTTCACGAGAAACGATAATTCCCCTGAATCTCGTGGATTCGTAAGTCATTCTTATCTTGAAGGACTGACTTTTAAAGAAGCTTGGTTTCACGCTGCCGCCGGAAGAAGAGGTGTTATTGATACTGCAATGAAATCAGTAACTTGGGATACTGAAATATTTATTATTATCAGCGGAAAACCTAAAAATGTAAAAATTGGATTGTGGATCGACGAAATTTTAGCTGAAAATAATGTTTTATTTAGTGGTGTCAAAACCGAATATTTTGAAGATCGAAATATGGAACTTTTAGAAATCCAAGATGTTAAAATACCTACCTGTGATGAAAAGGGCACTGTTTTTTGGAGCGAAGTCACTCATGTTACTCGTCACGATCCAAGCACAACTCTCTACAAAATAACAACACAGTCTGGAAGGTCTGTTACCGTAACTGATTCAAAAGCAATTTTAGTCTGGAAAAATATGAAGCTCGTTCAAGTAAATGGCGATTTAGTTAAAATCGGCGATTATCTCCCTGTGTCACTAAATACTCCAGAAATTGGGGTTGCAATCATAAATATGAGAATATATACACGTGAAGAAGGTCTATTCGAATTGAATAAAGAAAATGGATTGCTTATTGGGCTTTATTTGTCTTCTGGAAGATATCGACAAGATGAAGGGCTTGAGTTAAACGTGTACAACGCTATTTTTGGAGAAGCAGTTGAAAAATGGTTTATTCAAAATCATATTTCATACGAGTGCAAAAAAGAGGTTCATCACCCAGCATACCACATGTATATTAAAAGTTTAGTTTTGAAAATCTCGAATATAGAGAAATTTATTTCGAGATGGATTTTTAGATTAGGAAGAAAGACTCTCCCCGACGAGATCTTTTCAGCGCCTAAAGATTTTATACTTGGTTTACTAAATGGCTATTTCAACAATGTGGGCGAGTTATTCCTTTCGCAAGAACTCACAATTGGAATATCAACTTTGTGTTCAATTGCCGGCATCGCAATAAATCTCAAAGGGGGTGACATATGTTTCCGAGAAAATCAAGAAATCAAGGTTGAAAATGACATATGGTTGGACCCGGTCATAAGTATCGAAAAGATCAACGGCGCAAAACATAAATATGTCTACGATCTCACAGTTCCTTCCACGACGAATTTTGCCATTTCAAATGGTCTTGTTGTGGTCGACACAGCAGATAGCGGCTACCTCCAAAAAAAGATAACAAAGAAAATTGAAGATTGCAGCATTTGGGATGATGGGTCAGTAAGAGATGTTAATAATTCAATCGTCCAATTTATTTATGGCGGAGATGGATTAAGCGCCAAAGAGCTAATTTATTGTCGTGGTATTGATAGTCCTATCTTTTGCGATCCCTATATGATTGCTTCGCTGTTGAATACTGAAGCCGAATACGCGATTGAAGATGGTGTTGATGTTGGCGTTTTAAGAGAAATGACAAAATCAGAAATAGATATGTTATGTTCATTTATTAAATCCGGATGCCCTGGTGTTCAGTCAGAAGTTACCGAAAGAGCGACTTACAACATGAAGATTTTGTTAAAATCAATAATTCCAAAGGTCAAAATTTATGAAACTATGATTCCTCGATTTTGTAGTAATGTTCGCGACGACTACGAAGGAGGAAAAGCTAAAAAAGGGTATATGGGCGGTTTGATTGCTGCTAGCTCTATGGGAGAAATCACAACTCAGATGACGCTAAATAGTTTGGACTGGCAAGAGATTGTTTATATTAGAAACGGAAATAAAATAATCCTAGGTCCAATTGGACAGTTTATTGATAACATTATTGAAAGTTATCCTGAAGAAAAAATACAAAAACTTCCAAATAGACAATTATATATCGATGTGTCCGAAGAAGATTACGAAATGACATCTGTTGACGAAGAAGGCAAAATGCACTGGAAAAAAGTAGAAGGTGTAACTCGCCATCTTCCTGGAGGGAAACTTATTAAAGTCAAAACGCACTTTGGAAAAGAAGTTGTGGCAACAAAAGGAATGTCTTTTTTGACAAGGGTGAATAATAAAATAGTTGCCACTGCTGGCAGCGATTTGAAAATTGGAGATCATTTACCTGTCATGTTGAATTATCCGGAAACTGAATGTAGCAAGGAGTTTGATGCATTTGAAAGAGTTTGTCCTATTAATGTAATTATGAAAGGTACTGCTGGATATCATGTCGGATCTTATTTAGGTAGACCTGAATTCCAAGATAAAGAAATGGCGGATGTGCTGGACAAATATATAGGAACTCAAATACCTAGTTGGTGTTTTACAGCACCACTAGAATTCGTCAAAAATCTGCTTGACGCATATTTCATGGAAAGAGCAATTGTTGATATCAATAAAAATATTAAATGTTTTTTCAACAATAAAAAAATCGCTGACGGGTTTTCTGAACTATTGGCACGGGTTGGAATTTATGGAAGAACTTTTTATGAAGGTGGCGAGTATGCAATGATTATGAAATGGAACGATCTTTTTGAACGCAGCTATCTCGAAGAAACGGACGAAGTGTTCGTTTTATCAGAGGCCGAAATTTCAAACGATGTTTACTACGATCCAATCGTAAGTATTGAAGAAGTCGATTGTTCGACAGAATGGGTATACGATTTTACAATTGCAGATACAAGAAACTTCTCTACATTTGGGGGGCTTCAAGTGAGAGACAGTTTTCATTCAACCGGCATGAGCGCCAAAGATGTTACGTTAGGAGTTCCCCGCCTCAAAGAACTCCTAAGTGTTACTAAAAATCCTTCAAAACCTGGTTGTGTAGTATATTTGTTAGATGAAGAATTGAAACTTTACGAAGAGAAATCAAAAACAGATGAAAGCTATACAAAGAAAGCAATTGAAAGAGTAACAAAGTTAGCGAATAAATTAGTTGATCTTAAAGTTGATTATTTTGTTAAAAAATATGAATTGAAATATTTGTGTTTGCCAAAAGAAAACTTAAAAAATAAGGTTAGTCCAATAAATTTAATCGAATATCAGAAATATGAAAAGAAATGGTGGGTGACTCTTGCTGAAGATCTAGGAAATGCTCCTGCAATCGAACCTGAAAGCTGGGTCATTATTTTGGTTTTGGATCTTGATAAAATGTACCGCTATGGAATAACAACAGCTAAAATAGCAAAAAAAATCGGAAAAGAGGCGATGGAAACAATGGGGTGCGTACCTTCTCCGAATAACATTGCTCAAGTCGAAGTTTATCTGAATTTTAAAGAAATCCGAGAATTCATTGGCGATAAATTTTCAGAACAAATTTCTGAATCTGACACAGAAAGAAAACTAATAACATATGAAAATCTTGACTATTTTACGATGAGAGAAGTCGCAATCGATCTTATTAAAAATACTCGAGTGCAAGGAGTCCCCGGTATTACGCGAACATATATTCGACAAGATTTAAAAACAAAAGAATGGATTATAGATACACAAGGAACTAATTTAGCCGAACTTTTAGCTCGTTCTGAGGTTGATCAAACACGCACTTTATCGGATGACCTATGGGAAGTATATAATGTACTAGGTTTGGAAGCGGCAAGAATGATACTTATTGAAGAAATCATCAAGATTTTATCTTTCGATGGTGCGTATGTAAACCCGAGACATATAACTATTTTGGCTGATTCAATGTGTAAAAGTGCCATATTAACTGGAGCGAATCGAGACGGAATTTCAAGAGAGACTGGACCTATCGCAAAGGGTATGTTTGAGAAGGCAGTCGATAATTTCGCAGAATCGGCAGCTTTTGGCGAGTTTGATCCAATAAGAAGTGTTGGAGCTTCCACTATGATGGGAACACTACCGAACGTCGGAACAGGAACAGTAGAAATCAAAGACAGCGAGAAATTACCTGTTGAAAAAAAACCTGTAAAGGTTGCAGTAAAGAAAAGAGGTGTTGTAAAGTAAATTCTTTTTTTGCTTCATAAAGCAAAAAAAACATATTGTAAAGCTTTAAATTTCATTCTCGGTCAAATTCATATTAGAGGATAAGTTTGATTTATCCTTTACAAGGGATAAACACTATTTTATTAGGAATATTAACTGTCTGAAATTTGCAATTTCTTAGATAAAAATTTAAATTTCATTAAAAATTTAAATCTATGTCTTTTAGAAAGTAATAATATAGATCAATGAAACTCATTACATTGGTTTTGTTCATTACAGCTATTATTATTGCATATCTTATTTGCGGCAAAACAGAGTTTTTCACCCCAAATCCTTATATGATTTTTTGGAAACCGCCAGCTGATGACGGGGGAGTGCCGATAACATCTTATGATTGGCAAATATGTTCAGATGAAAAATGCGCAACTGTCGTAGATACAGGAAATGTAACAGCAACAAATGCTCTTACAACACTTTTAGATTGGAATAAAAATTATTTTATTCAAATAAGAGCTAATAACATGTTTGGTAATGGTGGTTGGACCACAGCAAATGTTTCAACAGGCGACGGTGTTGCATCTATTTCTGTTGCATCCAATTTTGATGCAACAGGAAAGATTATAACCCCTCTGTCTGTAGGTCCTAGTCAAAACATTGCCATTTGGACTTCTGTTGCAGATATTTCAGATGCTTCCGCTAATTTAAATGCTAATGCTCTTGTTACAGTTAATAGAGCTGGTACTAATGTTATTATAGAGCGAGTTCCTATGTATGCAGGTACGAAGCAAGGCGCTAATTATATTTTTGCAGGTAATTTCGCCGCGCAAGGTATTCCTCTTCCTGCAATACAATCCAACGACAAAGTAACGGCTGTTGTTATGGTTTGGGATGAAAAGGGAACTGTTCAAACTGAATCTTCTTTTAGTTACACAGTTACACAATCCGTACCAAGTAACGTAGGAATGATTTCGTTAGAGTATCAAAAAGCAACGTAGGAAGTATTATGAAAAAAATATCTTTAAAAAAAACTTTTTATATATTGACAATTTTCAGAAGAGGATAGATAATTTGTTTATTATAATGGACTTGTTCATTTTACTCATAATTATCATCGGTGTATTTCTTGTTTATTTAATGTCATGCACAACTACAGAATTTCTTACTCCAAACCCATATCAAATTGTATGGCAAGCGCCTGAAAATAACGGAGGAGATCCAAATTGCTGTAATTACGACTGGCAAATATGTAGCGATGCAGAATGTTCAGATATTGTTGATTCTGGTTCTACAAACAAAACTCTTGCGCTAACAACAAAACTTGACTGGGCTACTACTTACAATATTTGGGTCAGAGCGTCAAATGTGTCAGGAAAAGGTGATTGGACAAAAGTTCAACTCTCTACAGGCGATGGCGTACTTTCATCTATCTCTATTGGTCAAAAGTTATCTTCAGACGGAACAGTAACAATCCCTTTGTCTGAAGGAGATAGAAACATTTCAATTTGGACGAGTTTGTCAAAGGGATCTGTTAGCCCAAATACTCTTTCTGCCGTTTGTATGATAACTATAACTAGAGGAGGTTCAAATGTTTTAGGCAAAAATCTTCTGTTGAAATCAGGCATGTCAGGAGAAATAAACGTATTTTCTGGAAATTTTAACGATGCTGGTTTCCCGTCTTTTAATTTTAAGAAAGGAGACGTTGTAAACGCAGAAGTAATTATTAGAGATTCAAATAACATAGTAATAACAGACGCAATCAATACTACAACCGTTACAAACACAGTTCCTGCCGGAGTTACTGGAATTACATTGACTTATAGTGCAACACCTCCTCCTATTCCTTTTGTATCAGATAATCATCAATGGATTGAATCTTTGTATTCTCAAAACCCCAGTCCTTATAAAACTATCGTAGATTTTTCTTCAGCAGCTTTAGCTCGATTTAAAGCAATGCCTAGTCCTAAAAATGATGCCGAGTACCAAATTAAAATGTCATTGTTTGTCCTCTCAAAACTTGATACGGGAACTCTTGGAGTTCCAGGGCCAGTACTTCAGTTTGCTATAGGCTTGGGTTGCCTTTTTTCTGATTTATCGTTGAATGGTTGGGACTATCCAAGTATAGCAGCAGCATTTGCGATTTATAGGCGCATTCCAGCAGATCCTAATCTAGCAGCAATCTTTAACTATGGATCAGGTATCCCTCCGCCAGCAGATCCTAAGTTTTTTATTTGTAACAACATGTACTACCTGGCCCTGATAGAAAAAGTGTTGGCAATCCCAGCTAGCGAAGTTAAATTCTCTCCTGGGTTAAATACAAATTGGTAGAAGAAGTGTTAGCAAGCCCAGCTAGCGAAGTTAAATTCTCTCCTGGTTTAAATAAAAATTTTTAATTGATTATGTTATATGCAATTCTGTTTGTTAAGCTCCAAAAATAAAAACAGAATTCCCTATAGAAGGTACTGTATTATTTTCATTTGACAAATGAAAATATTGAAGGAAATATTAATCTTCAATGTAACGTTTGTTAAACCGGCGTTTATTAAAAAGGTTCATTATAACTCATAGAGATATTTCTTGGCTGACTAGGTTTAGTCTTTTGCTTCTCTTCTGGCGATGCCAATATAAAATATAAAGCTACCCCTGTTCCAACCAAAAGCAAAAGTATTCCTAAAACAATTACGATTATTATTTCAAGATTCATTATCGAAGAGATCTTTCTAACTAATATATTTACAGATTAAGTTTTTCCTATTCAAATTCGTTTTTTGATCTCGATCAAAAATAAAATAAAAATCCTGAACTTGATCTATTGAATATTTTATCAATTTTTTCAACTATAATGCCTCCACTAACTGAATAAGCAATTTTTTTAATACCCAAATCCCTCAATTTATTTATACAATGCTCGCAAGGTTTAGAATTGGCAAGTTTAAATCCTCCTTTTTCGTCCCCTACGATTCGAACCACATATATCATATCAGCAACATAAAAGGCGTTCTTTGTAATCTCGAGATATCAAACTATGCAAAGCATCCAATTCTGCGTGAATAGAAGGGACATTTTCTTTTAGAAATCTAGTTTGACACTTGTTGTAACCAACTGCAACCTTTTTCCCTCTTTTTACAGCGACAGCACCATGCATGTGATGCATATCGCTATTCATAGCGGCTTTCATTGCGGCGTTTACATGTCTCGAATGTTTTGACATTTTATTCTAAATTTAAATTTAGAATCAAATTTCAATTTTATAAAAAGCAAAACATTACAGTATCTCTTGCTCAAAAGTTCCAAAAAATCTTCCTAAACTTGAGAAAAACTGATTTTTAGTCTTGACCAAAAACGTAAAATGATAAAATATTGATCAACGATCAAAAGCCGAAAGATGAACTTGTCGAAAATATGTCCGCACAAAGATGTCAGGCGCTTGATATTCAAAGACTATCTCTCAGAGATGGATCGTTACATGCTTTTTTACGCTCTTGGTATCAAAACCTCAATACCGAAATACTTTACCAACGAGGCTGCTTATAAAGGGCATCTCAATATTTTGCGCTGGCTGAGAGAAAAAGGGTGCCCTTGGGATGAAACAACGTGTCATCATGCTGCTAAAAATGGCCATCTTGAAGTGCTACGATGGGCGAGAGAAAACGGTTGTGATTGGGATAGATTTGTATGTTCAAATGCGGCTTCAAACGGTCATCTTGAAGTGTTACAATGGGCTAGAGAAAATGGATGTCCTTGGGACTCCTGGACGTGTGCATTTGCCGCCCAAAGCGGTCATCTTGAAGTGCTACGCTGGGCACGAAAAAATGGGTGTCCCTGGAATAACGATACATGTTCATTTGCTGCTGGATATGGCCATCTTGAAGTTCTGCAATGGGCAAGAGAAAATGGGTGCCCTTGGAATAGCTTCGCATGTACATATGCTGCCAGAAACGGTTATCTTGATATTCTGAAATGGCTAAGAGAAAATGGATGTCCTTGGAATAGCAATACGTGTTCATCAGCTGCTAGAAACGGTCATCTTGAAGTGCTACAATGGGCTCGAGAAAATGGTTGTCCAGAATAATTTGCTTTCGATTGCGTTCGAAAACATAATTTCCCAAACTAAAAATTCAAACCTGACTTTAAAAGTATCAAAAAAATATTGATTTAAAACTAAATAAACAATTGTTTTCTTACTAAGTAAGAAAAGCAATGCAGTTCCAAACTGAAAATTGGATGGGCTTTTTGCCGGCATCAGTCACATTAAGATTATTAACTGAAATATGTTTGCCTGGTACTCACAATTCAGCAGCTTACACTTTAGATCTTTTACACCCCATACCAGATGATAATCGGTATTTAAAAATATCGCCTCTTTTATGGTTTTCTCCAATAAAATATTTCGCGAAATTATGGATTTTAACGCAAAACGTTGATATATACAGACAGCTCGAAATGGGTATAAGGGTTTTAGATTTTAGACTAGCATTTGACGGCGAAGAGTTTTGGCTTGTTCACGCGTTTTCATTGGTGAAACTTTCGAAAGTTTTGAAAGACGTTAAAGCTTTTATAAAAACGCATCCAACTGAAGTAGTTATAATAAGAGCTAAACCTGGATGGGAACAAAGAAATACAATGTTTGGCGAAACTAATAGATTAGAGGTCGAAGTATTAAACGCTTTAGGAAGGAAATATTTAATATCGCAAGTTTCAGGAATGCCAACTTTAAATGAATGCCAACAAACGGGGGCTCCGCGCGTATTATTTATTTACGAAGTTCCAACAATATACTTTTGGCCTTCTAGTATAGTTCAAAACTTTTGGGCTAACACTAATGATATCGAGGAACTTCGTGAAGAGGTTAATTCGGTTAAAAAAATGTCAAAAATACCGATGTTATTTCAAGAAATTTCTTTTGTTTTAACTCCAACAGACAAAGATGTCAAAACGAGTTTATTTAAATATCTTACTTATCAAAGATACGAAAATTTAAAAAGATTCGCTAATAAAACAAATGAACTTTTGATAAATGAGTTAGAAAACGATTTTGTTAATTTTTCTAAATTTTCGTTTATCACTATGGATTTTGCTAATTATAAAGCAATTATGGCCGTTATTGCTCTAAATTATTTTCAAATTTAAGTTTGGATCGAAATTATTTTATCTGATAAGTTCAAACAATGTCTTCGCTTTTTATCAAATTATTTTCAATGTGATGCGAATTATCTTACACTTGTGAGATTTCATTGTCCACTCCGCCTGCAAAGATGTTATAAGCGATCTTTTCAATCATTTGTAAATTTTAATCAAATTCTAAAAATATTTATTTATGAAAAAGTATCAAGATAACGTCGATTATTTCAAATTCTGAAAAGTTGAAAGTTAATGGAACTCATAATTTAGATGAAATTAAGGCTTTATTTTCAAAAACTTTGAAAATAAACTTAAAACAAACTTAAAATTTTAATATCCTTTCTTTGTTTTAATTTTGTTTTGAGGGATATCTAGTCCAGCTCTTCGTATATACCCCTGAGTTGAAAAATTTCCGTGATGGTTTGACATACTTTTGGGTTTTTCTCTGTAAAAAGGAGTATCAGAAGTTCCGTCAATTGAGTTTTGTGTTTGAAATAAAGTATTTTTGGGTACATTGTAGCTTACATTATGTTTTGCATCTGTAACGCTTAAAGATCCATTTTGTATTTGACGATCTTCCATATCGTATATAGGAGCAACAGTAGGAGTTGCTCTGCTTCCTGTCTTTTGTAGATCAAATTTATCTGTCTCTTTGAAGAGCTGTTCTACTGATGTTTGTTCTCCGTAAATCGGATTCATTTTAAAACCCGTATTAGAATATGTTTGCGGTTTATTATAATCTAGATCGTAGTCAATATTGTCAGAACGAGAATAAGAATGAGCCGCTACTCCTGAAGTAGCTGCAACGTTTGGTCTATTATAATCAAACTCGTAATTAGCATTATCGCCTCTAGAATAAGCGTGCGAACCTGTACCTGAAACTGCCGAAACTGAAGGTCTGTTGTCAAAAAGCTCGTGTTCGATATTATCAATACGAGAATATGCATGACTTCCTGTTCCTGCACTAACAGATACGGCAGGCCTGTTGTCTTCGAGATCAAAATCAATATGAGTAAAGCCTTCTACGTTTCTAACTTTGAATCCTGCAACGGCAGAAGTTTGAGGCCTGTTATATCCTAATTCCATGTTTTCACGAGCATCTTGAGCATTTACATTAAAACGGTTATTTTGACCTGCTGTTGCTGATACTTGATCTCTATTATAATCCAGTGACATAAAATTGTCTCTATTTGTTGCTAAATCAGCTTGACTTGCATTTGGAAACTTAAATCCTGAAGAAGCTGATACTGCAGGGAGCTTTAGCTCCAAGTCTGGAAGAATAGAATTGTCGACTGGAGCGGAAGTGGGGGCGAAAAAAGTAGGTCTAATTTCGCCTTCTTTGACTCTGTCAGTAAGATATTTTTCAACACCAGGTATTGTCATGTTTTGTTGAGCAAAAACAGAATTACCGTTTGAAAATGCTCCTCCTGGATTAATTCTAGGAATGACAACAGGCCTTGGAATTCTGCTTAAAGGTAGAAAATCGTCTCGATCCTGCATTGGAGGACGAAATTCTTTGTTAACTGACTGTATTCTTGATGAAAACTTACCGTAAGCATGCTGAGAGTTATAATCCCGACTTTGGAAGAGAATAGCAGCCTCCTGGAGTTGCGGAATGTGTTGAATCGCAGCCTGAGTGGGGCCTGTTTCAACCTTCCAATTTTTTCTTGACCAAATGAATCTAGGGGGTCCCTTCTTGATATTTGGATAAATAGGAGTTTCAATCGAATTTTGGGGTGACTTCAACCCAGCACCTGGTATGTAACTTGACATCTTATAATTGCAATATTGAAATATTTTTATTATTTCTTTAGAACGAATTTATTTTTGATCTCGATCAAAAGCGTATTTTATTATTTTCTAGCTAATCTTCTATTTCTTGAAAAAAGGAAATTTTTACTTTTCTTTTCATAAATCCAGTTTTATCTGTGAAACTTCAATTTAAAGCGACATATCGCAAAAACAATGTCTGAATATAACGAAACAACCCCCACTCAACATTCAATAGTTCATACTCACAATTTTAATTTTAGTCTAAAAGGATTTTTTAGAATGATTACGCCTCCAGTTCTTTTTATGGCTACTTTGTATGCAGTAGTGAAAACAAAAGGAGAAATAAGAGAAGTCACATGGTTATTGCCTGTTTTTGGCGGGTTGTGCGTTGTTAGCTCACTTTGATCGATTTGATGAAAACATGTTTGTTTTGGGAATTCCAAAACAAACTTATCCCGTGACCTTATAAGCAGTAATGCCTCTACTTGTCTTATATTCGAAGCCTCTAGATTTCAATAATTCATTTTTCAAAGAAGCAAGTTCTGAAATTAATTCAGAGGACTTCATATAAATACTATTTTTCCATAAGTTTTGATGTAGAGTGGTTTTCCATCTTTTCATTTCTGGATTCCAAAATAGTCTCCACCATATATCATCATTGAAAACTATAAAAAGCTCTTCCGTGCAATTTGATTGTTGTATTGATTCAACAAAATTTTCTAATCCTTGAGCTAATTGCTCTTTTTTGATTTGAACAATCATTTTTGAGAAAATTTGTTTTCCGAATACAATTGAAAACAAATATTTTGTTTTTATGTTTCTTTTAAGTTTTTAAAAATATAATTTTTGATTAATCAAAATTATATTCAAAACAATCTTGCAAATTAACAACGTGATGTATGTAATTAACTTGAAACGAGACGAGAGAAAAAGAAAGGATATGGTTGAAAAGATGAGGATCTTGGACCTTCCTTTCGAATTTGTCGACGCCGTTGATGGTCAACAAATATCAAGAGATGACAATCTTTTTACAAAATACATCTTTTCGGGCGAAATACTGATTAACAATTCTGAGATAGGCTGTATGTTAAGTCATATCAAAACCTGGAATCTCATTCTAGAAGGAGAAAATGACTATGGAGTCATTTTCGAAGATGATATGATCACATATTTGTCTGGAAAAGATATAGAAGAAAAAATTCGCGATGCTTTTCAAGCCGTCCCAGATTTGGATGTTTTGTATTTGGGAAAATGTCTGGATAACTGTCTAAAATTGGAACCAGCTGGATCCAAGAGTTTGTATCATAGTAAATACATGTATTGCTTGCATGCATACGTCATAACAAAGAATGCGATTAGTAAAATCTTGGCTACCGCGCCCTTTTCTGTTGCCGTGGATTCTTTCTTGCGTGATTTGTCAGAGAGAAATAAGATAAAAACTTTGGTGTATCATCCTTCTCTCATTTTCCAAGATATAGTGAGCTATTCTTCATCTTCAAGATCTCAATCTTCCAGCCTCGCGAGTATAACAGAATGTCATGACTACTCGAAGAAAGAATCTCGAGAAAACTTTACAATTCAAGACGGAGATTTTCCGAACAAGGCGGTTACAACTGTTAAGGTTTTCAAAACGGTCTTTCCGATTTTCTTGATTATAGCATTAATTCTAGGTATAAAGTATTTTCCCAAAATAAAGTTACAGTTGATTTTTTTGTCTATTATACTTTTTACAATATTTCATCTTTGTTTTTCGTTCAAAGAAAACATGGAACAACCGAAAATAAAATTGAACATTGGAATGAATAAAAATATCGATAGATTTTCATCTTTTCATGTCGTTTCTCCGGATCAGACTCATTATTTCATTTATAATCCATCAATACAATGGGCAGATAAGAATAAGAAGGATTTAGTGGTTATTTCGAGAATTTCGGGACATTTGATGATCCCTAGATTGCGAAATTGTATGAACAGCCATAGCAAATCCACAATAATCGACCATTCAACCATAGAAGGATTTAACTCTTATCTGGAACATTTCGAAGGCTACAAAGAAGGTTCTTCTGCTATTGTTAAGTATAACCTTAGTTTGGACAATCAAATGCCTCAAAACCCTTCTATTGTCAACCCATTTTTTACAAAACAAAATCTTTGCAACGAACTTTACCAGGGATTTGAAGATTCTCGAATTTTTGAATTCCATGGCAAACACTGGATTATATGCTATTTTAGGGGAAAGAACTTTCCGTTCCCTTCACTTGTAGATACAGAAGATTTTGGACACTACATCATTATATTCCCCTTGGACAAATCTCAAAATCCTGTGATTCTCGATTACAAAAACAGAAAAGTGATGGAAAAAAACTGGATGCCTTTTGAGTACAATGGAGAATTATATGTAGTTTACAGTATCAAGCCTCACAAAATACTCAAAGTAAATACTAAAAATGGAGAATGCACAGATTTTTCTGCTACAGATTTCCCCGGAATGGAAATTGAGCAAGATATCGGAAATGGAGCGCCTCCACAACTTTTTAATGTTCGAGGAAAAGATTATTTTCTAGGAATGGGTCATGTAAGAGGCGAGATAGATGGTGAAATGATCAGAAAGAACTTTTTGTATCTTTTTGAAGCTAAACCTCCCTTCAAAATAGTTGCAATGTCCAAGATATTTGATATCTTGGACAATTTCATTTTTATAGAGTTTGGTTCTGGTCTTTTGGTGAATGAAAAAGACGAGGAGGTTTACATATCATTTGGAAAAGATGATTGTCATGGAATAATCGTAACTTTACCCAAAAATAAAGTGTTAGATATTTTGTACTAATTCAACATCTCGAACAATCTGGAAATTTGAACCAGAAGGAAAGGAAACCTATATGCAAACATTGAATTTTAAGTTCATTTTTCTAAATAAAATTAGAAAACTTTTATATAAAATGTGTTTTGACAAAGAAAGAAGTTTGCTAGCATGGACTATATCTTACACAATCTGAAAGTAAATTCAGTTTTAAATAATCGATCTTTTAACAAATTTGATAATTACGTATCCTTGACTGTCGTGTTTAAATCTATGTTGTTTGCAAAAACATCCATCTTCATCTAAATAAAATTCTTTTGGAGCTTTACCGCCGCAATAATCACACTTATATTCAAAACAAATGTTACAAATTCCTTGAGTGGTTTGGCATCCTGCCATTGCAATACAATCCATACACACATGTTTTTCGCAAATATCGCAGTCTTTCATTTCGCAATAATCTCCTGCGCTACATTTTTTATTACAAATAGGACAGACATAGTCCTTGCCGTCATACTTATTAATTCTGATATTAGCTAGTTCTTTTAAATTATCAAAAAAGGATGTTGGTATTTCTGCTTGTTTTAAATAAAATTGTGATTGTTCTTTTTGAGAATGTAAATATTGCCCTAAAATATTATAAGATTCCAAATCACCTTTTTCTGCTGCTTTGATACTTATTTCAATAAATTTTTCTCGTTCACCCAAATTTAAATATATTT
>Ga0209358_10002114_pt1 | contig 15357 bp, 8 predicted proteins | sample LauGreFa1BDMLBSN_2_FD_187574 | JGI IMG/M metagenome (GOLD analysis project Ga0209358, IMG submission 187574) | Freshwater lake microbial communities from Lake Michigan, USA - Fa13.BD.MLB.SN (SPAdes) (version 2) | ecosystem: Environmental > Aquatic > Freshwater > Lake | place: Lake Michigan, USA... | reverse complement strand
AATGGATTCAAGTGCAGCTTTGGCTTTGGAAAGATCTTCCCGCCTTAACATGATATCGACATCCTGAGTATTTCGCACCGCAGCCTCATCCACCTCGCTCACCAATGACGCAACTGCATTACCCCCCGCAACTGCATAAGGAATACCCGCCTCGGCCAAGGCTCGGGTTGATCGCAATAATCGGTCGCGTACTTTTTGCACTGCGGTAACCATCCTTTCCAAGGCTAACTCACTAACAAGATGCGTGTTCACGATGTCGCCCTGAGTTTTAAGAAAGGATAATAAGATGATCGATAAGATTATCTTATCAAACTAGATCATAACCTGAAATAGCCGAATCCATAGCTTAGCTGGCTAGCTTAACTGGCTGACAGTGCGGGCATCACCAGTGATAATAGGCCTTGGCCTGCCTGTGGGATCCATCCAACTGGATTGAAGATTGATATCAAGATGATCAAACACTGAAGCTGCGAGGTTGGAAGAAGCGATTGGGTTTTCTTTGATGCCATAACCTTTCGAATCGGTTGCACCTATCACTTTGCCCTTGGGCATTTCGCCACCATAGGCAAGCATTGACATAACATTCGTCCAGTGATCACGGCCTGCATTTTTATTAATTGTGGGGCCTCTGCCAAATTCACCCATCATGTAAACAAGCGTAGAATCTGAAAGCCCGCGGGCTTCAAGATCAGAAATGAAAGTATGCAATACCCTATCAACCCTAGGTAGCAAAGGCTTAAGGCCTTTTACTATGCCACCCCATTTTACTTCATCACCATGATGATCGAAATAACCCCATGCGCCACTAACGACAACAAAGGTGACTCCAGCCTCAACAAGTCTGCGGGCAAGCAAAGCTTTTTCACCAATGCTATCGCGCCCATAGGTATCACGCAGCTTTTCCGATTCCTTATCAAGATCAAACGCCTGCTTGGCTTTGCCTGTAAGCACAAGATCCATTGCTTGAGCATTGGATTGATCCATCTTTTCGAGTGTGCCATTGGCATCGAAGGTGCGTTGCAATTTATCAAAGCCCTGCCTTAGGCCATCGCGATCGCGCAACGATTCTATATTCAACCCTTCAGGAAGATTAAGCCTTCCTGCAAGTGTTGAACCTTGTATTGGTTCGAATGCACCACCCATATGCCCAGCCCCCCAGACATCCGCTTTTAACGAATCTGCAAGCGCAACAAAGGGTGGCAACGAAGGATCATTCGATCCATGAAACTTGGCAGCAATCGAACCCATCGAAGGCCAGCCATCGCCATCACGATTACTATCTACCCTGCGGGCAAGATTGTTTCCTGCCTGCATGGTGATCGGGGTATGGTTACTGGCTTTGCAATCTACGGAACGAAGTATTGAAAGTTTATGTGCGATGGAAGCCTGCAGGGGCAGGTGTTCTGAAAACCTTACTCCCGGTATGGTGGTCTGGATGGTGGAAAAGGGGCCACGCACTTCGGCAGGGGCATCGGGTTTGGGATCCCACATATCAATATGGCTGGGGCCACCCGAAAGCCAGAATAGTACAACAGCTTTCTTTTTATTGCCCGGGGCAACACTAGCAGCGGGCGAAAAACCTGCCAAGGGTAGCGATGCCAAGCTTCCTAACCCGGTCTGTAAAAACCACCTACGCGAACCAACTCTTATGCCTGTATTGGGAAACTTGGTAATCGACATAAGTAATTCCTCTTGCAGTTTGCTTTATATGCGTTGGAACTTGCTTGCAGGCAGAGTAACTATAGAGAACTAGTATGCCCCGTCGGTAGGACTTACGCAAGCTAATATCGGCAATAAGTGAGGAACAAGATCAATTATTAGAGAGAATTAAAAGCGCTTCGATCGGGCAATAAAGGTGATCGCAAAGCAAACCAACCCGAAAATAGCAAGGAACACAGCAAATTCAGTAAAGATAAGCCTAGCTGTTTCCGACCCAAAAAGCTTTGGGGTGGCTAGGGAATACAGGGTCAAGAACAACCCGGTAAAGGACACCAGTAGGGCTAAAATCGAATTCAAAATCGGTGATTTATTCATCTCGTAATACTATAGGAGTGATTATCCAAGGTCTAGGGGGCTTATTTCTACACTCTTTAACAAAACAACTTTTCCAATTACTTCATTATTTACCGTCATTTTTAGACAGGCAGAGTAGATAGAAAACAAATAAATCTGCCTTTTTAATCTTCCTTTCATTACTTAAATATTTTATTATTTAGTCTCTACTTCTTTTCTTCTTTTTATTTAAGAGGCCTACCATGCAAGTTTTACACAACAGAAAGGGATTCACGCTAATCGAATTATTAGTCGTGATAGCGATCATTGCGATCTTGATCGGCTTACTGCTTCCCGCAGTACAAAAAGTGCGTGAAGCTGCTGCAAAATCGCAGTGCATGAATAATCTTAAACAACTATCGCTTGCTTTTCATAACTACCATGGCACCTATAGTTGTTTTCCCTCTGGGAGTTTTGGTGGCGGCAGTAGCGGCAGTTTTCCTGCTCCTTGGGGCGACCCTAACGTGGGTGGTGGCACTCCCTGGGGCCATTTCAGCTGGGCTGTCAGTGTCCTTCCTTATGTGGAAGCTGAAAATCTCTATAAGCAATTCGATTTTACAAAACTTGCCTATGTAAGCACTATTTTTGAAAATGGTACCGAGCGTTGCCCAACCGGCTGTGGCGATACAGCCAATAAAATTCCATCAACAAGCGCACCGAAGGTTTTCATGTGCCCCTCTGCAAAGCGGGTTGGCCCTGCCAATGAAGTAAAAGATTATGCGCTTCAATCCGGAGGTAGCAATATATGCTGCCCAGAACGGAACACCACGGGCCACAATGGAATGGGCTGGGTATGGAGCAAAATTAAAATTTCTGATGTTACAGATGGCACCACCAACACCTTTTTGTTTCTGGAAAAGAATCACTGGGCCACTATGAGTTGGCTGACTAACCCTGAAAAAGCCAACACACCATTTGCATGGGTTCATCATCCTTCGCAAGGTTATACTGCTTCGAGGGAAAATGCTTCCAATACCCCGCAGCCACCTAACTACACCGGTCCCAACAATAGGGCTGCTTGTGGCAGTCACTCTCCTGCTGGTGTCATGGCTTCCTGGGTTTCTGGCAGAGTTGGTTTTATTACAAACAACATAAGCTTTACAACTTACGAAGCAATGCACACTCGGGCAGGAGATGAAGTCGTTGGCGATTATTAACCCCCCAATATCCATGCCTATTTTAAAAATGAAAAACCCTATGCTTTTTAAATCATCTATCATTTTTCCTTTTATATTTCTGCTTCTTATTACCCTACCAAGTTGTGGTAATAAGGGGCCTGAAATAGTCCCAGTTTCAGGTACCGTCAAATATCAGGATAAACCAATTGCTGATTTAATCTTAAACTTCGAACCCGAAGATGGCAGGCCTAGTTGGGCACAAACTGATGAATCTGGTAAATTCCAAGCAAAATATGATGCGTCACAAGATGGTGTAAAGGTTGCCAAGCATAAAGTATGGATTATTTGGCAACCTAAAAACATTCTTGACCAACAGATTGAACAAGGCCTGATGAAAGGAAAAAGCTCGAAGACAACTGAAATCAAGCAAATACTTTCAAAGTACGGGGATGTTAAAACCACCCCGCTCATCATCGAAATCACCAAGCCCGAAACCAATCTCGAAATCAAACTTGATTAATGCACAATCCTAGGCAACCTTGTAACATCTTTCACCCCAATACCTTCTAACGCAAGTGCATTAAGATAATTCGAATTCATCTCTTCCAAACCGCTTACGCTCATTCCCAAATCCTTCAGTATCCCATTTTCCAATCCATAAATGCACGCATGCACCGTTAAATTCTGACCCCGCAACCAAGCGTCCTGCACTATCGTAGTCTGACACACATTAATCGCCTGCTCGATTGCATTAAGCTCACACATACAATCTTCCTTCTGTTTTTGATCTTTTAGCAAACTGATATGATGCCCATGCCTTTCTCTCACATCCTTCACATGGCGCAACCAATTATCAATCAAGCCATACCTGTTGTCGTTAAGCGCAGCTATCACACCCCCGCATCCATAATGCCCACATACAATCACATGCTCCACCTTCAGAACCTCGATCGCATACTGCATTACTGAAAGGCAGTTTAAATCCGTATGAATCACCACATTGGCAACATTGCGATGTACAAATAATTCGCCAGGCAACAATCCCACCACTTCATTGGCAGGCACCCGACTATCCGCGCAACCAATCCACAAATACTTGGGCGCCTGCTGCTTCGAAAGCGTAGGAAAAAAGTCAGGGTTCTTTTTGTTGATATCTTCCGACCACTTCCGGTTATTTTCAAAAAGCTTTTTGATCGACTTCATTACGATCTCCTTGCTATTATTTTTCAATTTTACTTTCTTTACACTATTAGCCTCACTTGCAATAATAGCCTACTATCTTCTAATACCCAGCAGGTAAAATAAAATCATGAACGCACTAACAATCAGCCTTGGTGTATTTTTTGCCCTGCACTTTGAAACCTCACTACCATTAAACCCAGGCTACAAACAACAAAGTTTTATTCCATCCATCTATGCAGTACAGGCAGCCGCTGCTGATGAACAATTCGCCTACGCCATCTCTAATAGCAAGGTTGCGCAGTACGATCGTAAGACCGGTGAATTGAAAAAGCTAAGCACAGGTGATGCAGAACATTTAAACAGCGGTTGGATATGGCAAGGCAAAATATATTGCGCTCATTCGAACTTCCCAAAGTTGCCCGAAAAAAGTGACCTCCGAGTCTACGACCCCGATACAGGCAAACTTACCATCCATCATAGTTTTACAAAATCACTAGGTAGCCTGACTTGGGCCATTCGCGATCCGGAAAACAAATTTTGGTGGTGTTGCTTTGCCTACTATCAAAAAGATAATTCCAAAACCTATCTTGCGAAGATGAATGATGAATTCAAAGAATTACAACGCTGGAGCTTTCCAGAAAAAGTGGTCGGGGATTGGGATAACGCCAGCGCTTCGTGTGGCATCTGGGATGGAACTACGCTTTTAGTCACCCATCATCATTTCAAGGTGCTGTATCGGTTAAAGGTTCCCGAGAAGGGAGACACCCTTGAATTCGTGGAAGCACTATCCTGCCCATTCCCAGGTCAGGGCATCGCATACGACCCCTTAACGAAGGGATTGGTGGGCATTCATCGGCCTGAAAAGAAAATACTGTTCGCAATCAAGGAAAAGTAAGGCCGGTATTCATGGTTTTATGGCTTAAAAGCAGCATATGTGACCGAGGAATGATAAAAATTACCGAAACCGACTTGGCAAATGAGTCTAAAACCTCGAAAATAGATTTTAAGCAGGAGGGGTGGCAGAGCGGCTGATTGCACCGGTCTTGAAAACCGGAGACGGGGAAACCCGTTCCAGGGTTCAAATCCCTGCCCCTCCGCTTCTTTTTAAATGCATCACACTCCTTTTTCACCAACATTATAATTCTCGATCGAACCTTGAATACCACCGTCAAAACAACCACCCTGCCAAGTGCATTCCTTTGGATATTGGCCCATGCCATTGCCCTTTCTTCATTCATTGCAATCGATTGGGTTCTTAACGAAAAAGTTTACTACCGAAATAGTGGCATTCTTATCCTGCCCTTGTTGGTAGGTTTGATTCAAATGTCGTTACTTTGGAAGCAATTGCGCTGGCCCTGGCTTTGGCCAATTCTCACCATCCTTGGAATCCCATTATCCTTCTTGGGCATCTGGTGGTTCATGCTTTGCATCGGTGGCGGATTTGGTGTTACCCAAGCTATCCATTTGAAAATATCAGGCTACAAGCGAGTTTACCTTTGGATACTACTGAGCTTTCTAGGTTGGGTAGTTGGCGCACTTGCCTGGTCATGGCTAAGTCAGGAAATCCAACCACCTTACTTCTGGGATATGATTGGTCTTTATGCAAGCGTGGGTCTGGCCTATGGCTTAAGCACCTGGCTAGCATTACGCATGCTTAAAAGATAAAGAAAAAGGGTCAGGTTATTTTACAGTGCTTATCACAGTGCAATGAGTAAGCATGCCTTCATCTGAAAACCGATATATCTTTTGAGCTGTTCCTAAAAATACACTAAAAGTTAATTGCGCTTTAAAAGCCTGACGGAGAAATCTTTGCAGCCCAACAGCATGGTTGTGCCGTTATCATTTCCAGTGATGCAATTCACCTGGCCTGCAAGATTGTTCAAAGTATTAATTTTACTTTTCGTTTTATAGTCGTAGAGGAAGGGTAGCCCCTTTTTGGGAAATACAAAGAGTTCACTTGTGCTTTTGGGAAAAAATAAAGCTGAAATGGGGCATTCAGTTTCAATCAGTACTTCTTTTTTGGCAGTGATTAAATCCCAGCGGTTGATTTTTAAATCGTAAGGTTCTTTGAGGGTTTGCATTTGACCTCCAAATGCAGTGATTGCCAAGGTACCTTCGGTATTCATTGAAAAAGAGTTGTAAACTTGATCGGGCCCGCTTAGGGTTTGTATTCTTTTCCCAGACTCCACATCGTATACGCAAATTTTTCCATCCCGTAGACAGCAGACCATGGTCTTACCATCTTCCGAAAGATCCATATGCCAAACCTGCAGGGGAGAACCTAAAGTAAGATTTTTAGGATCCTGTGTATCTAAATATTCAAAGAATTGGATTTGGGAACCTGTTTCAAGATTCCATAGTCTTGCTGTGCAATCCCAACTGCATGATATTGCCCTTTTTCCATCAGGTAAAAAACATACATTTCGTACAGAATGAAGATGCCCAGACAAGACTTTTATTTTTTCGCCTTTTATCAGATCCCATAGGACTATTTTATTATCTAGGAAGTCGCCTCCCGATAAAGCCTGATTGCCATCTTTGGAAATTGCGACAGATACTACATTTTTGGTGTGTTCATTTAGCTGAAATCTGGGTTTATGATTTTCAAGGTCCCAAACAATTACTTGCCTATCTGCGCCACCACTGATGCCAGTTTTGCCATCTTCAGATAACGCAGTGCAATATACTTCTCCCCGATGCCCCACAAGGGTTATGTCGTCAAAGTTTGGTATTTTCGATTTAAGCATAACAGCAATAGAAAACAGGCTTAACGCTATTAAAGCAATTCCAACCAACGCCCCTAGAAATATGGATCTTCGATTTAAACTTGAAGGGGGTTTGGCAGGAGTGGAATTAGCCTGCTTGATCTGACTTATAAATTCGGTACAGCTTTCCCATCGTTTTAACGGGTTTTTATCTAAGGCCTTTGCAACCACCCATCGTTGATGAATGGGAATCATGGAAAGATCAGGCTGCCGATTACAATGCCCCGCCATGATTTCAGCAGCGTTGCCTCTAAAGGGCAAAATACCTCCCTGGATTTGGCAGTAAGTAATTGCAAGGGAATATTGATCCGAGGTCGCGCTCATTTTTTCCTGAAAGAACTCAGGGGGCGAATAGCTAGGAGTCATGCAGCCACTGTGTTGGTTAGTTTCTTCATCGAGGATGCGTGCGAGTCCGAAGTCGCCAAGTTTTAAAGCGCCACCTACGATTAACATGTTTTGTGGCTTGATATCTCGGTGAAGAATGGAAACAGTTTCGCCATCTTCTAATAAGTGTCTTTTCTGATTGAGAAAATTTAGTGCTTCTGCAGCATCAGTAAACATGGAAAGTACTTCATTTTCTGAAGGCTTGGTTTTGTTTACATATTCAAGGAAATTCATTTCCGCCAACTCGAAGGCAATCCAAAGATGTTCTTCAATGATCCAAAATCCAAAAATAGATAATAAATGCGGATGTCTGATTGATTTGAAAAGATTGAGGGAACGGATTTCAACAATGTCTAGTCCGTTAGCCATGGGGATAATTTTCATTGCGAGGGAAACATCGCCCGGCCCCTTAGCTTCCCAAACTTCACCAAAGCTTCCTTTGCCAATTTTTTTGATCAGTCGATATCCAGAAACGGGTGAATCGCCTTTGATAATATTGCTGGGGAATATGGATTCTTTATCGAGAAGAGTTTCGCCAATTGCTTCGGAATCTGTCGTAAGGAGCCAATCCATTCTCTGAAGTTTTTCAATTGCTTTTGGTAATTGATCCTTGAGGGTGGGGTAGGATTGTAAAAAAGATTCCAGAGGAATATCTTTTTGTAATAAGCGTTGTTCCTCATATTCAAATAAAGCTTCTTCGAGTTCTTCGTTTATTTCGTGTCGAGAAGCATCCATTTATTTATCACCATATTCTGGGTTTGAGAATGGCACTCAAAGTGATCCAAAGAACAATCGAACCTTAGTAAACTATAACTAAAAGGAATATGGAGTAATAAATAATCTTCTTAAATATTTTGAAACCTGCGAAGAGGAAGCATACAGACTGAATTACGCCTGCAATTGCGGTAACCTGCGAGCCAAAATTTATTCTTAGTTTAACCACACTGCCGAAAAAGAGACCCGACCCACTTTACATCCATCTAACTTTGATGGGACGAACACGCTTGGAATTATCTTTGGGAAAAGTGCGGAATTGCGAGAGAGTGAGGGTTGAAAGCGCTAAGCCGGCCCAGTTGATTTCCCCACAAAAAGCCAGTTCCTCAAGCATTGAATCTAAAGAAACCCCATTTAAACAGGGGATTGATTCATCCACCAAACCCAGAGCCGAGCTAATTTTTGAAATATCATCGAATACCGCATCTTCCAACAAAGTATCGTCACATTCTTCGGGTTTGTCGGTGGATGAACCATTATTGGTTTGGGGAATCGCATTCACTTTAGAGGTGATCATATCATTAGGAACACCCTTAATTTCGGAAACCACTTTGGACCATTGCTTTAAAAAAGATCCCGCATTTTCAGGCAGCATCTTTTTGATCATGCCGCCTATCACTTCTGGCCCGATGCCGATCGTACCCCTAATTATACTTTGAAGAATATCAGGGTTGGTCAATTGCTTGATGGTTTCCTTGCTAGCTTCCTCGTTGGTTTTACCGCCGTTATTCACAGTCCGTAAAATAACAGTCCCTTTAGATTGCGAGGGAGCAAGCGATAAAGTAGTTTTTCTAGAATTCTGGAAGGTAAGTGTAGTATTGGAAGCGTTCGCAGAGGTGGCGACATCCACCAAAGTTGAAGAAGCGCCCCAGGCGATTCCAACTGCTGTGCCGCTAGTAAAAGCTGCAGGTAAAACGGTAATGGTGTTGGAAGAAACCTGAGTGGCACCGGTAACCACTGCAAAAACCGTACCTCTTAAGTTGTTAATAAGTGGGAAGCTATTTTGATCAATTAAAACCGTAATAGTGTTATTGATATAATTGATGACCACCAGATTATTTGAGGATACAACATTTTGGTAGGAAGTTGAGGTATCTTGTGCAAACTGAATATAAGGAGAAGAGCCCCGCTGCAAGCCACCGGAAAAGTTGGCAGTGAGGGTAAGTACAGCCCCTGGGTCAGGGTTGCGCAACCGAACATCAAAAAAGCTTTGTGCAGGTGCTGCAGTAGCATAGGGCTGGGGATTACTAACATAGGAAGCGGTAAACAAAATTACCGGGCTGGAATTGTTGGCTGACTGTTTGTAAAAGGAATTAATAACGCCACTGATTGTAACGTCAGCAGTCTTGCCACCCGGTGGTAATACTTCTGCACTGATATCACTTATTTTTTCTTTTTGTGCTGCGGTTAACACTTCCACATTAAAACTGCTTGAAAAAATTCTATTATCAAAAACACTTGTAACGCTGACCGATCCGTTAAACATTTCAAGTGAGCTATAAGTATGCGTACCTAAAACTTGAAATACCCCTGATTGATTCGGAGATAGAGCAATTGTGCCTGCGCTATTTTGGCTGCCATCACCCCATACGATGGTGGCAACATAGCCGGAAATCGTTGCAGGATTTATGCCAGTAAGAATCACAAGATCCTTGGTGGTGCTGACCCCAAGAGGGAAAGGAATAGGCTCACTTGGGGATGAAATCTGGATTGCAGGGCCAAAGGCTGGTGTGATGGTCTGGGTTGCGGTGGCTAAGGAGCCAGAGGTAAAGGTCAGGGTGTAAGAATTTCCAGCGGCGCCGCTGATGCCAACATTGGGAAAGGTTGCGATGCCTGCAACTGCATTGACGGTGGTGTTGCCTATCGTGGATGCGCCACTGCTTACCGTCATGGTGACAGAAGCAGTGCTATTAGTTATGGGATTACCGAAGGTATCATTGATGGTGATCACAGGTTGGGTGATGAAGGCTAAACCACTAGGCGCACCTGCTGCGGGTATGGTAAGCGTTGCCTGGGTGGCGAGGCCAAAGGTAGGTGTAATGGTCTGCGTGGGGATGGTCAAACCGGTAGAAATAAAGGTCAGAGTGTAAGGGGTTCCAGCGGTACCGCTGATGCCAACATTGGTAAAGGTTGCGATGCCTGCAACTGCATTGATGGTGAAAGCTCCAACCGTAGTAGCTTTATTATCGCCACTGCTTACCGACATGGTAACGGAAGCAGTGCTATTGGTAACGGTGTTACCAAAGGCATCTTTGATGGTGATGACTGGTTGAGTGGTGAATGCTGAACCACTTGCGCTTCCCGCTGCGGGAGTGGTAAGTATTGCCTGGGTAGCAAGGCCAAAGGTTGCTGTAATGCTCTGAGTGGCGGTGAAAGATCCAGAAGTAAAGGTAAGCGTGTAAGAAGTCCCATCGGTACCACTGATACCAACACCTGCGAATGTTGCAATGCCTGCAACTGCATTGATGGTGAAAGCTCCAACCGTAGTAGCTTTATTATCGCCGCTGCTTACAGTCATTGTGACCGAAGCAGTGCTATTGGTTACGGTGTTACCAAAGGTATCCTTAATGGTGATGACTGGTTGAGTAGTGAATGCTGAACCACTAGGTGCACCTGCTGGATTGGTGGTAAGTGGTGCCTGGGTGGCTATGCCAAAGGTAGGTGTAATGGTCTGCGTTGCGATGGTCAAACCGGTAGAAGTAAAGGTCAGCGTGTAAGGTGTTCCAGCGGTGCCACTGATACCAACACCTGCGAATGTTGCGATGCCTGCAACTGCATTGATGGTGGTAATTCCAAGTGTGGTTGCACCACTGCTTACGGTCATGGTAACCGAAGCAGTGCTATTGGTTACGATGTTACCGAAGGCATCTTTGATGGTGATGACTGGTTGAGTAGTGAATGCTGAACCACTTGGTGCACCTGCTGCCTGGGTGGTAATAGTTGCCTGAGTGGCGATGCCAAAGGTTGGTATGATGCTCTGGGTTGCGGTGAGAGATCCAGAGGTAAAGGTAAGCGTGTAAGAAGTTCCAGCGGCGCCGCTGATGCCAACATTGGTAAAGGTTGCAACGCCTGCAACTGCATTGATGGTGGTAGTTCCTACCGTGGTTGCGCCACTGCTTACGGTCATGGTGACGGAAACGGTGCTATTGGTTAGAGTATTACCAAAAGCATCCTTAAAAGTGATGACAGGTTGGGTGGTGAATGCTGAACCACTTGCACTTCCCAATGCGGGGGTGGTAATAGTTGCTTGGGTTGCAGTGCCAAAGGTTGGTGTAATGCTCTGGGTGGCGACTGTCAAACCGGTAGAAGTAAAAGTCAGCGTGTAACGGGTTCCAGCAGTGCCGCTGATGCCAACACCCGAGAAGGTTGCTACGCCAGCAACAGCGTTGATGGTGGTGGTGCCTACCGTGGTTGCAAGCCCATTGGCTCCGCTCACAGCCATGGTAACCGAAGCAGTGCTATCGGTAACGGTGTTACCAAAGGTATCCTTGATGGTGATGACTGGTTGAGTAGTGAATGCTGAACCACTTGCGCTTCCCAATGCGGGACTCGTAAGTGTTGCCTGAGTGGCGATGCCAAAGGTTGGTATGATGCTCTGGGTGGCAGAGGTCAAACCAGCAGAGGTAAAGGTAAGCGTGTAAGAAGTTCCAGCGGTACCGCTGATGCCAACATTGGTAAAGGTTGCAACGCCTGCAACTGCATTGATGGTGGTGGTGCCTACCGTAGTAGCAAGCCCATTGGCTCCGCTCACAGCCATGGTAACCGAAGCAGTGCTATCGGTAACGGTGTTACCGAAGGCATCTTTGATGGTGATGACTGGTTGAGTAGTGAATGCTGAACCACTTGGTGCACCTGCTGCGGTGGTGGTAAGTGTTGACTGGGTTGCAGGGATATATTCGAATGCGCCAATGCTGGGAGCGGTGGAAGATCGGGGGTAGCCGCGCTGATCTTTGCCGTTGATAGGTGCGGCATTACTTATAGTTGCATTACCAGCGCCGATAGCGGCACTGCCTGCACCCAAGGCCATGGTGAAGGTAGGACCACCATTGTTTTGTAAGAGGCCAAGGTTGAGTTGGGCGCTGGTAACCGTGGTGGCCCAGGCACTTACAAGTGTTCCTGTTTGGGTGACTAGATTACTTGCACTTGTAGCAGGAGAAATAAGGGTTACAGTTCCGCCACCAGCGTAATCTCCACCGTTGATACTATTGGCAATAATAGTGTTGGCGATGTTGATGGTGCCACCATTGTTGATGCCGCCGCCGGTGCCCGCAGTATTGCCCGAGATGGTGGAATTGATGACCGTGGTGACACTGTTGTTGAAGATGCCGCCGCCGTTGGTATTTGCAGTATTGCCCGAGATGGTGGAATTGGCGATGTTGAGGGTGCCACCAGTATTGTTGTTGATGCCGCCGCCGGCGCCAGTGCTTGTAGTATTGCCCGAGATGGTTGAGTTAGAGATGCTGAAGGTGCCAGAGTTGTTGACGATACCGCCGCCGCCGGAATTTGAAGTATTGCCCGAGATGGTGGAATTGGCAATGTTGAGGGTGCCAAAGTTGAAGATGCCGCCACCGCCGGTGCCCGCAGTATTGCCCGAGATGGTAGAATTGCTGACCGCGAGGTTGCCAGAGTTATTAAAAGCGCCACCCCGAACAGAGGTTTTCGCCCCGGAAATAGTCACACCAGAAATTGATAAATCGCCACCAGAGGCGATGTTGAAGATGTTGAAGTTACGGTTAACATCACCGTTATTACCGCTGATATTAAGCGCAGAAGCGCCAAGGCCGGTAATCGTAACTGTGCCTGCGGTACCGCTACCAACAACGGTGCTGGCACTAACGATGGTAGGTAATGCAGACCCAAGTGTGATCGTGTTTACCCCAGTTAAATTAAAGACAATTTGATCATCGCCAGCGGTCGTGTTGGCCAAGGTAATGGCTGCGCTAAGGGATCCTAGTCCTGAATCTGCGGTTGTCGAAACGGTGAAGGTTGAAGAGAAAGTAGGTGTGATGGTCTGGGTTGCAGAAGTCAAACCAGTAGAAGTAAAGGTAAGGGTGTAAGGGGTTCCAGCGATGCCGCTGATACCAACATTGGTGAAAGTTGCGATGCCTGCAACTGCATTGATAGTGGTAGTTCCAAGTGTGGTTGCGCCACTGCTTACCGTCATGGTGACGGAAACATTGGTGTTAACAGTATTACCAAAAGTATCTTTGATAGTGATGACTGGTTGAGTAGTGAATGCTGAACCACTTGCGCTTCCCAATGCGGGGCTCGTAAGTGTTGCCTGAGTGGCGATGCCAAAGGTTGGTGTGATGCTCTGGGTGGCAGAGGTCAAACCAGTAGAGGTAAAGGTAAGCGTGTAAGAAGTTCCAGCGGCGCCGCTGATACCAACATTGGTGAAGGTTGCTATGCCAGCAACTGCATTGATGGTGGTAGTTCCAAGTGTGGTTCCGCCAATGCTTACCGTCATGGTAACCGAAGCAGTGCTATTCGTTACGATGTTACCCGCTGCATCCTTAATGGTGATGACTGGTTGAGTGGTGAATGCTGAACCACTTGCGCTTCCCAATGCGGGGGTGGTAAGTGTTGCCTGGGTTGCAGTACCAAAGGTTGGTGTGATGCTCTGGGTTGCAGAAGTCAAACCAGTAGAAGTAAAGGTCAGCGTGTAAGGGGTTCCATCGATGCCGCTGATGCCAACATTGGTGAAGGTGGCTATGCCTGCAACTGCGTTGATAGTGGTAGTTCCAAGTGTGGTTGCGCCACTGCTTACCGTCATGGTAACGGAAGCAGTGCTATTGGTTACAGTATTACCTGCTGCATCCTTAATGGTGATGACTGGTTGGGTGGTGAAGGCTGAACCACTAGGTGCACCTGCTGCGGGGGTGGAAAGTGTTGCCTGGGTTGCAGTGCCAAAGATTGTAGCGACTTGTACTGCTGCGCCGCTGCTAACACTATTGGTGGTTACAATTGCAGTTAGGCTACCAAGAGATGGTGCAGTATCAAAGGTTACGGTCAACTGGGTTGAAGTTGCAGAAGTTACATGGCCGGTGCCGCTGCTAAAGGTAACCGTGTTATTAGCTGCAGTGGTACTAAAACCAGTACCTGCAATGGTTAGCGTGGTGGCATTGATTACCAAGTTGTTAGTAGTATTCAAAGTAACAGTTGGTGCTGATGGCATTGTTCCATTATATTCGAATGCGCCAATGCTGGGGGCAGTGGAAGAGCGGGTAACGCCTCGCTGATCTTTGCCTTTGATAGGGGGGGCATTACTTATGGTTGCATTACCAGCGCCAATAGCGGCACTGCCTGCACCCAAGGCCATGGTGAAGGTAGGACCACCATTGTTTTGTAGAGTGCCAAGATTAAGTTGGGCACTGGTAACCGTGGTGGCACCGGTCAGAGTTCCAATAGTAATTAAGTTGTTGGTTGATGTAACGGGTTGGTTGCCAGAAAAATCACCACCGCTAGTGCTATTGGCAATGATGGTGTTGGAGATGTTGAGGTTACCGCCGTTAACGTTGATGCCGCCGCCACTGATTGCGGAATTGCCGGCAATGGTGGTATTAAAAATATCGAGGGCGGAATTATTGAAGATGCCACCGCCACTAGTCTTGGTTGCGGTATTACCAAAAATGGTAGAATTAGAGAGTTTTAGGATACCGTTATTTAAGATACCGCCGGCGCTGTAGACTGTAGAATTGTTGGAGATAGTGGAATTGGTAATTGTGCTATTGCCCAGATTGGATATACCACCGGCGTGGGTAGCTGAACTATTACTTGAAATGGTGGTATTAGCAATAAAGAGGGAACCGGTATTTCCATTGTAGATACCACCACCATACATTAACCCCGTCCACCCAGTCACAGCATTCCCGGTGATAACGGAATCGGAGATGAAGAGGTTGCCTTGGTTGTAGAAACCGCCGCCCTTACTGATTGCGGAATTGCCTGAGATAGTAGAAATAGAAACAGCTAGGGTACCAGCATTATTAAAGGCACCGCCATTGCCTGAGGTATTCGCACCGGAAACAGTCACACCAGAGATTGATAGGTTTCCACCCGAGGCAATGCTAAAAATACTAAAG
>Ga0209358_10002113_pt1 | contig 15362 bp, 14 predicted proteins | sample LauGreFa1BDMLBSN_2_FD_187574 | JGI IMG/M metagenome (GOLD analysis project Ga0209358, IMG submission 187574) | Freshwater lake microbial communities from Lake Michigan, USA - Fa13.BD.MLB.SN (SPAdes) (version 2) | ecosystem: Environmental > Aquatic > Freshwater > Lake | place: Lake Michigan, USA... | reverse complement strand
AAATATAAAATTATAAAGTCTTTATAGACTATATAATTTTAAATAAAAAAATTTGAAATACTTATTATATTTAAATAATATATAATGAATTCAGAACTAATTCAGTACAAAAATTATAATCTTATTTTATTACAAAAAACATACACTAATAATTATATAAGTATTACACAATATTATAACAATATTATTAACATTATTTTAAAATCATCTGCGTTAAATAAATCACAACAAATTAATAATGTTAAAAATGTATTAGCTGCTAACTTAAATGATTTAACAAATAAATATAAAGCAGATATTTTAACTATTCAAAATTTTGTACCAAAACAAATAAAAATTAATAAAAACCTAAATGCATTATTGGTTGGTATTAATTATATAGGAACACGAAATCAACTAAATGGTTGTATAAATGATGTAAATTCAATTAAAGATAGAATATCATCAAAAGGATTTAATATTAATATTATTACTGATTTAACATCAATAAAACCAACAAGAGATAATATTTTATCATCCTTTAAAAATTTGTTATCTAATTCTAAAGCAGGAGATTTATTATTATTTTTTTATAGTGGTCATGGGTCAAATACTTTAGATACAAATGGAGATGAAAGAGATGGTCGTGATGAAATGATTGTTCCATCTGATTTAAAAATGATTAGAGATGATGAATTAAAAACCATTATCCAACAAAATTTAAAACAAGATGTTACTTTATTTGCCATGTTTGATAGTTGTTTTAGTGGATCTGTTTTAGATTTGAGATATCAATATTTGGATAGTTTAAATTATGATAATTATACACAAAATGATAAAACAGAAATAACAAATGGTAATGTTTTTATGATTAGTGGTTCTACTGATAATCAAACTAGTGCGGATTCTACATTTAATAATAAATGGAATGGAGCAATGACATGGTCTTTATTACAAAGTTTAACCGAAACACCAAATTGTTCATGGAGAGTATTGGTAAAAAATATGCGTGATAAACTAAAAAAACAAAAATTTACTCAGCTACCACAATTTTCATCAGGTACATTTGTTAATATTGATACTCCTGTTTTTATTTAAATCAACGCGTATTTTATTAATTTACATTTTTCTATTTGAAACCTTTTCAAAATCATCTACACTATCATCATCTGATTCATATTGGCGTATTTCATTTAATAAATCTTTTTTTAAAATATGAGGTTGATAAAATAAAATCATATTTGTAGTAATTTTTTTATCATTATCATCTAAATAATATTTATCATTTAATAAATATCTTACTGCGAAAGTTACGTCAATGGTTTGTGTTTTTAAAATATCAATCAGTTTTACAGCATATATATTGTCTTTTAGTGTCTGTCTATCATAATTATTATTATATAAATCTAACATTATATAATAATAAATTAAAAAACTTTAAATTAAAACCCTTTAAAAATTATTTTAATAAAAATATATTTTATTTATAATAAAATTGAAATAAATATTTTAATCTTAATTAATTTTACTTAAAACCTAATTAGTAATTAAAATTAAAATGCTTCAATATTATCCAAGTGATCTTAAAAAATTAATATTTGATAAATTAGAGACACCTTCTGCGTACGCAATTAAAAAAGAAATTACCAGGTTTTTGCCTCTTATAAAACAAAATAAATTGACTGAAACACAAACACTTTGGAGTATAAATAGAATTTATTGGTTTGAAGTTAGTGAAAAAAAAAATTTATTTTATAATCATAATATTGACCAAATAGCATTTTATGATTTAGAAATGGCATTAACAATACATAAAAATAATTATTCTTATAATGATAATATTTCGGAATTTGAAAAACGGATACGTTATAATACTTTAATGGATGGATTAAAGAAAAAATTTAGAATAAAATTTAAATTTTTAAAATGGTCAGAAGAATATTATAAGATTTTACATCAACGCATATTATAAATTAATTAATTCTTAATAATAAAATTGATTGCTTTTTAAAAACTTATAATATTAACAAATACACTAAAATAATCAATTTCAATAAAATGAATACTAGAAGCAAAAGTAAAAATAATTTGATAAACAATAATAACAATACTATCTTATATGAAGTTAATATTAATTTTGATGAAGCAATCGAATCATGGAGAGGGAACAAAAAACATTTAGGAAATGGAATGTATAAATATATTTGCTGTGGAATTACAAAAACAGGTAATAAATGTAATAGACAATCTTTACCAAATTATGATTATTGTAAAACACATATAAAAAATAAATTATAATCAAATGATAAAATAAATTATAAAATTTTATTTCCAACTTCCATTATTATGATGTTTTCCATAATCCCCAAACATCATATTTTCATATTTAGTAGGTTTTATAAGTGTAATATCAGATTTATTTACATTTTTAAAATAGGTAAGAGTAACTATTCTAGGACCTGTCGTACAACAAACTTCTTCTTCTTTATTATTGACAGGAATATCTTCTTGAGGAATAATTTGAATTACAATATTATCTATAATTTTTTTTATAAAAGGATGATTTTTTTCAGCAGCAAAAGCATACTGACCAACTTGGTCGGTTAATGTTTGTATCCCGCTATATTTTTTTATTTGAGGAATACGATATTTACATAAAAATTGTACTATAGTTTTCAAGTCAAATTCAATAGGAAATACACATTGATGATTTAATAAAGAATCTAATTTTTGATATAATTCTACATCTACATCTAAATAAAAACCTCCATAATAATAAATTGCTAAATACCTGAAAAAATCTATTTTTTGTATTACATATTTAAAAGAATTAAATTTATCCAAGTATTCAGGAAATTTTTCCTTAATAAATGTTTCAATATCCGCATCACTAAAATACTTGTATTCGAAGTCCGGATGATATTCTTTAACTTTTTGAATAAATAATTTAATTTTATTTGGTAATTCATCATAAGATTTATATGTTTGAATGATTATTTTAGGTATCATATAAATTACTATTAATATTTTAATTTATATAAAAATGCGAATTAATACAATTAAAAAAATATTTATATTAATCAAAATGTTAGAAGAGATTGTTTATCACTCAAATATTAATTTTATTAGCTGTCAATTAGGATTAATAAATGATTTTACAGAAGAAACTAATAATACAAAAAATAAAAGAGGAAGAAAGCTTTGTCCAATTAATTTTACTGAATTAAGTGTAGATAATACAATTAAATTAGGTAACATATTGTATTCAACAAATGGATTAATGGAAATAATAAAAAAACAAAGTTGGTATAATGAAGTTATTTTGAATAAAGAAGAAAATTGTTTTAATATTAATTTATTAACATCAATAAAAAATCCTGTTACAAATATAAATTTTACAAGAGATTATGCTTGTATTATTTGTTCATTATTATTAAAAAAAAGTCCTATAATCCCATTTATTTAATTAAATAATATTAATATTTATTTGTAATATTATTTAATATTTGAAGGTAATCCAAGCAATATTTTTATTATTTATAAAATCACCATTTATATAATCATCTTGAGCAAAATCAATGCAATATTCATTTGAATTACACGTTTGAGAAGATGGTTTACACAAATCAAATGCGGTTTTAAATTCTTTAAATCTTCTTACTTCAATTTTATCTTCTTTTATTTCACCATCTTTATTAATTCTTTCCTTTACATAATTTTTGATTCCTTTTATTTTTTTTCTCTCGCTGAAATCAAGTTTAAAATTATTTTTATCTGTGATTCTAATTTTTTTATCAAATATACCTCTCATAATCTTTAAATGAATATCATCTTTATATTTTTTTTTACCTGTAATAGAATTAAATATTAATGTTCTATAATTTTCATCAAGAAACTCAACCATTACAGGAATGGCACTATTATTAAGACTAAAATCCGTTTTATTATAATTTTGCGGATTTAATTTTCTTAAAGAAATAGTATTTTCAACAAGAGAATTAACTGTATCATAAATAAGCTTAGGGCATATAATAGTCATTTCATTTACATATTTTTTACCACCTGTTGTTCTACCAATAAGTTGTACAAGTTTATTCAGCTTATTTAAATGATAAGTAGATAATATAGCATAGTCAAAATTAAATCCATCAGTACAAAAAGTGATTCCTCTTTCAATTGTCCAATAACCAGTAATAACAATATTTTTTCTAGGATTTAATTGTCTCCATTTTCGTAATGAATCTCTTAACTCACCAGTTATTCCGTGTTGTTCATTAAAACTTGTTAATAATTGTCTAGCACCAGAAGGGTCTACAAATCCTTTAAATTTACCATTACTAAGAAAAGCAGTATCTCCTTTAGATGTAAAATATTCTACAATTTCTTCATGACTTCCAACACCTAATGTTTCAGTATATAAATGTGCTGGAGCAAATATAGTATATGGTTTTGTTTCATCAATATATGGTTTAGGTTCTCCAAATTCATTTCCAGAAGCATCTATTTCTCTATATTTACTTTCAAATAAATTAGAAATATATTCAAGAGGATTATTAGTCTCATTATTATAGGGAACAAATTTATGATCTTTAATAGAACGATAACTTTCTAAATATTCTTCATATGACTCCTTAGAAAAACCAGTTTTATTTTGTAAACTTAATAATTGACTAATTCCATTTTCTATTAACATGTCCCAAAATTGGTCATATGGAGTAGCAGTAATAAACATAATTCCTGAAATAATATGTTCATATTTTTTATATCTTGAGAGAAATGTTGAAGTAATACCTAAATTAGCATCTGGTTCATCAAAACACAAATGGAATTTTAATTTGGTAGAATTTAAAACATAATTTCCACCACAAAATGTTTCAAATAATTGAAATAAATCATCACAAACTCTTTTTTTATGAAAACAAATAATTAAAACATTTGGTATTTCACTTCTATTTTTAGCTGTAAGAATTTTACTAATAAACTGATGAATATTGTTAAAATCACTATCTTTACTACTTGATAAAATATCAATACTAATATCTTGTTGTTCACCAAATTTATTTTTTGTTCTAACCTTCCACATTTCAGTTTCAAGCAAACTATTATTTGTGACAATTACTTCAATTAAATGATCATTTAAATTACAAGAATTTAATAAATATCTTTCAGCTACTTGATTTAATGTTTGTTCAGTTTTACCTATAGTAAATTGTGTAAGTTCGTGACAAAGAGTAATAGGTATTTGATTTTCAGCAGAAATTTTCTTCATTTGTTTCTGTTTATGTAGTAATTCTTCTTTTGTAAGTTTTAATTGAGATTTTTGTAATAAAATGTTATCATAAATTTGATGAATGGTTCCATTAAGGGGAACTTTATATTCATTTATAAGAGATAATAAATCTGTTTTCTCTAAAATATTACATTTATATATGTTACATTTTTGAATATGAATATTGGATTTCAAATGCGCATCATTGTGACATTTTTGATGACTTGAATGATCGCATAATTCGCAATAATAATAGTACGGATTCATTTGTACGAAATATAAATAGTTATTATAACTAAACTTTAAGTACATTTTTAAATTCAATTTTTTATCCTAATTCACAAATACTCATTCTTAAATTCGTTAATACAAATTTATCAGTATTTTTATTTTTAGAATATAAATTATTTAAAAACTTTTGAGAACTTTCTACACCTTCCAACATAGTAGTTGTTTTATAGTTTTTCTCAATAAACTTACAATATTCTATTAGGTTTGTTGATGTTTTTTTAAATTGTAAGAGAGAAAAATTATTTTTTTTACACCAAAATAAAAATCCTTGGTAATTATTTAATAATATTGTTTTAATTACGTAATAAGATAATACATTGGTTTTTTCTTTGTACATTGTTTCTCGTAAAATTTTACTATGTTCGTTTTTTGAAAATAAATCTTTGTATGTTAATCCCATAAATCTAAGTGATTTAGCTAGTTGAAAAAAACTATATGACCTTTCAAAATTAATAAAAAATTCTGAATTAGAGAGAAATTCTTCAATATTATTTTTATTTTTTAATGCAAAAAAACTACAAAATAAGGCGTTCATAATTTCAGCCCAAAATTCTGTATACGATTCATATAAATTTACTTCTGATTTTACTTGAAAAATACTTAAAATTAAATTTTTACATTCCGAATTATTCATATCAGAAAAATCTAATGCAAAATTATGAAATGATTCATGAATAAAAACTTTAAACCATTCTTCTTTTCTATAAACTACTATTTCTGAATCTTTTGGACAAGTACTAGTAAATGCGGTATTTACATTATTTTCATCTAATACAATAATATTTGTTTTTGGCAACCTTTTTTCTAATGAAGTAAAATAAAAATATATTATTAAATTGCTTGAACATTGTTTTGAAGCATATTCATTTACTATATATAGCCACATTATAATTGCGTCTACATGTTTATTATATTCATTCATTTTTAGTTCAATATTATCCTGTTCTGTTATAAAAAATATTTTTATATTTCGTTCAAAGAGAGAAAATTGATAACATAATTCTGTTAAAGATAATTCATCAATATGTGTTCGTATTTCTTCTGGAAAGCTATTAGAATTAAAATTTTTGGGTTTTGTTATTTGGGTTGAGTTATGTATTTTTTTTGTAGTTATATTATAAAAATTTATTCCTTTTGTTTTTTTTAAGGTTAAAAGATAATTATGAGCATTTAAAATATCATTATATAACAATTCAATAATTTGATCTGCCCTTTTTGTTTGGTTTACATGGTTTATATATTTATTTTTTGTAAAAAATGTCATAAGTAATTTACTATTTTTTGATAACTTCATTTTATTATTATATTGTGTTATTTATTTTTAAGTTTCTTAATATATTTTCATTTAATAATATTAAATTAATATTATTAAAAGTAAAGAAAAGTAAAGAAAATTTAGGAACAATTAATAATTAATAATTAATAAATAATATATACATTACATAAGCCTCCAGAACTTTTGTTTGCCCAAATATTATTTAAAATATATCTTGTATTTTTATTTTCAAATTTACATTCATCTATTTTGTTCATTTTTTGTATTACATCTTCTATTTTCATATTAAAATTTACTATTTTTCCATGCAGTATATCATTATTATTTTTATTATTGTCACTAATTTCTAAAATATTTTTTTCATTATTATATTTTTGAATTAATATATAACCATCACTAATTACAAAATTTGAATTTATCTTTTTAATTAATTCTGTATTTATTAAATTTTTATAAAAAAAAAATAATACCATTTATAATAAGTGAATATAAATATTTTAAATAAATAAAATATTTATTTATTTTATATGTCAGAAGAAATATCTGTTGAAAATATTTTACCTGTATTGGAAGAAAATAATCATGAAATACCTGAAGTTGTACCTGAACCAGAGGTTGTTCCAGAAGTTGTTCCCGAAGTTGTTCCTGATGTTGTACCAGAAGTTGTTCCAGAGGTTGTTTCCGAAGTTGTTCCTGAGGTTGTACCAGAAGTTGTTCCAGAGGTTGTTTCCGAAGTTGTTCCTGATGTTGTACCAGAGGTTGTTCCAGAGGTTGTTCCAGAGGTTGTACCTGAGGTTGTTCCAGAGGTTGTTCCTGAGGTTGTTCCTGAGGTTGTACCAGAGGTTGTTCCTGAGGTTGTACCTGAGGTTGTTCCAGAGGTTGTTCCTGAGGTTGTTTCCGAAGTTGTTCCAGAGGTTGTTTCCGAAGTTGTTCCAGAGGTTGTACCTGAGGTTGTTCCTGAGGTTGTTCCTGAAGTCGTAGAAGAGTTTGTTTCCGAGGTTGTGCCTGAAGTTGTTTCAGTATCAGAACCCGAGGTTGTACCTGAAGTTGTTACCGAGGTTGTTTCTCAAGTAGATGTAGAAGAACAAAAATTATTTACGTTTGATAAGCTGTTGTTAAATATTTTGACCTTGGAAAAAATAACTGAAAAAAAATATAATCTTGATACTGAAACATATACCATGTTTATAAAAGTATTAAATAAAACCCCTAATTATTTTATTGAATTAGAAAAATCTGTTATTGATTTAGTAAAAGATGATAAAATTGATATAAATGATAGTAATATTTTAGTTGTTTTAATACAACATCTTCATGAAATTTTATATAAATCAAAAGAGAATAATATTGATAATTTAAAATTACCTGAAATTTGTTGTAACATTATAAAATTTATATTATATTTATTAGTTGAAGAGAGAAAACTCAACATTTCAGAACAAAATAAAACAACATTTTTACATCAAACCAACAATTTGATTGATTCATGTATTAGTTTATTAACATATCCAAAATCTAAAAAACCAAAGAGTTGTCTTAGAGCTTTATTTGGGTTTTAATCATTTATTTTACCTGAACCATAACATATATTACATTCATCATATGGCATTCTTATAAACCCTTCAGGTGAACATGGTTTGTATCTTATTTCATTAATAATAATATCTTCATATTTTATTAATCCAACGCCTTTACAAGTTTCACAAGTTTTTAATTTTTTTATTTGGGTTTTATATAAAGAATTTTTAGTGGAATTTCTTTTTTTTAGCCGTAAAATATTCGTCATATAAAATATAAATATTTTAAAATTAATATTTAAAATATTTACAATAATTATAAATATGATTAAAATTGGAGTAAATGGTTTTGGTAGAATAGGCAAATGTGTTATATTACAATTATTAAATAATCCATTATTTGAAATTTGCTGCTTAAATAGTGTAAATATACAAATAAATGAAATAGAAGAATATTTAAATTATGATAGCGTACATCATTATAATAAAAATTTTAATATTAAAATAATTTCAAATACTAAATTACAAATTAATCATCATAATATAGAATTTACTTCTGATAGAGATGCTAAAAATATTAATTGGAAACAATTTGGGTGTGAATATTTAATTGATTCTACTGGTTCATATTTAACAACTACACGTTGTTTAGATCATAATGTAGATTATGTAATTATGAGTTCTCCAGCAAAAGATAAAACAAAAACTTTTATTTATGGTGTAAATACAGATGATTATACTGGAGAAAATATAGTATCTGCTTCGTCTTGTACTACAAATGCTTTATCTCCTATTTTAAGATTATTAAATAATAAATATCATATTGAAAATTGCGTATTTACTACCATACATGCCACTACATCATCTCAATATACTGTTGATATTGTAAATAAAAAATCAAGAACAAGTCGTTCTATATTTAATAATATTATTCCTCATACAACTGGAGCAACATCTTCAGTAACTTCGGTTTTACCTAATTTAATTGGAAAAATACATGGTACTAGTGTAAGAGTTCCAGTTTCAAATGGATCTTTATTAGACGTAAACATTACTTTATCAAATAAAAATATCACATTACAAGATATTAAAAATGAATTAATTGAACATCCACTTTTTAAAATTGTATATGATGTAAATGAAAAAAATTTAGTTAGTTGTGATTTTATTACTACGACAACTCCTACTATATTAGATTATAATGCTTCTATTGATATGGGGAATGGTAATTTTAAATTAATGATTTGGTATGATAATGAATGGTCTTATTCGTCTCAGTTAATACGTTTAGTAGAAACAATGTTTACATATAATAATACAATTAAATCAAAATATTATATTGAAAACATACCTATGGAAAATGAAAGAGTTGTATGTCGTGTAGATTTTAATGTACCAAAAATTAATAATATAGTTACAGATGAATTTCGTATTACTTCGGCAATTCCTACAATTAAAACAATTTTATCAAAAAATCCCAAATATTTAATAATAACGTGTCATTATGGTAGACCATCTGCGTTTAATAAAACAGATTCAGTAGAATTTATGGTACCAATATTAGAAAAATATTTAAATATGCCTGTTACTTTTTTACATAATGGAATTTGTGAAGAAACTATAAATTATTTAAATAATAATCCATCTGGAATATTTTTATTAGAAAATCTTCGTTTTCATAAAGAAGAAACATCTTACGAAAAAAATGAAGATAATAATGGTAAAATAATTAATATGTATAATCAATTAGGAGATGTATTTATTTGTGATGCTTTTGGATGTCTTCATAGAAAACATATGAGTATTTATGGTATTAAATATTTTAATAAAAAATATGGTTATGGTCATTTAATTAAAAAAGAATTAGAAAATATAGATATTTTATTAAATAGCAATAAAAAAATATTATCTATTATTGGTGGAAATAAAATACAAGACAAATTGCCTTTGATTAATTCGTTAAAAAATATAAAAAATTCAAGGGTATTTATTGGCGGAGGATTAGCAAAACAATATCATGAAAACCATCCAAATATATTTATAATGAATGATGGGTTTGGTAGCAACAATTTGACTGACCCAAATATTATTTATATTGACAACATTAAAAATCCAGTATATAATATTTATGATATAGGAACAAATAGTTTGAATGAATTAATTGATTTAGTAAATGATTCTGATATTATTTTTTGGAATGGTACATTAGGAGTAATAGAGCATGAAATATACAAATTAGGAAGTATTAATTTTATTTCAATGTTAGAAAAAATGAAAGGAAAAACAATTATTATTGGAGGTGGAGAAACTGCTTCATTAATAACTAAAAATAATAAATTATGTGAAAATAATTATATGTATATATCAACCGGAGGTGGAGCATTATTAGAATATTTACAAAATAAAATATTATATGGTAAAAATTTAATTGGTTTACACATATACACTTAATTTTTATATTTTCTGTTTATATAATATATGACAGAAAATATAATTTGGTTTAAAGATTGTTCCTATAAAAATAAAAATTTAGTAGGTGGTAAATGTAGTTCTTTGGGTGAATTATATCATTTATCAAATAAAATTAATTTTTCTATAGCAAACGGGTTTTCAATTACTACTATTTTATATGATGAATTTATTAGATATAATAATTTAAATGAGATTATTGAAAATAAAATAAATGATATAAATAATGATTTTACTGAAAATATTAAAAACTTAGAAACAAAATCAAAAGAATTACGTGATTTGATTATTTCTGCTGATTTTTCTGAAGAACATTATAATGAAATATATAAAAATTATAATGAATTGTGTGTATATTACAGAAAGAATAATTTAGAAGTTGCTGTCAGGTCTAGTGCCATTGCCGAAGACCTTCCAAATGCTTCTTTTGCGGGACAACAAGATACATATTTAAATATTAAAGGTGTCGATAATTTATTTATTTCAATTAAAAAATGTTTTGCTTCCTTATTTAATAGTAGAGCTATTTCATATAGAAAAAGCCATGATATTAAATTGAACGAAGTTAAAATTTCAGTTGCTATTCAAAAAATGGTTCGTTCTGACATAGGATCCGCAGGGGTTGCCTTTTCAATTGATCCTGAGACTGGTTATAATAAAGCAATTGTAATAAATTCTGCTTTTGGATTAGGTGAATTGGTTGTATCTGGTGGTGTAAAACCAGATGAGTTTATATTAGATAAACGTGTTTTAAGAGATGTAGATGCGGATCCTATTATAATGAAAAAAAATGGCGATAAAAATACAAAGATTATATATGATGAAACAGGAGGGGTAAAAGAAGTAGAAACAAATTTAATAGAAAAGTTAAATGTAAGCTTAACAAATGCTCAAGTTGTATTGTTGGGAAGAATTGTTTTGCGTTTAGAAGAAAATTATTCAAAAATGTTTGAAAAACAAATTGGAATAGATGTTGAATGGGCAGTTGATGGTACAGATCAACAAATATATATTATACAAACACGTCCTGAAACAATTCATAGCAATAATAATACATTAGAATTAAATAAGTATATTCTTAATGAAAAAGGCAAGGTTTTAATAACTGGCGTTTCTGTAGGTGATAAAATTAGTACTGGTAAAGTAAAAATATTAAAAAGTATCGATGAATTTGAATTATTCGAAAAAGGAGATATTTTGGTAACAGATATGACTACTCCTGATTGGGAACCATTAATGAAAATTTCATCAGGTATTATTACAAATAAAGGTGGTAGAACATGTCATGCTGCTATTGTAGCACGTGAATTATCTTTGAATGCTATAGTTGGCACTGGTAATGTAACGCAAATTTTAACAAGTGGTCAAAACGTTACTATTTCATGTGCTGAAGGAGAACAAGGATATGTATATGATAAAATATTAGATTATACAATCGAAAAAATTAAAATAGATAACAATTTAAAATTACCCGTTAAGCTAATGTTAAATGTTGGGAATCCTGAGAATAGTTTTAATAGTTCTATTATTCCTAATAGTGGTGTTGGATTGGCTCGTTTAGAATTTATTATTAGCAATTATATTAAAATACATCCATTGGCATTATGTAATTATCCAAAGATACAACATGATATTAAAGAAAAAATTTATGAAATTATTGGCAGTCATGATAATGGTAAATGGTATTTTATTAAACGTTTAGCAAGGGGAATATCCAAAATTGCGTCTGCATTTTACCCAAATAATGTAATTGTACGTTTATCTGATTTTAAATCAAATGAGTATAGAAATTTAATTGGTGGTGAATTGTATGAGCCAAATGAAGAAAATCCAATGATTGGTTGGAGAGGAGCATCCAGATATTATTCAACTGAATATGAAAAAGCATTTGAACTAGAATGTGAAGCAATAAAATATGCTAGAGAAGAAATGAAAATGAATAATATTATTGTTATGATACCATTTTGTAGAACTCCACACGAATGTAAATTGGTAATAGATAAGATGAATTCATACGGATTAAAACGTGGTGAAAATGGACTAGAAATTTATTTAATGTGTGAAATACCATCCAATGTTATTGAAGCAGATGAATTTAGTCCTATGATAGATGGTGTTTCTATTGGTGGTAATGATTTATTACAATTAACATTGGGAGTAGATAGAGATAGTGAAAAAATAACGTATTTGTCTAATGATGAAAATTTAAGTTATAGAAGAATGATTAGTATGGCAATTAAAACATATAAAAAAAATGGAATTAAAGTTGGTTTTTGTGGTCAACAACCTTCAGATAGTATTGAATTCTGTAATTTTTTAATAAATGAAAATATTGACAGCATATCAGTAACACCTGATTCCGCATTAAAAACAATTAAAAATTTGGGAATATAAATTTAATATATTTTACAATTTTATCGAATATTTTTTCCAAGACTTTTTTCAGAATTTTGATTTTGGACATTTATTTTTGTCCATTTTTCAAAAAAGGAAAATAAATGTTGAAAAATGAAAACATTGAGACCATAAAAAAAATTAAGCTCTAGTCAATAAAAAAAGTTTTTAAAATTTGTGACGATAATTTTTTATTTTATATATTTTATAAAATAAAAAGTATTTAGACGATTTTTTTATTGACAATATATATCAATAATGTCAATAAAAAAATCGCAAAATATCGCAGCAAAATTTTATTGTGAATGTTGTGACTATTCAACGTGTAATTTATATGATTTTAATAAACATAATAATACCAAAAAACATATAATCAACGATAAATCAATATTTTCAATAAATTTATCGCAAAAATCGCAAGAACAACAATTTATTTGTCACAATTGTAACAAAAGTTATAAAGATAATTCTGGGTTATGGAGACACAAAAAAAAATGCTGTATCAAAAAAACTATTCAAGAAGATAATAATCTGGAGATAACTCCAGAATTAATAATGAATGTTTTACAGCAAAATAAAGAATTACAACAATTACTTATGGAACAAAATAAAACAATTATTGAATTATCCAAAAACAACTCAACAAACATTGTAACAAATTCACATAATAATTCGCATAATAAAACATTTAATTTACAATTCTTTTTAAATGAGACTTGCAAAGATGCAATGAATATAATGGATTTTGTTGATTCAATAAAATTACAGCTTTCAGATTTGGAAAATGTTGGAAAAATTGGTTATGTGGAAGGTATCTCCAGTATTATTGTAAAGAACCTAAATTCATTAGATGAAACAAAAAGACCTGTACATTGTACTGATACAAAAAGAGAAGTAATGTATGTAAAAGATGAAAATAAATGGGAAAAGGAAAATGAAAATAAACTTAAGTTAAGAAAGGCAATTAAACATGTGGCATATAAAAATACAAAGATGTTAAGTGAATTTAGAATGAAGAATCCTGATTGTTTAAAAAGTACTTCAAAAATGTCAGATCAGTATAATAAACTAGTAATGGAAGCAATGGGAGGCAAAGGAGATAATGAATCAGAAAAAGAAGATAAAATAATTAGAAATATATCTAAAGAAGTTACTATTGAAAAATAGGTTCTTTAAGTTACTTTGGCAATTTATTATTTAATTTTATCGAATATTTTTTTCCAAGACTTTTTTCAGAATTTTGATTTTGGACATTTATTTTTGTCCATTTTTCAAAAAAGGAAAATAAATGTTGGAAAATGAAAACGTTGAGACCATAAAAAAAATTAAGCTGTGACAATTGAAAAAAGTTTTTCAAAATTGTGACGATAATTTTTATTTTTGATAATATTTTTCAAAATAAAAGAATTTAAAATTATTTTCTTTAGGAAATATATGGAAATAATGGAAACCCAAAAAAACCCAAATAACCCATTTTTATATAATTGTGAAAAATGTTACTTTAAAACGTCACATAAAAATGATTATAATAAACATTTAATAACACTGAAACATCAAAAAACATGTTTTGGAAATGAAATGGAAATAAATGGAAATGAAAACACCCAAAAAAACCCAAAAAAACCCAATTTATTTGTATGTGAAATTTGTAATAAAAATTATAATACTAAATCAGGATTATGGAAACATACAAAAAATTGTAATATAAATTTTAAACATGATAACAAATCAAACAATCTACAATATGAAAAGACAAATGTATCTGATAAAGAATTAATTATGATGTTAATTAAACAAAATTCCGAACTTTTAGAAGTTATTAAAAATGGAACTCATAACAATAACAATAATAATAATACAAATTCACATAATAAAACATTTAATTTACAATTCTTTTTAAATGAAACATGTAAAGACGCTATGAATATAATGGATTTTGTTGATTCAATAAAATTACAATTAACTGATTTGGAAAATGTTGGAAAAATTGGGTTTGTTGATGGTATTTCAAATATAATTGTTAAAAATTTAAATTCATTGGATGAAACAAAAAGGCCTGTTCATTGTACTGATACAAAAAGAGAAGTAATGTATGTAAAAGATGAAAATAAATGGGAAAAAGAAAATGAAGAGAAAAATAAAATTAGAAAGGCAATTAAACATGTGG
>Ga0209358_10002112_pt1 | contig 15364 bp, 17 predicted proteins | sample LauGreFa1BDMLBSN_2_FD_187574 | JGI IMG/M metagenome (GOLD analysis project Ga0209358, IMG submission 187574) | Freshwater lake microbial communities from Lake Michigan, USA - Fa13.BD.MLB.SN (SPAdes) (version 2) | ecosystem: Environmental > Aquatic > Freshwater > Lake | place: Lake Michigan, USA... | reverse complement strand
AGCTTGTAGTGTACAAAAGGTGGTTTTTTTAGTGACCTAGCCATTTCTCAATTATTTCTTTCTACGTTCAATGATAAATTTACTTGACGGCTTTTTGCTTTTGCGCGTCTTTAATCCTTTAGCAGGCGTTCCTTTGCGTGATCTTGGGATACCTCCAGACTGACGTCCTTCACCACCACCCATTGGGTGATCCACAGGATTCATTGCCACACCACGAACACGTGGACGACGACCTAACCAACGACTTCTTCCTGCCTTACCTGAGCGAGTCAAGTTATGCTCTCCGTTTGAAACAGTTCCGATAGTAGCAATACATTTTGCTAAAACCTTACGTGTTTCACCTGAAGGAAGTGTAATGATAGCATATTCACCGTCACGTGCACTTAATTGTGCGTATGAACCAGCGCTTCTTGCCATTGATCCACCTTTACCTGGACGCAACTCAATGTTGTGAATAACTGTTCCCAAAGGAATTTCACTCAATGTCATTGCATTTCCCATTTCAGGTGCACTTCCCGTTCCGCTTGAAAGCTTCATACCAACGGTTAGACCCGCAGGTGAAATGATGTAGCGCTTTTCTCCGTCAGCGTATTCCACAAGTGCAATACGTGCTGAACGATTTGGATCGTATTCGATTGTCATTACAGTACACTCGATACCGTGCTTGTCTCTTTTGAAGTCGATAAGACGGTAGTTACGTTTGTGACCACCACCAATCATGCGCATAGTACGCTTTCCTTGGTTGTTACGTCCACCTGTCTTCTTTAATGTTACCACTAAAGGCTTGTATGGACGGTCGGTCGTCAACTCTTCGAAAGTGGAAGCCACTTTGAAGCGAGTACCTGGAGTTACCGGATTTAATTTCTTAATGCCCATTTCCTCTTCTGTTAGATGTTAGAATAAAAGTCAATTGTCTCACCAGCAGCCAACTTCACGATAGCTTTCTTGTAGCTTGCGCTTCTTCCTGAAACAACTCCTGCCTTTGTATTACGATATTTGGTCTTTCCGTCGTAACGAAGGGTGTTGATTTGCATAACTGTCACACCGTAGTTTTTCTCGATCGCTTTTTTGATTTCAATCTTATTAGCGGTCAATGCTACCACGAAGCCGTACTTGCCCTGCTTTTCTTGGATTCCGGTCATTTTCTCCGTAACCAATGGTCGAATAAGTATTTCGCTCATGACAGTTATTTTTTAAGAATGTTAGTTACCATTTCGTGTGCGTTGCCTACGAAAACAATTTGATGGCTGCTCATAATGTCATATGTGTTCACCATGCTAGCGATTTGCACGTTAGCGCCCTGAATGTTACGTGAGCTCAAATAAAGGCTATCGTTTCTTTCTGGGATAAGGATAAGAGATTTACGACTGTTTAAAGAAAGATTCTTTAATACATTCAAAAATTCACTTGTTTTCGGCTTATCAAAAGATAAAGCATCAACCAACATAATTCCATTTTCCTTTGCCTTGTAGCTTAAAGCTGAAGCGCGGGCCAAACGAGTTGTGCTTCTGTTCACTTTGATATCGTATGCTCTTGGACGTGGACCGAATACGCTACCTCCTTGACGGAACAACGGATTCTTTGCACTACCCTTACGAGCACCACCAGTACCTTTTTGCTTGTGTAATTTCTTCGTAGAACCGTGAATCTCACCTCTGTGCTTAGTCTTGTGCGTTCCAGTGCGCTGAGCAGCTAGGTAACGTTTTACGTCTAAGTAAATCGCGTGATCATTCGGTTCGATTCCGAATACTTCTGCGTCAAGTTCAACGGAGCTTCCCGTCTTTTGACCTTGTATGTTGAATATATCCAGTTTCATATTACTTAATGATATAGACGGTTGAACCATTGTAGCCTGGGATTGCGCCTTTAACAAGAATCAAATTCTCATCTGCCAATACCTTTAGAACCTCTAAATTTTGCAGTGTGCGTTGGTTTCCACCTGTTCGACCTGCCATGCGCATTCCCTTGAATACACGTGATGGGTCAGACGACGCTCCTAACGATCCTGGTGCACGTAGACGGTTGTGTTGTCCGTGAGTGCTTTCTCCTACCCCACTGAAACCGTGGCGCTTTACAACACCTTGGAATCCTTTTCCTTTCGAAGTCCCGATTACATCTACGTTCTCTCCTTCGGTGAATAACTCAGTGATTGTTACAACATCACCTAAGTTCATCTCTGTTTCGAAGTCATGGAACTCGGCGATAAATCGCTTTGGAGTTGTTCCAGCTTTTTTGAAGTGACCTTGCATTGGCTTAGAAGTGTTTTTCTCCTTCTTTTCGCCGTATGCTAGCTGAACAGCGGTATAGCCATCCTTTTCCAAGGTTCTTACTTGGGTCACTACACATGGACCAGCTTCTATCACTGTGCATGGGATGTTTTTCCCAGCGGCACTGTAGACGCTAGTCATACCGATTTTTTTACCAATTATGCCTGGCATGTGTTTGTATATTTAATTGTTAAACTTTGATTTCTACTTCCACTCCGCTAGGCAATTCTAGCTTCATCAATGCATCTACAGTTTTCGATGAAGAGCTGTAAATGTCTAACAAACGCTTGTACGAATTCAATTCGAACTGCTCACGCGCTTTCTTGTTCACGTGTGGTGAACGAAGCACTGTGTAAATGCGCTTGTGTGTTGGCAACGGAATTGGTCCGTTTACAACAGCCCCGGTCGACTTCACAGTCTTCACAATTTTCTCAGCAGACTTATCTACTAAGTTGTGATCGTAGGACTTTAATTTAATTCTAATCTTTTGAGCCATGTAGGTTCTATATATTATGCGTTTTTGCCTTTTGCCTTTGCAATTACTACTTCAGCTACGTTGTTCGGAGCTGGCGCGTAATTATTGAATTCCATTGAAGAAGTTGCACGACCTGAAGTGATAGTACGTAAGTCAGTTACATATCCGAACATTTCAGAAAGAGGTACTTTACCACTGATTACAGTTGCTCCGCTACGCTCGCTTGTTCCTTCGATCATACCACGACGCTTGTTCAAGTCACCAATTACATCACCCATGTTTTCAGATGGAGTAACGATTTCAAGTTTCATGATAGGCTCAAGGATAATGGGCTTACACTTCGGTGCTGCTTCGCGGAAAGCCATCTTAGCGCACAATTCAAATGAAAGTGCATCCGAGTCAACTGCGTGGAAAGATCCATCATTCAACTCAACTCTCATTGAGTCGATATTGTATCCAGCTAATACACCGTTGATCATTGCTTCCTTAAATCCTTTTTCGATAGAAGGGATAAATTCACGAGGAATGTTACCACCTTTAATGTTATTAACGAATACCAAACCGCTCTTCTCAGCATCGTCGTTCGGTCCGATATTGATAACAATATCTGCGAACTTACCACGACCACCCGATTGCTTCTTGAATACTTCTCTGTGGTTTGACGCCGCAGTAATAGCTTCCTTGTAAGATACTTGAGGTGCACCTTGGTTACACTCTACCTTAAACTCACGACGAAGACGATCTATGATAATTTCCAAGTGTAACTCACCCATACCCGAGATTACTGTTTGACCAGTCTCATCGTCTGTGCGCACGCGGAATGTTGGATCTTCTTCGGCTAATTTAGCCAAAGCCATACCTAACTTATCACTGTCTGCCTGTGTCTTAGGCTCAATCGCTAAACCAATTACCGGCTCAGGGAATACCATTGACTCTAGAACGATTGGGTGTTTTTCATCACACAACGTATCTCCAGTTTTAATATCTTTAAATCCTACTACTGCTCCAATATCTCCAGCACCTAAAACTTCAATTGGATTCTGCTTGTTAGCGTGCATTTGGAAGATACGTGAGATACGCTCTTTGTTTCCGCTACGCGCGTTCAATATATAAGACCCTGCATCTAATTTTCCACTGTAAGCACGAGTAAATGCTAAACGTCCTACGAATGGGTCAGTTGCAATTTTAAAAGCTAAACCTGCGAACGGCTCATCTAAAGATGGACGGCGGGTAAGTTCTTCTCCGGTATCAGGGTGAGTACCCGTAATACTTTCCTTATCTAAAGGTGATGGCATTAACTCCATAACCAAATCCAACATGGTTTGAACTCCTTTGTTCTTGAAAGAAGAACCACAAACCATTGGAACAATTTTCATATCAATAACAGCCTTACGAAGTGCGTCAAGAATTTCACGCTCCGTGATACTGTTTGGATCTTCGAAGAATTTCTCCATCAAAGACTCGTCATAATCTGCAACCGCTTCTAGAAGTTTCTCGCGATACTCTAAAGCCTCATCCATCATGTCCGCTGGAATTTCTACCTCTTGGTAAGTCATTCCTTTGTCATGCTCATTCCAAACCATTCCACGGAAGTTAATCAAATCAACAACACCAGTGAAATCATCTTCAGCACCGATAGGCAATTGAAGTGGAACTGCATTGCTTCCCAACATCTCTCTAACTTGCTTAACCACGTTTAAGAAGTCAGCTCCTTGACGGTCCATTTTGTTAACGAAACCGATACGAGCAACATTATAGTTGTTAGCCAAACGCCAGTTAGTTTCTGACTGAGGCTCTACTCCATCTACCGCAGAAAACAAAAACACCAATCCATCCAATACACGCAATGAACGATTTACCTCAACGGTAAAGTCAACGTGGCCAGGAGTATCAATAATATTAATGTGATAAGATTGATTACGATACATCCAATCAACTGTAGTAGCTGCTGAAGTAATGGTTATACCACGCTCCTGCTCTTGCGCCATCCAGTCCATTGTAGCCGCACCATCGTGAACTTCTCCAATCTTGTGATTTACACCGGCATAATAAAGAATACGCTCTGTAGTCGTTGTCTTACCCGCATCAATGTGGGCAGCAATTCCAATATTTCTTGTATATAAAAGGTCGCGTGACATACTTTTTCTTCTTTATCTTAATTAGAAACGGAAATGTGAGAATGCTTTATTTGCTTCAGCCATTCTGTGAACATCTTCCTTCTTTTTGAAAGCTGAACCTTCACCTTTTGACGCAGCTACGATTTCGTTAGCCAATTTCTCAGCCATGCTCTTCTCGTTTCTCTTGCGAGAATATCCGATTAACCACTTCATTGCCATTGAATTCTTACGATCTTCACGGATAGGTGAAGGAATCTGGAAAGTTGCTCCACCTACACGGCGGCTTCTAACCTCTACTGCTGGAGTTACGTTCTCTAACGCTTTCTTCCAAATTTCTAATCCATCTTCGCTAGTCTTAGTCGCTACACGATCGATTGCATCATAAAAGATTGAAAAGGCTACCCCTTTCTTTCCTTGAAGCATTAAATTATTAACGAACTTCGTTACAGTAACCTCGTTGAACTTCGGATCTGGAAGTACCGCTATTTTTTTGGCTTTTCTTCTTCTCATTGCAAAATATTCTTAATGCGATTATTTTTTAACTTTTGGACGCTTCGTACCGTACTTAGACCTTCTTTGACCACGACCGTTTACACCGGCTGTATCCAAAGCTCCGCGAACGATGTGGTAACGAACACCTGGTAAATCTTTCACACGACCACCACGAACCAATACAATGCTGTGCTCTTGTAGGTTGTGTCCTTCTCCGCCGATGTAGGCGATGATTTCAAAACCATTCGTTAAACGAACCTTAGCCACTTTACGTAATGCTGAGTTTGGTTTCTTAGGAGTAGTGGTGTACACTTTAGTACAAACCCCACGACGCTGCGGACATGAGGTTAAGGCAGCTGATTTACTGCGATAGGTCTTTGGTGTGCGACCCTTTTTGATTAACTGTTGAACTGTTGGCATTGTTATAAAAGTTCCTTTATTTCACTATTTTTAATACGAGTACACGACTCGGAAAATTCGGGGTGCAAATGTACATCACGATTTGACATTCACAAGCACTAATTTCAATTTCTTTCTAAAAAAAACAAAATAGCCTTGTAATTCATTGATTTTCAACTTAAAAAATATGAGACGAAGACCATTTTTTTTTCGATATAAACCGCTGCATACCCCATTTATTCATTTTTTCTCGTCTGTGGAGCCACTAATCGTTGAAAAAAGCCAATACACTTTCCACAATAAAATTGAGTTCCTCTGAAGTCATTTCTGTGTGAATGGGTAACGACAAAACTTCACTTGACAAGCGCTCGCTGATGGGCATTGACCCTTTTGGATAACGCATATTCTCAAAGGCTTTTTGAAAATGCAATGGAAGCGGGTAATAGATCATACTCGGCACTCCATTCTTTTCCAAGTGAGATCTTAATGCATCTCTCTGCCCGTTTAAAATGCGCAATGTATACTGATGAAAAACATGTGTCCCTTCATTGATCCTTTTCGGCGTAGAAAGACCAGCTACCTGAAGAGCATTGTCATAGAAATTCGCAACTGATCTGCGAGCTTCCGCGTATTCGTCAAGGTGCTTTAGCTTAATGTCCAATATTGCTGCTTGTATTGTATCCAAGCGAGAATTCACTCCAATAACATCGTGATAATAACGAACTTTTTGTCCGTGATTCGCAATCATTCGCAAATTAGCTGCAAGTTCGTCGTTGTTGGTGAACAATGCCCCTCCATCGCCAAAACAACCTAAGTTTTTTGACGGGAAAAAGCTTGTGCATCCTATATCTCCGATTGTGCCCAGGCATTTCGTCTCTCCTGAATTCATTGTGTAGGCTGCGCCTAGAGCTTGAGCCGTGTCTTCAATGACAAATAAATTATGCTTTTTGGCTATGTCCAGAATGGCGTTCATATCTGCTCCCTGTCCGAACAAATGCACTGGAACAATAGCCTTTGTCTTCGATGTAATGGCCTTTTCAATTTCAGCTGGATCAATCGTGAAATCGATTTCATTTACTTCCACTAAAACAGGAACCAATCCCAATAGCGCCATTACTTCCGCGGTGGCTACATAGGTAAAAGAAGCAGTTATCACTTCATCGCCCGGCTTTAATCCCAATCCCATCATTGCAATTTGCAATGCATCCGTGCCATTTGCGCAAGGAATGACGTGCTTCACATTTAGATAACTTTCTAAATTAGTTTGAAACGTCTTCACCTCTGCTCCATTGATAAAGTTCGCGTTCGTCATAACATTAATTACCGCTGCGTCTACCTCTTCTTTGATTTTCAAGTATTGTTTCTTGAGATCAACCATTTGAATATTAACTGACATGTAATGAAATTTAAGGGCAACAAAATTAAGCTTTAGTTTCCAATGAATAACATTTACTTTCGCAATATGAAGAAACTAACTCTCCTTGCATTTCTGCAATTGGCATGCTTTTTTTCATTTGGACAATGGCAAGTCCGTGACTCTTCACTTTTCAATCCGCATGTAACCGTTGGTTACGGATACTCGACTCCTGGCGGAGACTTAGCTAATAGGTTCGGAAATAACGGAAGCCTTGAGGTGGGATTCCATGTGAAGGATAAAAAAAATTGGTACTACGGTGTTCAGTTCAATTACCTATTTGGAAATAAGGTTCATGAGCCGAATTTGCTTAGTAATCTGCTTACCTCGCGTGGAGAGATTCTAGACGAACAGGGGCAAATTGCAACAATGTTCATTCAAGAAAGAGGATTCAACGTCTTTTTACAAGGTGGGAAATTGTTTCCGATTATTGGTCCCAATATAAACTCCGGCCTATTGATAACAGCCGGCGTTGGACTGATTCAGCATAAAATAAGGCTTGAACATCAAGAAGCGAAAATTACACAGCTTGAGGGAGATTATTTAAAAGGATATGACCGATTAACGAATGGACTTTCGGTTAATCAGTTTATTGGCTACTATCATTTAAGTAACAACAGACTCATTAATTTTTACATCGGGGCTCAAGCAACGGAAGGATTTACTCAGAGCAGAAGAGAATGGAATCTCGATACGCAAACACAGGACACTGCGAAGCGTTTAGACATGCTTTTTGGTTTGCGTGCAGGGTGGATTTTGAACTTGTATGAGCGTGCACCCAATGACTTCTACATCTATTAACATGTTTCGATTTATTTATTCTATTGTTTGGCAAATCATTGAAGTTTTTCTTCCATTTGCTGGGCTATTTAGTAAGAAAATTCGGACAGGAAATTTTGGACGAGGAAAAACTATTTCTTCATTAAATAAATGGCGCAATTCCATTCCGGAAGACACCGATGTGATTTGGTTCCATTGCGCCTCCTTAGGTGAATTCGAGCAAGGAAGGCCCGTGATGGAAGCTCTTAAAAAACGACATTCAAATTCAGTAATTGCACTCACTTTTTTCTCTCCCTCTGGATACGAAGTCCGGAAGAGTTATTCAGGTGCAGATTGGATTGGATACCTTCCCCTCGACACCTTTTTCAACGCTCAGAAATTTGTTAAAATCCTTCGTCCTGAACAAGCCTTTTTCGTGAAGTATGAATTTTGGATGAACTATTTCCTTCAACTTAAAAAAAGCAAAACGCAACTCTTTTGCATTTCAGTAATTCTGCGCGAAGAGCAACGTTTTTTCAAATGGCATGGGTTCGTCTGGAAGCCAATGCTGAAGTCTGTTACACATTTTTTTGTTCAGAACGAAAGCACACTTCAGCTCTTAAATAAAATTAAATTTTTCAATATTGAAATGTCCGGAGATACCCGGTTCGATCGTGTGATTGAAATTGCAAAATCTCCTGTTGAACTGCCCTGGATTTCTTCCTTCAAAAAAAATGATTTTCTTGTCGTTTTAGGATCTAGCTATACCGAAGAAGAATCACTTATTGAAATGCTTCTTTCGCGAATTCCTGATATAAAAGTGTGCGTTGTTCCGCATGAAATTCATTCAACTCGAATTCAAGAATCTTTGATGCGTTTTGAAAGCTTCGGGGCTGTATTACTGTCTTCCTTTCAACCAGAAAAAAATATTGAAGCGCGCGTGCTCATTGTTGACTCCATTGGAATGCTTTCTTCTATTTACGCAGAGGCAAATGCAGCTGTGCTAGGGGGTGGATTTGGAAAGGGACTGCACAACTCTCTGGAAATTGCTGTTTACGGATTACCTATGGCCTTTGGACCGAATTACAAGAAGTTTCAAGAAGCGGTTGACCTCGTTCAATTAGGTGCTGCTTTTCCTTTAGAAAATCTTGAAGAACTTTCGTCGTTTATTGAAAATTCACGCTATGAAAATTCAATTCCAAACGATGGGAAAAAATATGTTGAAGAACATGCTGGTGCGACTTCTGCAATTTTAAAAGGAATAGAAAAATACAGCGCTTAGGTAGCGTATCTTTGCCTATCAAATTTTCACTATGAGCGACAAAAAAATCATCTTTTCCATGGTGGGTGTAAATAAGTACACTCCTACTGGCAAGCACATCATAAAAGACATTTACCTTTCGTTTTATTACGGAGCTAAGATTGGCATCATTGGTTTGAACGGTGCTGGTAAATCTACCGTTATGAAAATCATTGCTAACCTCGATCAAGAGTTTCAAGGCGATGTTGTATGGTCTGCAGGTTATTCTGTTGGTTACCTTCCACAAGAGCCACAATTGGACGACACTAAAACAGTGCGTGAAATTGTTGAGGAAGGCGTTAAGCCGATCACAGACGTATTGAAAGAATACGAAGAAATTAACATGAAGTTTGGCGATGAAGAAATTCTAAACGATCCTGATAAAATGCAGTCGTTAATGGACCGTCAAGCTGCCGTTCAAGATAAAATTGAAGCGTTAGGCGGATGGGATTTAGATACCAAGTTATCCATTGCCATGGATGCTCTTCGTTGTCCAGATGAAGACTCGTTGATAGAGAAATTAAGCGGTGGGGAACGTCGCCGTGTTGCTCTTTGCAGACTTCTTCTTCAAAATCCAGATGTCTTGTTATTGGATGAGCCTACCAACCACTTGGACGCTGAAAGCGTTGAATGGTTAGAGCAGCATTTGCAGCAGTATCCTGGAACTGTATTGGCAGTTACCCACGACCGTTATTTCTTGGATAATGTAGCGGGATGGATTCTTGAGTTGGATCGCGGAGAAGGTATTCCGTGGGAAGGCAATTACACCGAGTGGTTAGAACAAAAATCGAAGCGATTAGCTGCTGAAGAAAAGCAAGAGAGTAAGCGCAGAAAAATATTGGAGCGCGAGTTGGAATGGGTTCGCATGAATCCGAAAGGACGTCAAGCGAAAAACAAAGCGCGAATTCAGAATTACGATAAAATGATGGCTGAAGGCGAGCGTGAAAAGGACGCAAAGCTTGAGCTTCCAATTCCGAACGGTCCTCGTTTAGGAAATGACGTTATTGATGCAATTGAAATTTCGAAATCATATGGAGATCGCCTATTGATAGAAAACCTTTCCTTCAAACTTCCTCCTGCTGGAATTGTTGGTGTTATCGGACCGAATGGTGCTGGCAAGACTACGATGTTCCGCATGATCATGGGTGAAGAAACGCCGGATAGTGGGGAATTCAAAGTTGGCGATACTGTGCAGATTGGTTACGTGGATCAACGTCACGGAGAAATTGACCCCAACAAGAGTGTCTATGAAGTAATTAGTGGTGGAAACGAAGTCATTGACTTAGGAGGACAAACCATTAACTCACGCGCCTACTGCAGCAAGTTCAACTTTGCCGGTGGAGATCAACAAAAGAAATGCGGAGTGTTATCGGGCGGAGAACGAAATCGTTTACACCTGGCAATGACCTTGAAGACAGAGGCTAACGTGCTTTTACTCGATGAGCCGACGAACGACATTGACATTAACACGCTTCGCGCGTTGGAGGAAGGGATTCAAAACTTTGCGGGATGTGCCGTTGTGATTAGTCACGACCGTTGGTTCTTAGACCGTATTTGCACGCACATTCTTGCATTCGAGGGCGACTCACAAGTGTATTATTTCGAAGGCTCGTATTCAGAATACGAGGAGAATAAAAAGAAACGACTGGGCGATACGGGACCAACTCGGATCAAATATAAAAAGCTGACTCGATAGTTAAAAAACATCTGAATAGCGCTCGAAAGGCGCTATTCACTTTTTAGCGTGCATAAGAATGCTCTACGCAGTAACTTTTCCATTCAAAATCCAATAGTTTTTTTTAAGCTAAACCATGTACTTATGCAAAAGATTGTTTCTCACTAACCGAAAATTTCCTTCACGCGTTTTTCCCGGAAGGAAAAAATTCCTTCTAATCTATTCTTCACATAAATAACGTAAGCGATTCTTCCCAAGATTCCCATGCCTATTGCATAGTGAATGGTGTCTGTCATTTTCACCCCACCTGCAACCGCTTCAAAATGATGTTGGTGATGCCACAAAGCATAAGGACCGAAGCGCTGCTCGTCTACAAAGTACTTCCCTTCTTCACAATGCGTAATTTCAGTTGTCCATCCCATTGGAATATTCAACAACGGACGGACCTTATATTGAATAATCATTCCCGGATACATCTTCACTCCTTCCACGTTAGTAAGAATTTCAAAACTCATATCGGGCGGAGTCATCTCATTCAAATTGATAGGCGTTGCGAAATAATTCCAAACGGTATCGAGAGATGCTGGAATAAATGTTTCTGTAGATAGACGATATACTTTCATGAATGAAACAACAAGAGAGTCGTTGAATTGTTTCTATGAGCGGTAACGAATCTTTTTCGTCCATGCCAAAGACGGCTTTTCAATGAGCTGATACATCACCCATGCTCCCAATACGGCATAAGCTTGAATGGCTATGAAGACCACCCAAACCAACTTAGGATCTTGAGCTTCGTGGTAGAATTTTCCGTAGATGAATGAAACGAAAAAGAGATGGAATAAATAGTACGAATACGAGACATCTCCAAGAAAGCTCAACCACGACGGTCCGCGTTTTATGAAATAGATAGCGAAGAAAGTAAGTCCCGCGACAATGGTAATGTGCGTCCCCAAATGCAATTGGTCATATATGTTGAATAGCCCGACGCAGAATGAAGCGATTACACCACTCCAAAATTCCAACTTTGAAACATTCTTTTTATAATAAAGGAAAAGTGAAAAGCCCAATGCAAAAACAGGCAAATGAAAGAACACATTTTCTTTGGTGTGAACAGGCACGAAAAAATGAGATAGGAATGTCAACGCCAGCGTTCCATAATAGGCAGCTAATCGAATAGATTGCTTGTTGCTGGCCAAGAACGGGAAGATTAGAGCTAAGTAGATGTAGTATTGAAATTCAACGAACAGAGTCCAATACACTTCAATGACCCATTTCGATTCTTTGAAAGGGACTTGAAACGTTACGCTGTCCATGAAGCGCTCCATGATTTCAACATCGTAGAACGAACGATTGTCTTTCATGATCCAGATTCCCGCTACGAAAACAATTACAGAGATAACGAACGGTGGATATAATCGCACTACTCTTTTCCACATGAATTTATCTAGATTCTTGAAGCTGTACTTTCCTTGCTCCATGGACCAGGGAAGAACGACGCCGCTAATCACGAAAAAAACATACACGCCCTCTTGTCCCCAATCAAGTATATGATGGAACTCCGGATAAAAAGGTTGAATTATGAAGGCGGAATGAAACATACAGACCATCCATGCGGCTATACCACGCAAGGCATTTAAGAGTCCTATCGGATTGGTTGTTGCTTCCATTGTTAAATAAAAAAATCCTTGAATTTCTTCAAGGATTTAGTTTGTGCGATTTCTCGCTTTTGTACCCGGAGTGGGACTTGAACCCACACGACCGCAATGGTCACAGGATTTTAAGTCCTGCGTGTCTACCGATTCCACCATCCGGGCAAAACACTCAGATAAAAAAAAACCTGACAATCAATCAGGCTTTTTTAAAACTTGAGCGAGAGACGAGACTCGAACTCGCGACCCTAACCTTGGCAAGGTTATGCTCTACCAACTGAGCTACTCTCGCTTAACTATAAAGAACTTTTGGATTGCAAAAATAAAAAGAACTTGCTATCCAACAAGGCTTTTTTTTGTTTTTCTTTTCAATCGTCCAAAAGTGGATTCATAACTTGAAACCACTTCGCTGGAAACAAGGCCAATACGATCATTGCTGGGTATCCAAAAGGCAACTGTTTTGAAGTTTCTAATGTCCTTAAATCTTGATAAGAACGTTCAGGATTTGCGTGATGATCGCTGTGTCTGCTTAATTCAAATAAAACTACCCTACCAAGCATATGATCTGAATTCCAGGAATGTTCAGGTGCGACTTGCTCGTATCTGTTATCATTCACCCTTTTCCGGGTTAATCCATAATGCTCAATGTAATTAACGGATTCGAGTAACATTACCCCAAGCAATGCTGAAATTAGGAATGCCCAAAACGCAATTGGATTCCAAATGAATAAGGCTAAACATATTGCAAACTGAAACACTGAGTATAAAAATGTTTCGTTCAATAAGACTGATCTGTTTTTCCTTTTGCACTCACTCATTGAAATCCTCCAGGCCGATGCGTAACTTCCTGGAATCACTCGCAGCCAAAAACGATAAACTGATTCGTTTTTTCTAGCCGTTGCTGGATCTTGTGGGGTTCCTATCCACTTATGATGTCCTTTGTTGTGTTCAACATAAAAATGCATGTATAACGAAGTGCTTAATAGAATTCGAGCAACTAATCTATCGAAGAACTTTGGAGAATGTCCCAATTCATGGGCAACATTTATTCCAAACACGCCACACATTATACCCATGGCTGTCAGATTTCCCAACCATTCCAGTAAATTGACATTCGTGTTGAGCTGAGCTGAAAAATAGAGATACAACAACAGCAATTGCGTGGGGAGAGTCAGATACAATAACACTTTAAACCACAGGCTACTTTTAACACTTTCTGCTTGAAAATTTGAATGGTTGGGTTTCCATTTCCATTCAAAAAAAGGAACTACTCCGAAAGCAAAAAGAAGTGTGAAATAAGAAAAAACATATCCCAATTCGAAACCTAGGAATGCCAACGCTGGAAGAACAAATGCCATTAAATATTTGAAGAATCCCATACCCAAATATAATCTCTATTGCATATTTTTCGATTTAAACGACTCTAAAATCTCCTCATCTGTTTTGCCCAAAACAGCCAACGCCATTTCCGCTTGTTCAGCCCAAAAAGAAGTTGAAAAGTCTGATATGAGAAGCTGATACTCTTGACGTGCTATATCGAACTGTTTAAGTTTTGCATCGTTAATGAATGCATAGGTGTAATGCAATTCAGCTAGTTTTTCTTTGTCATTTTCCAATGCAAATGCGTTTTCGAAACAGCTTTTAACTTCTTGGTTGAAATGTGCTTCTCCGCTAATGCTTCCTGCCTTTTCAAAATACATGACTTGCGTATTTCGGTCTGTTGTAATTAAGGCTAATTCTTTACAGGCCTTCACCACATTTGTAAGTTGCTCGCGTGACATTTTCACAATTGGTGTTCCCGCTTTAACATTAGCGTCGAAATCATTGACTATTTTCAGCAAAGAGTCTCCATTGATTTTCTTTTCTTTTGGCGCTTCTGCTGTTTTTGTGCCACATGAAGCAAAGAGAAATGCTGAAATAGCTATCAAAAATAATGTTCTCATCCTTTGTAAAATTTCATTCTGTAGTCTGTAGAAATATTTCCTTTTTGAATGTCGCGAAGTTTTCCTTTGAGAAGTTGCTTGCGCAGTGGATTTATGCGATCAGTGAAAAGAATACCTTCAATGTGATCGTACTCATGCTGAACTACGCGCGCAGCGAATCCCTCTAACTCTTCTTCATACAACTCCCAATTCTCGTCGTAGTATTCGATTTTCAATTTTGGCTTGCGCTTTACGTCTTCGCGAATTTTTGGAATAGATAGGCATCCTTCTTCGCAAATCCACTCAGTTCCTGACTCTTCGAAGAGTATGGGGTTTATGAAAACACGTTTAAAATCTTCACACGAAGGATCTCCGTCTTCACCTTCGGCAACAGCTGACGCATCAATAACAAACAAACGAATGGATTTTCCAATTTGAGGAGCCGCGATTCCTACACCGTTTGAGGCGTACATGGTCTCGAACATATTATCTATGAGTTCCTTCAGGTTCGGATAATTCTCTTCAATTTCCTCCGCTTTTTTCTTTAGAACGGGATCTCCGTAGGCGATTACTGGCAAAATCATAACTTCAATATTAAAGCGTAATGTACTCTGTAATTTCTAAACCATATCCTTCAAGCGCGCTCCGTTTGATTTGAGCTGATGAAATTAATTTCATTTTAGAAACGTTCAAGGCACGAATTATTTGCGCACCAATTCCATAGTCTCGATCGTCGTTGTTTCGCTTTTCATTCTCCAATAAAACGAGTAATCCTTTTCCTTCTGTTTGAATGGTTTGAAGCGAACTGTTGAGCGAGTTGTGTTGTTGAAGAAGCACATCAATAAAATCTCCATAAGACGACACCGCTTGAACACGAACTGGAACCGCTTCGTCT
>Ga0209358_10002111_pt1 | contig 15365 bp, 16 predicted proteins | sample LauGreFa1BDMLBSN_2_FD_187574 | JGI IMG/M metagenome (GOLD analysis project Ga0209358, IMG submission 187574) | Freshwater lake microbial communities from Lake Michigan, USA - Fa13.BD.MLB.SN (SPAdes) (version 2) | ecosystem: Environmental > Aquatic > Freshwater > Lake | place: Lake Michigan, USA... | reverse complement strand
AGACTGTTGAACCTACAAAAAAAGAATTGGCTGCCGCATGCAATAAGTATTACGCGGGTCAAAAGAAAAATAAAAAGAATGTTGCCGAAAATGCGGCTGGTGATGAACCAGTCAAGAAAAAAAGACAACCTTCTGCTTATAATATCTTTATGAAGGAACAAATGCTCATTTTAAAGGAAAAAGGTGAAACACAGCAAATGACTGCTAATGCAAAGATGCAATATATTGCCGAATTATGGAGGGCACAAAAAGCACTGAAGGGCGATGACGATGTTGAAGAAGATTATTCATCATCATCTGATAGCGACGACGCATAGATAGTTATCTGTTAATGAAAATAATAATGGCAATAATTAATAATAATTTTTGTCATTTATTATTAATGCATCGATTTCTTCTGTTTTATGTATATTCATATTTTGTCATATTTTATATTATCTATTATTTTATAAAAATATCTATAAAAATTATTACAATTATTAAGAATTTATTCAAGACTGGAATAAAAATTATAGGCTGTTAATTCTTCAACATCATTTACATCATATTGAACAAAATCTTTTTCAGGGTCTGGACCAATTACATATCTATCCGCCTGACCTCTTGTTCTTATATATTTAAATTCTTCTAATGTTTTACATTTATAATGATTTAATTGTATATAATTATAATCAATGTCATGATTAAATGGACCATATATTATCGTCCCTTTTGTATTTTTTATATAACCTTCTGATAATATCACATCATGCATTGTATTAAATTGCATAAATTTATCTTTCTTAAATAATGTTTTAATATGCATATTACCTTTTTCCTCACAATATGTAAATCGTTTTGTTAGTGGTTCTTGGGTTTTTTCTTTTTTCCCCGATGAACCAAAAAAACGCCAATTCATCCCTATTCCCTGACAATCATCTACTATAAATTGGCGAATGAAATCTTTAATATCTGAATGTTGTTTTAATACTATAAATTCATCTACATCAATACACGCTACGTGAGTTATATTTGAATTATATAAAATATTATTAATAAAATGATAATATGCATTCATTTGTTGATATTTTGTCGGATAATGAATAACTGTTATATTTGATGAATATTTTTTTAATAATTCATTATATGTTGGTTCATCCTCATTATCATATATAAATATATGAGAAAAACCAAGACCTAAATGATATTTTGTAAATTCTTCAATATAATCACTTTCTAATTTTGCTATACATAAAATTACTGGTAATATTTCTTCTCTATTCATTTAATTATTTAAATTTAATTATAATTTTAAATTTTATATAAAAAAAATGATTATATTTATATTTATAAATATTTATATAAATATAACAATGATGTCAATTAATGATACTGATTTTATTATGAAATATGATTTTGATAAAAATAAAATTAGAAAAGGTGCTATCGTTAAAATACAAGCAATTATTAATAATTGTTGTTTAATAGAAGATACAAAAACATTTGACCGTGATTGGGTTATGGATTATGAAATATTTCCTATTAATAATATCCATCATTATGGATGTTGGGAACATTCTGATTTTAATGTTAAAACACATTTACAAAATGTCATTTAATCAATCTATATTATTTTTATATAAAGAACAAAAATTTAACTTTTTGTTCTTATAGATGACTGGTTCTTTAAATCTCAATCAGAAATTGCCAAGGTAATTATCATAATAATAATCATCATCGTTATCATAGTTCTCGATGTAATTATAATCAAATTTTCCCTTGGCACAATCCAAATAAACATTCGTGCAACATTCAGGTCTATAATATTCACTCGTTGGGTCTTCCTCCTCAAACCATATTCCTTCGTCGTGATAATTTAGCATTATACTATTAAATATTATTATTTTATTATCACTTTTTATTTTATTTTTATAAAATTAAAACATTTTTTATAAAAAATTGATTATCATTTTTTCATATTCATTCTCATATTCAAAGTCATAATGACATCAATAATTGCTACTTGCACTGATATTGCAGGGTTTTATATTAATTTTGGCGAATATGCAACAATTGAAAAATTTATAAATGATGATGACAAAGAATTATATTATATTTTCAGTATTTATTGCAAATATAATAATATTTCAAAATATATTTTTCATAATAATAATGATATTATTAATCTTATGGAAAAATTAAAATTATATAATTCTTGTATTAATTATTCCGTTATTCGTCATAGTGAAGATGCAACTGAAGAATATTATTTAAGAGGTCCAAATATCAGAGAATTACCTAATACTAATACTACGCATATATTATCCGTTTATATTGGCATTCAACATCCTTTTAATAATCCTATAACAGAAATTATAGAAATTGAAAAAATAACACAAAAAACTTTTATTGAAATATTAATTCAAGAATTTGACAATGATTATTATAATTTTTATGATGAAAATAATGATGACAACGATTATGATGATAACAATTATGATGATACTGATACTGATGATGATAACGATAATAATAATAATGATGATAACGATTATGATGATACTGATACTGATAATGATGATAATGATGATAATGATGATAATGATAATGATAATGATAATTATAATGATAATGATGATGATGATGATAATGATGATGATAATGATAATGATAATGATGATGATGAGTATAATAAAAAAAATAGTATTATTAAAAATATTATAAAAATATTAAATAATAATTATTCATCATCATCTGGATTATAATTCTCATTTATTGAAATAAATAAACTTGGATTTATTTCATCTCCCGATGAAACATATTGTTTTTTAAAATTATTCATAGCAGCAATTCTATGCATTGCTATATTATCCTCTTTTGTCATAAATGATATATATTTTAAATTATTAGGACATCTAGAAATAATATAAGTAAATAGAAACCTGCCAAAACCTCGTGATACTACATCATTTGAAATAAATATTTCTTGAATATAAAATGTATTAACTTTGTCTGGAACTTCATCAATTTTAAATTTTTTATTCTTTATTATAACGCAACCGACTAATATATCTTCATTTGTTATTCCATATATTTGATGCTTAAGTATATAATCTTCAACTAATTCATCAATATCTTCTACACTTTCTCCTGCATTTCGTTTATATTCAGTATATATTCTAGTTGCATTATCCATATCTAGTTCTTCTAATAATCTAATTGCTATTTTTTCATCTTTTTTATCATATTTTACTAAATTAAAATTATCTTTATTACCAACAACATATCTAATACTATTAATAAATTCAGTTAATTTTTTTTGTTTTTCAATTTCTTCTAATTTTTTCATACATTTAGTTCGACTTTCTCTAAAATTATTAAATATTTCTTCTAATTTTTCATTATTATCTAAATTTAGTTCAATTAAATTAATATATTCTTCTTTTGTATTTACTCCAAAACATTTTATAAATGACATACTTACATTACCATATAAAATACTGTTTTTCCATACATTTTTTTTACTATTATTATTTTTAATAGTAGATAAATCAATCATTGTTAATGGACAAATAAAAGAATATGATGACATTTATTCTATTTATATATAATCTTTTTTTAATTACTAATAATCATTTTTTTAATCATTATTCTTTATTATTCTTTATAAACTTCCCAAGATTTTAAATAAGGAGGGCTAGAATATGGTAAATATATTATTTTATTTTTATTATATAATGCTGCAACTATACTTAAAGAACTTAAACCCATTACTAAAACATCTGATTTACACAAATGATGAAATGTATCGAATAAATCTAAATCATCAAAATGTATATTTACATCTTTAATATTTCTTAAATTTTTGAATTTTATATCAAAGTATTTTTCCTGTGAGAATATATGAAATTCTGAATTAGGATATATTATTTTTAATTTACTTATTATTTTTTCATACATTTCACAAGTATAATAATATCTAATTGATGCTTTTTTATCAGATGATATATATGAACTTATATCTTCGCAAATTTTATCATTATCATTAAAAACTCTAATATGAATTGCAATATTTGTTTTATCTTTCTTATATATTAATTGTCTATTATTATTATTTTCATTATATGCATCAATCATATCATCTAATATATTTTCTAAATAATAATCAGGATTTTTATCAAAAATTTTAAAAGTATTAAAATAAAAATATAATTTATTTTTATGTTTATTTTCCAATATATAATCAAAATTAATATTATCTAATAAAAATTCTTTTTCAATTTCTTCAATATCTATTTCATCTGTATTTGATAATTTCTTAAAATTAAAAAAGTTATCCCATTTTTCATTCCATTTATTATCATTATCATTATTATGTCCAACAGGTATTGGTATATGAATATATTTAATATTATTTTTCTTTGCAACTGCATATAATGTTATTATTTTATGATATTGAGATCCTATTCCCTCAAATTCCTTAATATTACACGAATTTAAATAATTATATGTAATATACATAATTATATTAAGAATTTATATTAAGTTTATATAAATATACATAAAACTAATTATATTTATAATTTTAATAATGAATAAATCATTAATTATTGAAAATGTGTTTGATTATAAATATAAATTTTCAACAAATAATCTAATTATAACTAAATATAATGATAATGGTAATGGTAATGGTAATGGTAATGGTAATGAAAAAGAAAAATCATATTATTTTATATTAGATGGTAATAATTCAAAAGATTTTGGATTTTGGATATTTGAAAGTTTTATTTTTATTAATTTATTAATTGAACTTAATAAAAATAATAAAAATATTAAGATATTAATAAAAAGATTTAATAATAATAATGATAAACTTGATAATGATATTATTAAAATATTGAAATTTTTTAATATTAATAATGAAATTGTTAATAAAATTGATAATTATAATAATATTTGTTATTCACCAGTAATATATTCTCTTTATCATCATCGTCATAATTTAAATAAAGATAGTTATTATAATTATCATTTAAATTATTATATTAATTATATTAATAGTAATTTAAATGATTATAAGAAAAATGAAAATGTATTTATTAATAATAATTCAAATAATTTAGATGATACTAATATCAAAAAATTTATTATAAAAAATAATGGAATAATTATTGATGATTTTGATATTAAAAATAATTTTTCAATTCTTAATAATGCAACTAATATTTTTTTATTTTATAATTCATCTTTTTATTTTAATTGTATTTTTTTACAAAATAAAAATATATATTTTATTGAAAATAATATATATCGTCCAAATGGCATAAATTCTCATATATTTGGTAATCCATTTCTTAAATATTTACATGATTTTATTTTTAACAATAATAAAATTTGTCTATTAAATATTATTTAATATGTATAGTTAATAAAAAATTGATAGTTATTATAATTATTTTATTTTTATTAAAATGAATAAAGATATATGTTCATTAATTGCTTCTTATATTATTAAAGATACTTATGAATTATTGGATTGGATTAATAAAAGTCGTTTGCATATTGATTTATTACCTTTAAATAAAAATAGCATTAATTATTTAGAAAAACAAGAAAATTATAAAAATATTAATTGGTCTAAGTTATCAGGAAATAAAAATGCTATTCATTTAATCGTAAATAATAAGAATAATATTAATTGGGATTTATTAAGTTTTAATTGTAATGCTATTGATATAATTAAAGAAAATATTAATAAAATTAATTGGGATAATATTTCTCTAAATAAAAATGCTATTTCTATTATAAAACAAAATCTAAATAAAATTAATTGGGATTTATTATCATTTAATAAAAATGCTATTGATTTACTTAAAAAATATCCTGAAAAAATATGTTGGTATAATTTATCTTTAAATAAAAATGCTATCAAATTATTAAAAGAAAATCCTGAAAAAATTAATTGGAGTATATTATCCTTAAATAGTAATGCAATTGAATTATTAAGAGATAACCCAGAAAAAATTAATTGGGATAATTTATCAATGAATAAAAATGCAATTGATTTATTAAAGGATAATCCTGAAAAAATTAATTGGGATTATTTATCAATTAATAAAAATGGATTAGAATTATTAAAAAAAAATATTGAAAAAATTAATTGGAAAATATTATCATCTAATAAAAATGCATTGGACTTATTAAAAGAATATCCAGAAAAGATAGATTATTTTAATTTATCAAAAAATAAAGGAATATTTATTAAAAATACCAATATTAAAAAAAAAGAAGATATTACAAATGTATTATCAATTATTTTAATTTCATAAATAAATCTTTTATTGATGTTTTAATATCTTTAACATCTGGATATAATTTTTGTAATTTTTCAGTATTTAAGATATTATTTGAACGTTCTGATAATAATAATTGGTTTTGTTCTTCTATTGTCATATTATTCCATTCAAATTCAGGGTTTTTAAATTCTTTATATAATGTTAATATTTCATTATGTGATATATATCCAGGATTGACTAAATTAATTGTTCCTATTTCTTTTTTAATTATCATATCTATTAATAATGGTAATAAATCAGGTAATACTGTCATTGAATTATTCATACTACAAATCTTTTTATAATTAATTATTTTATTTATGAAATTTCTATTACAATTAATATCATCAGTAATTGGCATTCTAATTCTAACATTTAAAACATTATCAAAATTTTTAATTATTTTATCTGTAAAACCTTTGACAATTGAATATGATGAACCAAAAAAATCAGGGCTATCATTTTCAGAATATTCTTTATCATAACCATTAAAAATACATCCTGTTCCCATATAAGTTAAATGAATATTATATTTATTTGATATTAATGCTAAATTTAAAGGTGAATATAAATTATCATTAATATTAATTCTTAAATTCCCTTTTTGTTCTAAATAATCAATTGAATTTATATTATCTCCATATGTTCTCCCGATTACACAAATTATTCTATCAGGCTTTGTTTCTATTATAAAATTCTCAATTTCTTTATAATTATCAACTCTAATATCAGATGTTATAATCTCATTTTCTGAATTTAAATTTGATTTTAATTCTAATTCTAATAATTCTAATAATTCTAATATTTGTTTTCCAATCCATCCTTTATGTCCAAATAAAATAATTTTCATTTATATAAAGATTATTTATTTTTTACCCTTAAATATTATATTTAGATTATTTAAGAACCTTGTCAATGTAAAAGTAATGATAATGATAATGATACTGATAATGATAATGATAATGATAATAGTAAAGGTCAAAGTGTTGTTATGTAGATAATTCAATAATAGAAATTATAATTAGTTTCTATATTTTTTAAATTTAAATATTTTCTTATTTCTAAAATTAATCTACTATAATTTCCTTTTCCTTGAATAAATAATTTTGATTTAACTGCACAACATAAATCTATATCTGGATTTCCTGAATTAAAATGAATTGCCTTAAATTCATTTATAATATCATTTAAATATTTATCAGATAATAATAAACATTCTTCATATTTATTCATATCAAATGTTCCATTTCCAAAATGACATTTGCCAATAACATAAATATTAGAATATGGTTCAGTTATTGTTTCAACTATTGATTTTAAATAAGAAATATCAAATGGTCTTTTTTCTATTTCAAATGAATTAATACCTGCAACAACATCACCAATCCGAGTATGTATGACAATACTATCTTCAATATCTTCTGGAAATAATTCAAGATTATTTTTAATAAAATTTAAAACAATTTCTGTAATATGTTTAATATTATTTTCAATATCATTTGAAAATAATATTGTTCGTAAATTTAATTTAATATAATCATATCCAATTGAGTTTGGATGTTCCAAGCATAATTGGTTTTTTTCATTATCTGTCAAATTAGATAATATCACCAAATCCCCTAATCTATATGACGATGTCATTATATTTAAAGAATTATTATAATAATCCTTAAATAACAAAAATAATATTTAAAACAATTATAAATATCTATTTATAATAATAAATCATCTGGTTTTTTTACATATCCATATATATATCCAGATTTTGTTGTATAACATAAGTTATCAGTTGATGCGTTATGTGTATTTTTTGTAATATTATCAGAAATATCGAGTTCTTTATAATAGCAATGATTTAAACAATATGTAATATTATCAGATTTTTTAGGAAATTGTTCATCTTTTGCTAAAACTAATGGGCAAGGTATTCTTATTTTATAAGTATTATTATTTTTATAACAATCATAAAAGTCTATACTATTAATTATATTTTTTTGATCATAATAATAAACTTTATTATTATATTTAATAATGGATATAGCATGTTCTCCGTGTTTTTTGTTTTCAATGATATATCCATCCACCATAATATAATCTAAAACATATTTTTGTCTTTTATATGTTATTTCATCATCACCAATTGTGGATATATCTATCATTTTAGATTCAGATTTAACCATATTGTTATAATTATATTGTTCTTTATTTCCTGGTTTATCTATTAATATTACATCAGGAACATCAATCTTTATATATTTAGGTTGATATAAATTATTATTAAATAAAACTAAATATATAGAACCTATATTTAATAAATCATAAAAATATGTAAAACATATGTTATATTTTATATTTAATGCTAGATCGGATTCAGGATTTAAATTATCTGATTTATTATTGCTATTATAAAAATATAATAAAAATGATAATTTAAAATCAATTAAATCTTTAAATATAATATCGTAATTAAAGATATTATTTGAAAAATATTGACTATATGTTTTTTTAATATAGTCAATTTTATTTTTATATAATGTTAATAAAAAATATATAGGAATATCTTTTAATAAAATACCTAAATCACATGTAAATGATGATTTTGAACTGAATGATTTATAATCATTATATTTTTCAAAATTTAATGTTATATTAGATATTATATAATATATAAATGATTTTAATATATTAGTTGGGTTAGTTTCAGTTAAAATATCAGTAATATTAGTAATATTATCAATATTAAATTTTTTAATAAATAGTTTTTTACTATTATCACTATAAGAAATACTAGTTAAAAAGGCTATAAACCAACATATACCTTCATATTGAGGTAGTGTAATATATTCATCATAACCAATATAATCAATATAAATATATCTAATATTAGATATAAAATTATTTATATTATTAGTAAATAAATTTATATTTGGTATATTTATAGAGGTTTTTTCTTCATATTGTATGCTTGGCTTATATAATAATAGTCTTATAATATCTTCTGATAACTTATCATAATCATAATCATTATACTTAATTTTTTTTAAAAAAGTATATAATATATATCTATAATATATTTCATAATAGTTTTTTTCATTTGTATCTCCTTTATTATATTTATGAAAATTAAAAAATTTTAGTTTAAAATTATATGAATTTGTTGGTGGTTTTAATTTATTTTTATTTTGTTTATTTATATCTTCACAGTTAGTTGTATATTCTTCAAATAACTGTTCCATTAATAGTTTTATTTTATCTTCATCAGTTTTACTATTAAGAATATTATCGTTTATAAAAGATGTTACATTATAATAATAATAATAATATTCATAATAATACAATATAGATTTAACTAAATAATCATATATTTCGTTATTTATTTGTAAAAATTTATATTTAATTTCTTTATTAATATAATTATCATAAAATTTAACAAATTTTAATATTAACGAAATATCAATAAAATTATCATCTGTTATTTTAGTATCTGTTATTAGAGTATCTGTTAATTTTTTCCAATCATTTAATATACTAATATCTAATCTATTATAATTTAAATAATCATATAAATTATTTTTTAATATTTCTAAATTATCCATTTTGGTTTTTTGTCTTTCAATTGATAATTTAAAATAGTCTTCTTTCTCTTCTTTCTCTTTTTTCTCTTTTTTTTCTTCTTCTGTAAATGATATAAAATCTTCTATACTTTCTTGTAAGTTTTTTAAACTTTCTTTCTTATTTTCTTCTAGTTTTTTCTGTTTTTCTTCTAGTTCTTTCTGTTTTTCTTTTGTTGATTTTTTAAATAATTTCATATTTATTTAAATAAATATATAATAAAAATAAAAATTATTCTAATGGTTTAGATAAACCTTTATATAAATCTTTTGAATGGATGTGAAGATTATTTATTAATAACCATTTATTATTAATGGTATCTAATAAATATGGAATTAATAAGCCATCTATATTTTTTTCCCATTTATAAGTAATTGTATCATCTAATTCATTTATATATAATTCAACTAATGGATTTTTATGAAATCTATCTCTACCGCATAATTTAGTTCCATGTCCAGCACCATCAAATATTGTTCCATTAAATTTATCAATATTTATATAATTTTCAATAGGCATATCAGGTCTATTAAAAAATTGAGGTAATAATATTAATTTATTATATTTTGCATGAAATGCATGTAATGCTTTCATTTCACTAATACCACCATATGTAGTTCTATAATTTATATCAGTAATAAATTCTGTCATAAAATCAAGTAATAAATCTACATTTTCTTTAATATACATATAACCTATTCCATAATGATTTTTACTAGTTATCATCCCGGTATAATCTCCTGCTTCTCTAAATTTATCTAATAATGTTTCAGGATTACTATATATTAAATTATCTATTTCTAATGTTAATACATCTTTTAATTTTAATTTTTTAATTAAATTATTTACTATAAATAATCTTTCATATGAACATATTAATAATAATTCTCTACCTGTTAAACCTTCAATATAATCCCAGCCATACCAATATTGTTTATATTTATTATATATATCTATAAATTTATAATCAATTACATCTTTATAATCTATAATTATAACATTATAATCATTTATAAGTTTTTGTATATATATTGAATTTAAATCATTTGTTATTAAATAAATATTACCCTTAAAAAATAATCTTGCCTGATAAATACTTTCAATTGTATATGCTGGCAAAGTTCCAATAAATGAATAAATAAATGTCATTTTTGATTTATTATCATTAACATTAACATTAACATTATCATTAACATTAACATTATCATTATCATTATCATTAACATTAACATTATCATTAACATTATCATTAACATTATCATTAACATTATCATTAACATTATCATTAACATTAACATTAACATTAACATTAACATTAACATTATCATTAACATTAACATTATCATTAACATTAACATTAACATTAACATTAACATTATCATTATCATTATCATTAACATTAAGATTTAGAATTTCATTTTTAAGGATATTAAAATCTAAAATAGAGTTATCATAATCTTGATAATTAAGTTTCATTCCTATTAAATCAGTCCAATCATTTAATATAATCATTGGTAATTTATATTTTTCTTTAACAATTCTTATAAAAGAACTATTTAAAACAATTGGTATTAGTTTTAAATAATAACATTCCCATAGACGATGTGTATCTGCTCCATTACCTTCTGGACAAATTGAAAATTTAAAAGTTGCTAAATAATCAAAAAATAGGTCTTCTGATTTTTTATCAGATATTTTAATATAATTTTTTAATTTTTGATAACAATCATTTCTTTTATTAAAATTTGTATGTAATGAAAAATAAAAATATATATCATTTATTTTCTTAATATTATTTAAATTTTTAATAGTATTTGTTATTACTTCAGGATTTCCGTGTTTCCATTGTTTATTAGCAAATCCAATTGGTATAAGTTCAATTTTAGGATGTTTAAACATTACATTTTGAGAATACCATTTAATAATTTTTGGATGATTTGCAATATAATTATATAATTCATTATCAATAATATTAGCATCGCTATTATGAGATACCAATACAAAATGATTATTAAAATATTGTAATTTTTCTTTAAAAATTAATATTGTTTCTGCGTGTGAATATATAATTTTTGGATTATCAAAATTAGAATTAATATTATTTATATCAAATGCTTTTGGATGATTTATAGTTATATTAGGATTATAATTAAGAAAATGAGGCGTTGTTATGAATAAATCTGTTAAAAGTTGTATTTTTTCACCAGATATATAATTAGTATTATTATTATTAGTATTAGTATTAGTATTATTATTAGTATTAGTATTAGTATTATTATTATTATTAATATCAATAAAATCAGATGTTAAATTAAATAAATCAGTTGCATTTAAATGTTCTCCATTTATAGTTTTTGTATTATTATTAAAAATTATTTTATCATTTTTTAATCCTGGTAGATTTTCCATAATTCATACTTTAATTTAAAATATTATCTTTAAATATTATACTTTAATAAATGCATAATTCTTCATCTTGATTTATTTTTATTTATTCAAATTAGATTATAATATTTACAATAAATAAAATGGCTTCTGCACAAAGAAATGTAAAAACTATGTGTAATAATGAAGCGATTTATTTAAGAAGTATTTTAAATAATAAAACTTATGATAACTTAATAAAAGAAACAAAAGAACAACTTCATAAAATATTAATAGGTATGAGAAATGAACTAAAAATAGAATTAAATACTGCATTATCAGATAGTGTATTAACAGGTAATATTGGAAAAGATAAACCAGATAAAAAAATTGTTTATTTATTATCACAAAATGCAAATATAAGAGAAATAGTTGTTGCAATATCAAATATAATATATGATGTTGAAAATGCTAAAAAATTATATAAATATATTATGAAAAATAAGGAAGTTGATGGAATTAAAGATTTATATAAAAAAATACAAATAATAACAAAAAATAAACATCCTGAAATGTTAAATGTCGATATACCTGATAATAAAAATATAGCATTATTATGGTGTCCATTATTATATTCTTATCCTGGATATATATTTAAAAAATCTAATATATATTTACATTCTTTATTAGGTAAGACTACTAGTTTATTTGACAAAGAAAATCATTTAGTTGAAGCATTTTCTACATATGAAATAGAATTTTTAAGTAATAAAGGATTAAATCTAAGTAATAATATATTACCTATAGAAACTGGTATGAATTTATATGGAAATTTAGTTAATAATTTAAATTATTATAATTATGAGGATAATTCGTGTCATGTTGCTGGAATATCTGGACATTCATTATTACATTTTACATTAGGAAAAATGTTTAATATTGATTATAGATATATATTAATTGGACAATTATATGCAATGATACCGATGCATCATAGTATGATGGAAGTATGTTGGGCAGCAAATGATATTGGCTATTTAAATTTATTTGAGAATTACATTGAAATGAGAGAAACAATAAATAATATTATAAGTAAATTAAAAAATAAAGTAAATGCAATGTCTAAATATCAAATATCAAATTCAGGTTCAACAAGAAAAGAAAAAAAGAGTATTAAAAATAAATATTGTTTAAACTGTGATTTTATAAAACGAACTTAAAATGATATAAATAGTTATTATTAATCATTTAATTATTCTATTTTTTAATAATGATTTTTAAATATATATTAACAACTAATTTATATGATGATACAACAATTATTCCATATAAAAATAAAATCATTTTATCAATATCTTCTTTATGGACATTGAATTTATTATCACATACATATATTAATCAATTTTATTTCTTATTTTTTATATTATCAATTTTATCATTCGTGTCTCCTTTTTTTTGGTTTAATTACAAAATTAATTCTATTTATCACAAAATAGATAAATATTGTGTTATTTCTTTATTTATTTATATTATTCAGCAAAATATATATTATCATATGTATAAATTATTTAAATTTATTTCATTAATTTTATTATTTTATATTTTAAGTATTAAATCATCTATAAATAATAATTATCAATTGCAATTATATTCACATCTTATTTTTAGATATTTTACATTTATATTATTATATTCATTTGTTTTAATTGAAAATAAAAAAAATAATAATTATCTTATATTAATATCATTAGAATATTTATTATTTAATTGTTATTTATTACAAAAGATTTATCAGATTAATATTGTAGATAATTATTTATTTAATATTATTATCATATTTTTGAATGAATATTATTATTATTCAAATATTGGAAATGACAAAAAATTAATTTTGTCATTATTATGAATTAATATTATATCAGATAAAATTCTCCCAGATTTTATATAATTCATCATTATTTTTTGGATAAATATCTCTTTTCATTACCCATAAGAGTATTTTCGTTTCTATCTCTTCAACTAAACAACTTTCATTATTGGATACAATATATTTAAGTTCTGAATATTGTTTAATAATTGGTTGATAAAAATCATAACGCATTATAAAAGTTGTATTTAATATAGTCTCCATTATATAAAATTAATATTATAAGAAAAAAAATCATTTTTTAACTATTATACTATTCTTTTTTTGTTTAATCATTTAAATATTATATAAAAAATATAAATGAATGAAATGACAAAAAATTAATTTTGCCATTATATATCCTCCCTTCTGATGACTGTTTTTAATAATCACCCCATTCCTTCTCGAAACCGTTCTCCCCCAACTTGGCTATTTCATTCTGGATTTTCTCCTTCCTTACTTTCGCTTTCGTTTGCTTTTCAAACTCTTTCCTTATTTTCTTTCTTGCCTCAATCGTGAATGTATGCGCAAAGCCGCATTCCACCTCATAACAGATGCAATTATGTCTACAAGTTCTGGTTTTTCTAGGGTCGTATTGTTCCTTCAAATCGCTAATTTCGGGCAAACCCTTGATAATGCTATCAATCAACTCACAATTAGCCTCAATATGATGATGAGGCTTAAAGGTATTGGACGAAACACGTGCAGAGGTTTTGGCGTTGTTGGACATTGCTTGACACTATCAAATAATCGGTATATTCTTTTGTTTGACAGGGTAAAAATAATAGTAAAAGAGAATATCATTTTTTGTTTAATTAGTAAAATTTTAATACAAATTAATAGACATGTAGCCATATTATTATTAGCAATGCTTCGCAAAAAGTAAAGGTTCAAATTAGCCAATTAATAATATCTAATTTAATTATTATGTTTTACACCTTTGGACATTTAAAATGCCGATTATGACATTTAAAAATTCAAATTAGTAAAAATTTGGGTAGTACCAAGCGTGGACTTAGTATGAATTCATTTTTATTTTTTTTTACTAAGTAATGTATTATCTCACCGTTAGGTTTATTGTTTTGATAACAAAGTAATACATTATAAACTAAATAATAGAACTTTCGTTCCAAACACACCATTATTTAGTTAATGAATAGATCATT